>Ga0307510_10003705_pt1 | contig 17861 bp, 13 predicted proteins | sample 12_EM_MG_FD_207224 | JGI IMG/M metagenome (GOLD analysis project Ga0307510, IMG submission 207224) | Populus trichocarpa ectomycorrhiza microbial communities from riparian zone in the Pacific Northwest, United States - 12_EM | ecosystem: Host-associated > Plants > Roots > Unclassified | place...
GGAGCAGCAGCCGGTGCGGCTGGTGCGACGGCGGCGCAAGGCGCGGGGGGCGCGGGCACCCAAAGCAGCGCCAAGTCATCGGCTCCAGGTTCGGCGTCGGCCCTGGGATCGGCGCTGGCCACCTATGACATGGACCTGTTGTTCCGCTCATCTCAGATGACATCGGCGACATCCACTGTGGACGCTCGCGCCGAAGCCGCGCGCATCCTGGCCAACGGCGTTGCAACCGGTGACGTGCCAACCGGTGATCGCACGTATCTGGCCGAGTTAGTCGCCGCGAGGACAGGGGTCTCAGCGGAAGAGGCTCAGAAGCGAGTAGACGTGGCGATCGCCCAAGCAAAGGCAGCCGACCTCGAAGCACGTCAGGTAGCCGACAAGGTTCGCAAGACCGCCGCCGAGACGTCGATCTTCACAGCGCTGTCGATGTTGGTTGGGGCGTTTATCGCCTGTGTAGCCGCCGCGTTGGGTGGTCAGCGCCGCGACCTCCACGCCTGAAGGCGGCAACCGCCGGGCATCGGCCATAGCGCCCGCCCCAACCTCACCCAATAGTCACACTGACCGGGCAGTGATCACTGCCCATGATGTCAGCATGAATCTGCGCGTTCCTGACCTTCGGCTTCAATGAAGCCGACGTCAGAAAATAGTCGATTCTCCACCCCACATTGCGCGCCCGGGCATTGGCGAAGTGGCTCCACCACGAGTAGTGCCCATTCCCCTGCTTGAACAGCCGGAATGTATCCACAAACCCCGCGTCCACCATGTTCTGAAACCCCTCGCGCTCTTCATCCGTGAACCCTTTCTTGCCTTTGTTCGGCTTCGGGTTCGCGAGATCGTTCTCGGTGTGGGCGACATTCAGATCGCCACAGAACACCACCGGCTTCTTTTTCTCGAGCTGCTGCACGTACGCGAGGAACGCCGGGTCCCAATGGCCGTGGCGCAACTTCAGACGACTGAGGTCATCCTTTGCATTCGGTGTGTACACCGTAACAACATAGAAGTTCTTCAACTCGGCGGTGATGACGCGCCCTTCCTCTGCGCTATCCCGCTTCAGCTCGTCGGCAAACTTGAATCGTTTGGCGAACTCGGTGGGAAAACCGTTGATGACGGCAATCGGCTTCTCCTTGGTAAAGATCGCTGTACCGGAATAGCCCTTCTTCACCGCGGAGTGCCAGAACTCGTGGTAGCCAGGTAGTTCGATTTCAATCTGGCCGCGTTCCGCCTTGGTCTCCTGCAGGCACAGGACGTCCGGCTCGTGAGCCGCGACGAATGGATTGAACAGGCCTTTTTTCAGGACGGCGCGAATGCCGTTAACGTTCCAGGAGTACAGTTTCATGATGGGCGCGAGCTTATCACCGCTGCCGCTGCTATCGCCCCCTCTTCCCCGCCTGATCCAGCGTCCTGAAGTCCTCATCCGACAGCTCGATCGCAGCGCCAGCCACATTTTCCTCGAGGTGCTTCACCTTGGAAGTCCCGGGAATGGGCAGCATCACCGGGCTACGCTTCAAGATCCACGCGAGCGCAACCTGGCTGGGCACCGCGTGGTACTTTTTCGCCATCCCATCGAGCACCGAACCGGGAGCGGCCAGATCGCCGGAGGCGAGCGGGAACCACGGAATGAATCCGATCCCCTGTTCCGTGCAGTAATCCAACACCGCCTCGCTGCCGCGATCCACCAGGTTGTAACGATTCTGAACCGTAGACACCTTGAATATCTTCGCGGCCGCTTTGATGTCGGCGACCGAGACTTCGCTCAGGCCTGCATAACGAATGACGCCGCTGTCCAGCAGCTTCTTCACCGCCCCGAACTGCTCATCGCGTGGGACCTTGGGATCGATCCGGTGCAACTGCCACAAGTCGATTCGCTCCACACCCAGCCGCCTGCAACTGGTGTAGGCCTGTTGAATCAGGTACTCGGCGCGGCCGAGAGCCGTCCACTGGTCAGGGCCCGTGCGTGCGAGGCCCGCCTTGGTAGCAACGATGACACCCTTGTAGGGATGCAATGCCTCGCGTATCAACTCTTCCGCCACATCGGGGCCATAGGAATCCGCGGTGTCGATGAAATTGATCCCGAGCTCAGGTACACGCCTCAGTGTCCGGATCGCTTCGGCCCGGTCATCCGGCGGTCCCCAGACGCCGCGGCCGGTCAAGCGCATGGACCCGAAGCCCAGGCGATGTACTTCCATATCCGGAGCGATGCGGAATGTTCCGGATTTCGCGGCAGAAATAGCCATAAAAGCAGACTCCGCAGTGATTTTGGATTAGCGTAACATGGCCCCGATCGCCCTTGCCTACCCCTTCGGAAGTGACCCTCATGACAACAGTCTGGCCCGAGCTTCCCTATGCCGCGTGGCGTGACACGCAAGCGACGCTGCAACTTTGGACACAGATTGTCGGCAAGATCCGTTTGACCCGGACTCCGTGGCTGAATCACAGTTGGCACGTCACGCTGTATGTCACTTCCCGCGGCCTGACGACGTCGCCCATTCCCCATGAAGGGCGGAGCTTCGAAATCGAATTCGACTTCCTGGCACAGCAGCTCATCATCAATGTGAGCGACGGTGGAACCCGCAAAATCCCCCTGCGGCGGCGAACCGTCGCTGACTTCTATGCCGAGGTGATGACGTCACTGCAACAGTTGAATGTGCCCGTTACGATCAAAGAACTACCGTGTGAAATTCCCAATGCCATCCGCTTCGGTGATGACCGGCAACACGACGCCTACGACGCTGAGCAAGCGCTGCGCTTCTGGAACGCACTGGTGCAGATCGATCGCGTCTTCAAGCAGTTCCGCACGGGCTTTGTTGGGAAAGCGAGCCCGGTGCATTTCTTCTGGGGCAGCTTCGATCTGGCCGTCACGCGCTTCTCGGGCCGCAGGGCACCGAAGTTTACCGGCACAGCACCGGGCCTGGACGCGGCAGTCATGCAGGAAGCCTACTCACATGAGGTGAGCAGCGCGGGATTCTGGCCGGGCGGCGGTGGAGTCGACTACGCGGCGTTCTATTCGTACGCCTATCCAACTCCGCCGCAATTCAAATTCCACCCCGTCAAAGTGGGCACCTTCAACAACCCACTGGGCGAATTCCTCCTGCCCTACGATGAGGTACGCACGGCCGCCGACCCGGATGCGATGCTGCTGGCTTTCCTGCAGAGCACCTACGAGGCCGCGGCCGAAACCGCCGGTTGGGATCGCAACGAGCTGGAATGTCCCTTGGGGCAGCCTACGGCAGTGCGCACATAGACGAGCGGATCAGAAACCGCATGTTGGTCGGCGCCTCGACGGAGAAACTGGCGCCGCGCCCCGGCACGACGTCGACCGTCCAACGTGTGTGCGCCCAACGCCGGTACTGTTCGCGGTCCATCCAGAATTCACAACCCGCGATCTCGCCCACCTTGACATCGACGCCCCCCAGCTTGAACTCGCCAACGGGAAAACACATCGGGGCGCTGCCATCGCAGCAGCCTCCCGACTGATGAAACATCAACGGGCCGTGTTCACGCTTGAGCTGCTCAATGAGCTTCCGGGCCGCATCGGTCACGCCGACACGGCCCGGATCAAACTCAACCACGTTGCTGTTCGAGTCGTCAGCCATCAGAAGAAGCCTAACGCCTTCTCCCCGTAGCTGACCAGCACATTCTTGGTCTGCTGGTAGTGATCCAGCATCATCTTGTGCGTCTCGCGGCCGATACCCGACTTCTTGTAGCCGCCGAACGCCGCATGCGCCGGATAGGCGTGATAGCAGTTCGTCCAGACACGGCCCGCCTTGATGCCCCGGCCGAAGCGATACGCCTGGTTGATGTTACGGGTCCAGACACCGGCCCCCAGGCCATACAACGTGTCGTTCGCAATTTCGAGCGCCTGTTCCGGTGTATCGAATGTCGTCACCGACACCACCGGCCCGAAGATTTCCTCCTGGAACACCCGCATCTTGTTGTGCCCCTCGAAAATCGTCGGCTTGATGTAGTAGCCGCCCGCGAGCTCGCCCGACAGCTTGTTGGCGGAACCGCCGGCCAACACCTTCGCGCCTTCCTTGCGACCGATGTCCAGGTACGACAGGATCTTCTCGAACTGGTCGTTGGAGGCCTGCGCGCCGATCTGTGTGCTCATTTCATACGGGTCGCCCTGCTTGATGGCCTCGACCCGCTTGACCGCCTTCGCCATGAATTTGTCATAGATGGGCTTGTGCACCAGCGCGCGCGACGGACAGGTACACACCTCGCCCTGATTCAGGGCAAACATCGCAAAGCCTTCCAGCGCCTTGTCGACAAACGAATCATCCTCGCTCATCACATCGGCGAAGAAGATGTTGGGTGACTTGCCGCCCAGCTCCAACGTGACCGGGATGATGTTCTCGGAGGCGTACTGCATGATCAGACGACCCGTAGTCGTCTCGCCTGTGAAGGCGACCTTGTTGATACGCGGGTTGGAAGCGAGCGGTTTGCCGGCCTCGAGCCCGAAACCATTGACGATGTTGAGCACACCCGGCGGCAGCAGATCCTGGATCAACTCAGCCCAAACGAGGATGGACAACGGTGTTTGTTCCGCCGGTTTGAGGATCACGGCATTGCCCGCCGCGAGCGCTGGAGCCAGTTTCCAGGCCGCCATCAGGATCGGAAAATTCCACGGGATGATCTGTCCCACCACTCCCAATGGCTCGTGGAAATGATAGGCGACCGTGTCATCGTCAATCTCGCCGATGGAGCCTTCCTGGGCGCGCACGCAGCTTGCGAAATAACGGAAATGATCGATCGCCAGCGGAATGTCGGCGACCGTCGTCTCGCGAATCGGCTTGCCGTTGTCATAAGTTTCAACCGCAGCCAGGAACGGCAGATACTGCTCCATGCGATCGGCAATCAGGTTCAGTGCCCGCGCACGTGCAGCGACAGCAGTCTTTGCCCAGCCATCCGCGGCCGCATGCGCCGCATCGAGAGCCCGCTCGACATCCTCCGCCTGGGATCGCGGGATCTGGCAAATCACTTGCCCGGTGGTCGGCGACACATTGTCAAAGTATCCGCCCTTGGCAGGGGCGAGCCACTTGCCGCCAATGAAATTCTCATAGCGAGAACGCAACGGCAGGGTGCGCTCCACCCCTTGCAGATGCTTGCTGAACGAGGTGCTCTGGCGAATGTCGGGCTGCGGGGCCCGAGCTTGGATGGGGCTGGGACTGCTCATCTGTCTGTCTCCTTCTGGCGGGGTGCGACGGGGTGCAAAGCAAAGGTCATACCAGCACCCGAACTGCAGTCCGCTGCCTTTCCGACCGGCGCAACGGCGGAACCGGGGCCGGCCGTGTGTGTCATATCCGGTATATATGTCAGCCACCCCTTGACACAGATGTCATCCAGCGTAGCTTTAAAGTCAGTTGCGGGGGCATGAGCATGAGAGTGGATCGACGCAATACAGGATTCTCCAATCCAGTGCCCTCGGATCCCGTACCCCATGCTGACCTGGTCATTCGCGTTGCCGGTTGTGGCACAACAGACGAGCTGATCGCGGCTTCGTTGGCGCCCACGGTGGGCACCTCGTGGCGCCGTTGCCTGAACGATTTCAATCTCGATCCGGCCGTGGATTACCAACCCACCGTCGTGGATCAAACCCGCATCAAGGATCTGCAAGCCGAGCATGAAGAGCTCGTGCAGATTGCGCGCGCGGAAATGGACTCACTCTATGAGCAGATTTCCGGATCGGGTTATGCCCTGCTGCTGGCCGACACATCCGGTGTCATCCTGTGCGAGAAGATCGATCCAACACTGAGACGGATGTTCGTCCAGGCCGGCTTGATCGTCGGCGCCCAGTGGAGTGAGCAGCGCGAAGGAACCAACGGTATCGGTACATGCGCCGCCGAATCGCGGCCCATCACGATTCATCAGTCGGATCATTTCCGCTCGCGTCACATCGGCCTGTCGTGCTCGGCGGCGCCGATTCACGATCCTTACGGCCGCGTCGTCGCCGTGCTCGATGCCTCCAGCGTGAGCGCCGAAGGCAGCCGCGAATCGCAGATGCATACGGTCGCCCTCGTCAATGCATCCGCCCGGCTCATAGAAAAATGCCTGTTTCTGCGCCGCCACCAGGGCGATGCAATGTTACGTTTTCACCATCGTCCCGAGTTTGTCGATCTGCTGCACGATGGCGCCATGGCGGTATCCACCGACGGCATCGTCGTGGCCACGGACATGACCGGGCTGCGCCTGCTCGGCGCGAAGCATCACAAGGACATTGTCGGCCGCTCCATTGCCGATATCTTCGATGCCACATTCGATGAGTTGGTGGCGAGCTCGTCATCCAGCCGCCGGGCCATGTATGAGTTGCGCGACAACCTGCATGGCCGGCGCTACTTTGCGAGCCTTGCCGGTGCGGGGCAACACAACAGTCATTCGCGTGCCGTGTCGAGCATTGCCAGCCGCGCGGTTGTGCGCGTTGCCGGGACCACGGCGGATGCCATTCTGACATTGCAGGATCTCGCCGGCGAAGACCCGGTGATGCTGCGCAACATGCGCAACGCCCAGCGTGTCGCTGACTGCGCGGTCTCGGTGTTGATACGCGGACCGACCGGTTCGGGCAAGGAAGCATTCGCCAAGGGCATCCATTTCGCCAGCAATCGTGCGCGCCGGCCGTTTGTTGCAGTCAACTGCGCGGCGATTCCCGAGTCCCTGATCGAGAGCGAGTTGTTCGGATATACCGCGGGCGCATTCACTGGAGCGCGCCGCGAGGGAATGCGCGGCCGCATCGCTCAGTCCTCGGGCGGAACGTTGTTCCTCGATGAGATCGGGGACATGCCGCTCTCGTTGCAGACCCGCTTGCTGCGCGTCCTGGAAGAACAGGAAGTGACACCACTGGGCAGCGAGACCGCGGTCAAGCTCGACCTGCGGGTGATCTGCGCGTCCCACAGGAACCTGCGTGAGTTGCTCATCCGCGGTATGTTCCGCGAGGACCTGTACTACCGCCTGAATGGAATCACGCTCGAGCTGCCCGCGCTGGCCGCCCGTCGGGACAAGGAAGCCCTCATCCGCAAGTGCATGGCCAGTGAAATCCCCGCGGGAGCCACTGCTTCCATTGAAGGAGCCGCACTGGATCGCCTCGCAGCCTACAACTGGCCGGGCAACATTCGCGAATTGCGCAACACGATCCGCACGGCGCTCGCCATTTGCGAGAACAGAGTCATCCGCCTGGGTGACCTGCCAGCGGAAATCTGTCAGCCCGGCCGGCAGTTTGCGACCGCGAACGTGCCGGCGGACATCTCACTGGAGCACGCCGAGCGGGAAGCACTGCTACGGGTCATCGAGAAGAACGACTGGGTCATGAGTCACGTCGCGACGCAGTTGGGCATCAGCCGCAACACGTTGTATCGTAAGATTAAGCGTCACGGGATCCCCCTGACGCGGAACTGACCAGGAGAAGCTATGAGCAAGGGCATGGACAAGAAGAAGGAACAGAAGAAGAAACCCGCGAAGACGCCGGACGAGAAGCGCGCGGCGAAGCGTGAGAAGAAAGCAGAGCGACGCGGTTAAGGCGAACTCCAGACGATCCGGCATCGCCGGATCGTCCCTAATGTACCTGTACCTGCACTATCTCCCCCGGCCGCACGGCTGATCCCGTCGCGATCACCAGGTACCGCCGCATCGTTGAAGCCTTCACTTCCACAATCTGCCGAATGGGGCCGATGGCGTTCACAATGGCGGCGCCCGCCGAATTGGTGGCAAACGACGCCAGCGGCAGAAGCGTCCCCGTGCCATCCGGCTTGTCCGCCAAAGCCAGCAGATACGGCCTCTTCGGCTGCAATCCCGTCGCCGACACCTGCAGTACCTGCAACAGGCCCTGATCGAACAGCGCCACGCTCGTCGGCGCTGACGAACTCCCCGCGCCGGCATCCGAACTGAGGGGCGCCATGGTGAGATGGGCCGATTGGCCCGCAATGCCGAGCGGCTGAAGTCCGTATGTCCCGCTGCCCTCAGTGACCGCACCCGGAACGTAGACGATCGCCTGGGGCGCCTGTCCGATCGGCACCTCGGCAATCACTTTGTTCGTGGTCGTATCGATGGCGGCGAGACTGTCGCCATTCTCGATTCCGACATACATCCGCTTGCCATCACCGGACGGCCAGACACCGTGCGGCAGCTTGCCCGTAGGAACCGTCGCCACCTGCGTTCCATCGGATACCTTGAAAACCTTCACAACATTCAGTCCGCCGACCGTGACGTAGGCAAAGATCTGCTTATTTGTCCGGGCAAAGTTGACATGGTTGGTAATGGGCCCCGTATCGATCACCCGCAGCACTGAAAACGGCGGCCGCGCATCGAACACTTCGGTCTTGCCCGAGTCCTTCAAAGTCAGCCACACCTGCTTGCCGTCCGGCGTCGCCGCAATATTGGGACAGAACGAGCTCACCTGGGCCACGCGGCCGACAATCTGGTGATCCGCGACGGTGATGACGACCGTCTCGGGATTGAAGGACGAGCACACATAACCATACTTCCCGTCGGGCGAGAAGATCTGCATTCCCGGCCCGCCCGGCACCGTGATCCGGGTTCGCTCCGCGTAGGTGTTGGGATCGAGAACGGCGATGTAGTTCTCGCCGCGTATCGTCACCCAGACTTCCTGGCCATTGGGAGTGAAGAACACCTCGTGCGGCGATCGGCCCACATAGGTCGTGTGCTTGATTTCGTTGGTGCCGGTGTCGATGAACGTCACCGAGTTGGATCCGATCGACACCACCGCGAGCGTACGGTGGTCTGGAGAAAATCCCAGCCCATGCACCAGCAACTGGCCCCGGTACAACGGGCTGAAGTTGCCGGGCGACGGATCGCCCAGCCGGATCACCCCGAGCAGCGTGTTGTCGGCGGCATCGGTCACCGACACCGTGTTGGAAAACTGCTCCGCCGCATACACCCGGTCGCGATGCGTGATGGGAATTTCGGGCGCCGCGGCCGGCCCCGGTACCTGGCCGGCAAAGACAGCGCCCCCCGGCAAAAACGCGCAGGCGAGCAGCGCCAGCCGCATGCGCCCGAGGCTCACGCGCACGAAGCTCATTCGCCCGGCTTTCATTTGGCGGGAGCGCCGATCGCCAGCCGCATCACCGCGATCTCCTGGGTCTGATCCACAATGATCTCCTGTGCAATGCGCCGCAACTGCTCGTTGTGTCCATACCGCAACTCCGCCTGCGCCATTTCAATCGCGCCCTGGTGATGCGGCACCATAGTCGCGACAAAATCCTTGTCAACGTCGCCGCTCGGCGTCACCGCCATGGCCGCCATCATCTTCACCATGGCCGCCTCGTTCTCCTTCAAAAACGGCGCCTCAGCATCCTCCGCAGCGAGGACGCAGGCACTCACACCGAGCACTACAGCCGCCAGCAACCTCTTATGCATACAGCTCAAACCTCGATCTTGCGCGCCACTTCCACCACGTTGCGGGACGGCAGGCGGAACCGGTCCACCACTTTCACGGCATTGCGATACAGAAAAGCAAACAGCGGCAGGCGCCAATGGGCCAGGCGCCCGTGGCCGGGCTTGCGCACAATGAGATCACGCGCCGCGAAATAAACCCCGCCGTCAGTATCGAGCTTCGGGTCCAGGTGCTTCAAGTTGGTCAAGGCACGGCACAGGTCCGGGATCTCCATGAAACCGAAACGCGCGACCGCATGCCAGATACCATCGGCGATGTGCTCCGCTTCGCAGCGTCGCTGAGGGTCGACACGCGGCGTCTCTTCGAATTCGACCGTCAGGGCCACGACGCGTTCATGCAGCGAACCCATGTGCTGGACGTGATAGATCATCAGCGGCGGAATCGTTCGCGGCGATTTCGTCAGGAAGATGCCGGTGCCGGGGACCCGTGGGATCTTGCCGGCAGCCAGCTCTTCCAGGAACTGGCGCGAGTCCCCTTCGGATCCCGCCAGCGCGTCATGCACACAGTCCACACCGGATCGCCAGGTGCTCATGATGAAAAAGACAGCGGCGCCGAGTGTCAGCGGCAACCAGCCGCCGTCCGCAATCTTCAGCAGGTTCGCGTAGAAGAAGGCCATGTCCACAATCAGGAACACACCGGCAACCGCCAGCGACACGACTGTCGACCACCGCCAGATCCTGCGCATGGCCGCGTACAACAGGCATGTAGTCAACAACATCGTGGTGGACACCGCCGTGCCGTAGGCACCCGCCAGCTTGTCGGAGCTGCCGAAAGCGATTGCAATGGCCACGGTGACAATCATCATCATCCAGTTCACCGCCGGCACATAAATCTGACCATAGACCTCATCGGAGGTCTGCCGGATGTTGACCCCCGGCAGCCAGCCGAGTTGCATGGCCTGGCGCGTCATTGAAAAGGAACCGGTGATAATGGCCTGGCTGGCAATCACGGTCGCCAGCGTCGCCAGCACCACCAGCGGATACACCGCCCACGACGGTGCAAGCTGGAAGAAGGGATTACCCGTGATGGTCTGCTTTTCGATCAACAGCGCCGTCTGACCCGCATAGCTCAGCAGGAGCGCCGGAAGCACAACCCAATACCAGGAGCGGCGTATGGGTCCACGGCCCAGGTGGCCCATGTCGGCATACAGTGCCTCAGCTCCGGTGATACACAGGAAGACACCGCCCAACACCAGGAAGCCCACGGCCCGCTCATGCGCCAGGAACTCGACGGCGTGGACGGGATTCACTGCGACGAGCACGTGCGGGTTGCGAACGATTCCACTCACCCCGAGCGCGGCAATCACACCGAACCACAGCAGCATGATGGGCCCGAAGGCACTGCCGATCTTCTCGGTTCCGAAACGCTGCGCTGCAAACAGCACGACGAGGATCAGGACGGCGATCGGCATGACAAAGGGTTTGAATTCCGCCGTCACGACGTTGACGCCCTCCACCGCGCTCAAGACCGAAATGGCCGGCGTGATGACACCATCACCGTAGATCAGCGCTGCGCCGAGCAATCCCATCACGGTGAGAACGCGGGCGCCGTGCTTGAAGCTGTTGGCACCGACCAGGGACATCAGTGCCATGATTCCACCCGCACCATGATTGTCGGCGCGCATGACAAAGACGCAATATTTCACCGAGACGGTGATGACCAGAGTCCAGAATATGAGCGAGAGAATTCCCAGTGCGCTCGAGGGAGTGAAGTGGCCGCCCATGGCCTGCGACACCGTCTGCAAGGTGTACAGAGGGCTGGTGCCGAGATCGCCATAGACGATACCCAGTGCGGTGAGCCAGACCCAGTTGTTTTCGTGGGCAGCGGCGGGCCGGACCGTGGCTGAGCTATGCATTTCGTGCAGTATACCGTCGGCCGCGTACTCCCATACCCATCCCGGCGACCTGGCCGGCCGCAACACCGGCTACTGCACGGGAGTTACGCGCCAGACTGAATTGCCAACATCGTCGGCTACCAGCAGCGCGCCCTGCTTGTCCAGCGCAACACCGACCGGGCGCCCCCAGGCTTCGCCTTTGTCACTGATGAAACCCGTCAATACCTCGATAGGATCGCCCGCCGGCTGGCCCCGCTGGAACGGGACAAACACCACACGGTAGCCGCTGCGAGGCTTGCGATTCCAGGAGCCGTGCTGGCCGACAAACATCCCTTCCGAAAAAGGTCCCGAAGCGCGCCCGGGTTGCCCGCCGCAATAGACCAGCCCCAGGGATGCGGTATGCGCGCCTAACGCATAGTCAGGCACGAGCGCCTTCGCAACCATGTCAGGTCGCGGCTCCCGCACCCGGGCATCGACGTGCGAGCCGTAGTAGCTGAATGGAAATCCGTAGAAACCGCCGTCCACCAGCGATGTCATGTAGTCGGGCACGAGATCACTTCCGATTTCATCGCGCTCGTTGACGACCGCCCACAACTTGCCCGTGGCGGGAACCCAGGCGAGCCCGTTGGGATTGCGCAGTCCCGATGCGTAGATCCGGTGTTGACCGCTGGCGGGATCGATTTCCCACACCGCCGCCCTGCCTGCCTCGGCGGCGAGTCCGTTCTCACCCACGTTGCTGTTCGATCCCACCGTGGCGTACAACCGCGCCCCGTCCTCGCTGGCAATGACGTTCTTCGTCCAATGATGATTGATCGGCCCGGCCGGCAGATCGACGACTTTGGTGGGCGGGCCCTCGACATGGGTAGCACCCGCAACATAACGGAAGCGGACCACCGCATCCGAATCGGCCACGTAGAGCTGATCGCCGACCAGTGTCATGCCGTACGGCGAATTCAACTTGTCGGCAAACACAAAGCGCTGGCCGTCCCGAAGCAGACTGATGCGGTTGGCACTGGGCGTGATCGAGCCGGCGCGGATCATCATCTTCTTCTGGACCCAACCCCGCAGCCCCTTGCCGTCTTCAGGTTTGGGTGGCGCGTTTGTTTCGGCGACCAGCACATCCCCGTTCGGCAATACATACAGCCAGCGCGGGTGGTCCAGGCCGGTGGCGAATAACGTCACGTCAACGGCCACACCGGCCCCGGCCACCGGCTTGCCGCCAGGCGGCCACCCTTTGGCCGGCGCGATGTGAAGGACCGGTATGAGCGACTTCTCGGGCGCCGGTAGCTGCGGATGGGGCCCCACGCCCGCCTCCAGGGGCAATCGCGCCGTGCCGCCGCAACCCGCCGCGGCGAATGCGACGAACGCAAGTAAACCAAAGGCCAACAACCGCGATGAAGTGTGCATGGAATGCCACACAGCAATTAAGATGCCCTGCGGGGCCGCACCGGGCGTTCCGGCACATTACCCCTTGTATGTCAAGCACTTCCGCCTCGGCAAAGCAACACTTGCTTACAGTGTCTGAAGTGCGAATCTCGGGAAACTTCACCCCCGGTTGCACAGTCAACGGTCGCAGCCCGGGTTTGGGGAGTCGAAAGCTGGTGGATCAGTGGTAAACGAACAAGAGAATGGGACGAACGACCCGGCAGAGCCGCAGCAGTCGTTCTTTCGCCGATATCGCGTGGTCATCTTTGTCGTCATTGCATTTGCAGTGGTGGTCTTGCTGGTCCTGATACACCACAAGCACCAGCAGGAGCTGGCGGCCTTGGAGGGGGGCGGACCCGGTGGCGGTAGCCGCGGGGGTGCCTTTGGCGCCGGCGGCGGCGGTGGTGGTCGCGGCCGTGCCGGCGGCGGCGGGCCCAACAGCGCCGTCGCGGTAACGGTGGCGAACGCTGCCTCCGGTGACATCGAGGTGCGGATCCCGGCTCTGGGAACGATCACGCCACTGGCTACTGTCACAGTGCGCCCGCAGGTGAGCGGTATTCTGACGAAGATTGCCTTCCAGGAAGGCCAACTCGTAAAAGCCGGGCAGTTCCTGGCCGAGATCGATCCGCGTCCCTACCAGGCTGCCCTCGAGCAGGCCAAGGGCAATCTGCGCAAGGACCAGGCGCTGCTGGCGGATGCCAGGCTCGATCTGCAGCGCTTCGAGGAACTGATCAAGGAAGACTCGGTTGCGCAGCAGCAGCTCGATACCCAGCGCGCACTCGTGGATCAATACGTCGGTCAGCTCGAATCCGACCAGGCGGCGGTGCGGACCGCGCAGATCAACCTGGACTACACCCACATTGCCTCGCCGGTCACGGGCCGTGTCGGTCTGCGGCAGATTGACCAGGGGAACTATGTCACTCCCGGTGACACCAACGGCCTCGTGGTGGTCACCGAGTTGCAGCCCATTTCCGCGATTTTCGCCATTCCCGAAGACAACGTGAACGCCCTCATGGACCAACTCCGGTCCGGCGCCGCGTTGCGTGCGGAGGCATTCGACCGGGGTAACAGCACCCAGATCGGCACGGGCCAGGTGAAGGCGGTCGACAGCCAGATCGATACGACCACCGGCACGATCAAGCTGCGCGCGCTGTTTGCCAACGAGGATGGCCGCCTGTTTCCCAATCAGTTCGTGAACATTCAACTCGTCGTCAATGTGTTGCATGACCAGATCCTCATGCCGGGTTCGGCCGTGCATCGTGGAGCACCCAACGGCGTTGCCAGCACTTTCGTCTATCTCGTCAACACGACGGACAACACGGTAGCGGTCCGCCCCATCACGTTGGGAACCATCGACGGTGAAAAGGTTGCGGTCACGAAGGGCCTGCAGGCCGGCGATGTCGTGGTCACCGAAGGTGGCGACCGCCTTCGTGACGGCGCCTCGGTCATTCTGCCGGCCAACACGACTCAACATCCTACGACGGCAGCACCCCAGCAGGCGCACAAGCGGGGCAACGGCAAGGGGACCGGGCAGCGCAAGAACCGGGAGCAACCGCCGCCAGTCGCAAAATGAACCCGTCGCGCCTTTTCATACTCCGGCCGGTTGCCACCACCCTGTTGATGGTGGCGATCCTGGTCGTAGGCCTGATCGCCTACCTGCAGTTGCCGTTGTCGGCGCTGCCGGAAGTCGCCTACCCGACCATCCAGGTCCAGACGTTCTATCCGGGCGCCAGCCCCGAGGTGATCACGTCGGCCATCACCGCGCCGCTGGAAAAACAGTTCGGGCAGATGCCCGGCCTCAATCAGATGTCCTCGACGAGCTCGGCCGGCGCCTCCGTCATTACGTTGCAATTCAACCTGTCGCTGCCCATCGATGTCGCCGAGCAGGAAGTCCAGGCGGCCATCAGCGCCGGACAAAACCTGCTGCCACAGGATCTGCCCGCGCCGCCGATCTACGCGAAGGTCAATCCTGCCGATGCGCCGGTGCTGACATTGGGCATCACCTCGGCCGTGATGCCTCTGACTGAAGTGCAGGACATGGCGGACACACGCGTCGCCCAGAAGATTTCGCAGTTGAAGGGTGTGGGCGTCGTGAGCATCAGCGGCGGCCAGCGGCCCGCCGTCCGGGTCGTAGTCAATCCCCGCGCCCTGGCCGCCTACGGTCTCAATCTCGATGACCTGCGCACAACCATCAATGTTGCCAACCAGAATGGCCCCAAGGGGACGCTGGATGGCCCGGCCCGCGCCTACACAATCAACACCAACGATCAGATCCGAAGCGCGGAAGAGTACGGCAATATCATCGTCGCCTATCGCAACGGCTCACCGGTCCGCATGAAGGACGTGGCGACACTGAAGCCCGGTGCCGAGAACACGAAGCTCGGCGGCTGGATGAACGACACACCGGCCCTGATATTGAATGTCCAGCGTCAGCCCGGAGCCAATGTGGTCGATGTCGTGGACCGCATTCACGACCTGCTGCCGCAGCTCCAATCCGCCCTCCCCCCGGGCGTCGATGTTGCCATCCTGACCGACCGCACCACTACCATCCGCGCGTCCATCAAGGATGTTGAATTCGAGATGATCCTGGCGGTGGTGCTGGTAGTGCTGGTCATCTATCTGTTCCTGCGGGATGTGCGCGCCACTTTGATTCCGAGCCTGTCGGTACCGCTGTCCCTGATCGGCACCTTCGCGATTATGTATCTGGCGGACTTCAGTCTCAACAATCTATCCTTCATGGCACTTACCATCGCGACCGGCTTCGTGGTCGACGATGCGATCGTGATGATCGAGAACATCTCGCGCTACATGGAGCAGGGCGAGAAGCCCCTGCAGGCGGCCCTGAAAGGCGCGGGCCAGATCGGCTTCACCATCATCTCACTCACGGTCTCCCTGATCGCCGTGTTGATTCCCCTGCTGTTCATGCAGGACGTCGTCGGGCGCCTGTTCCGCGAATTCGCCGTGACGCTGGCGGTGACGATCCTGATTTCCGCGGTCGTCTCCCTGACGCTCGTTCCCATGATGTGTGCGAACCTGCTGAAGCACCGGTCGGAAAAAGAACACGACGACAACGAGTCAGGTTGGTTCGGACGCATGGTGGCCTGGTATGGCGGCAAGCTCACGTGGGTGCTCGACCACCAGAAGCTGACACTCTGGGTTGCGATCGCGACACTCGTCATCACGGCCGGCCTGTACATAGTCATTCCCAAGGGCTTCTTCCCGGACCAGGACACGGGCCTCATCCAGGGCGTGTCGGATGCCACCGAAGGTGTTTCCTATGCGGCGATGGCCGAGCGCCAGCAGGCCCTGGCCCGCGCTATTCTGCAAGACCCGGATGTCGCGAGCCTGTCATCGTTCATTGGCGTGGACGGCAACAATGTCACGTTGAACAGCGGCCGGTTCCTCATCAACCTGAAGCCGCGTGACTCGCGCTCATCGACGGCGACGCAGATCATCCGCAGACTGCGCAGCGAGACCGCCAATGTTGTTCCGGGCATCACGCTGTACATGCAGCCGGTACAGGATCTGACCCTCGACAACACCATCAGCCGCACCCAGTACAACTTCACTCTGGAAAGTGCCGACGCGGCTGCATTGTCGTCCTGGACCCCGAAGCTCGTAGCCCGATTGAAGCAGCTACCCCAGCTATCGGATGTGGTCAGCAACCAGGAAGACAACGGCCTGGCGGTGCAAGTCACCATCGACAGAGACAGCGCAGCGCGACTGGGTATCAGTGTAGGTACCGTCGACAACGCGCTCTACGATGCGTTCGGACAACGAATCGTCTCGACCATTTTCACGCAGTCGAACCAGTACCGCGTGATCCTGGAAGCCGACCCCGAGTCCTACCAGTCGGTTGACACGCTTGCCTCCATCTACGTGCCCTCGGCGGGCGGTGGCCAGGTGCCGCTGTCGGCGATTGCCAAAGTCACCATCGAATCCCGCCCGCTGTTGATCAGCCACCTGGCGCAGTTTCCCGCCACCACGGTGTCATTCAACCTCGCGCCGGGAGCGTCGCTCGGAGCCGCCGTTGACGCCATCGAAGCGGCAGAGAAGGGCGAGAATGTCCCGGCGAGCATTCACACGACGTTCCAGGGTGCGGCACTGGCTTTTCGCAGCAACCTGACCAACGAGTTGCTGCTGCTCCTGGCGGCGGTGCTGGTCATGTACATCGTGCTCGGCGTGCTCTATGAGAGTTTCATACACCCGGTCACGATTCTGTCCACACTGCCATCGGCGGGCATCGGCGCGTTGCTGGCGCTGATGCTGGCGGGTGACGACCTGACCATCATTGCGTTGATTGGCATCATCCTGCTCATTGGTATCGTGAAGAAGAACGCGATCCTCATGATCGACTTCGCCATCGATGCCGAGCGCACCCAGGGACTGAGTCCCCGGGAAGCCATTCACCAGGCCTGCCTGCTGCGCTTCCGGCCCATTCTCATGACCACGGTGGCCGCCATCTTCGGTGCGTTGCCATTGATGTTCGGTACGGGTACCGGCTCGGAGCTGCGTCACCCCCTGGGTGTCAGCATCGTGGGCGGACTGCTCGTGAGCCAGGTTCTCACTCTGTTTACGACGCCAGTCATCTACCTGGCATTTGATCGCCTGGCAAAGCGGGTTCGGCCCAGCGCCGAAGGCGAGCTGGCGGACGAACCGGCGTGAATATCTCCGCACCCTTCATCGCAAGACCCGTTGCAACGGTTTTGTTGACGTTCGGGGTCGCGCTGTGCGGAATCGTCGCATTCGGGCTTTTGCCCGTGGCACCGCTGCCCAAAATCGAAGCGCCGGCGATCTTCGTCAGCGCCTCACTTCCGGGCGCGAGCCCCGAGGTCATGGCGAGCTCGGTTGCGACACCGCTCGAGCGGCACCTGGGTGCCATCGCCGACGTCGATGACATGACCTCGCGCAGCAGCGTGGGCAACACCAACATCCAGCTCACCTTTGGAATCGATCGCGACATCGACGGGGCCGCCCGCGATGTGCAGGCCGCAATCGTTGCGTCCCATGCCGACCTGCCATCCGCCCTCACGCGCAATCCGACGTATCGGAAGCTCAACAGCTCGCTGTTTCCGGTGATGTCGATCGCGATGACCTCGGATGTGCTCACTCAAGGTCAGATCTACGATGCCGCCGACGCTGTCATTTCGCAGCGGCTGTCGCAAATCAACGGTGTCGGCGGCGTCAATGTCGGTGGCTCCGCGC
>Ga0307510_10003706_pt1 | contig 17860 bp, 8 predicted proteins | sample 12_EM_MG_FD_207224 | JGI IMG/M metagenome (GOLD analysis project Ga0307510, IMG submission 207224) | Populus trichocarpa ectomycorrhiza microbial communities from riparian zone in the Pacific Northwest, United States - 12_EM | ecosystem: Host-associated > Plants > Roots > Unclassified | place...
GCATCCGCAAACAAAAGGGATGCGGAAATTATGCTTGTTAATGTGATTTTCTTCATCAGCTGGTGTAAGAACCTCGGATTCGTCGATATAGTCGATGCCAATGGCTTCAAGAATTTGGGCCTCGACGAAATGCCCGATTCGGGCTTTCGCCATGACAGGGATTGTCACTGCCTGTTTTATTTCTTTGATGAGCTGTGGGTCGCTCATGCGTGCCACACCGCCTTGTGCACGGATGTCAGCGGGGACTCGTTCTAGTGCCATGACAGCACAGGCGCCGGCTTCTTCGGCAATCCGGGCTTGTTCAGGGGTGACAACGTCCATTATGACCCCGCCTCTTAGCATTTGGGCTAGGCCTACCTTCACGGAGAATGGGGATTTTTTGGTTTCTGTTATTGCTCCGTTGCCATAGACTGCCACCACTCCGGTTCCTGCCATTCTCTTAGAGAGAGTGAGTAGAGAGAGACAATGAGAGAGATTGGTTTGGGTTGTTTGAGAGAGAGAGACGAGCGGGGGTGGTGGCGTTTATAAGTAGTGAGAGCGGCGAGGATGTTGAATGGCTCTTATTTATTGGGCAAACTTCGTCTTTAGTCCTGTAATTATCAAGAAATGTTTAATTTGATTTCTAAAGTCTTTTCTTAATTGGATGTTTACACATTCCTCTCAAAATAAATTCCTTTTGAATTGTTTTCAAGGACATCATAGGCTCATCTAGTTACGTCGTTTCGAGTTAACTTATAGGTCATTGGTTTAATCCAAATCAAGTATTTTTATCAAAATAATGTTATTCGTTTGTTTTGTTTTTTTATATTGACTCGATCGAGTTTGAATTAAATTTTATTGGCTTAATTAAATCACTAAAAACCATTTGGATTAACTAAATTCCATTGAGTTAATGTCTAGTCTAGCTCAATTAAAAATCCAACTTAAGTCAGAATTCAAGTCTTGGATTTTTCGGGTCAATCCATTAAATCAGGTCAAGTTTAACTACTATAATTCAAATCACAAGAATGAATTATAAAAACAAATAGTAAAATCCATGCAATTCGTAAAATGGTTTTGATAGAGGAATTTGTGAAATTATAAGGATTCAATTGAAAAATGTTTTCTTCAAATAGTAACTGAGAATGGATTGATAGTTGGGGGATTAATTTGAGTGACCTTGCTAATTCTTACTGGTTAAGAAAAAAAGTCGTGTTTGAAGATGGTGAGATTTGGATTTCACGGTCAAGAAGGGTTTATAGGCGTGGAGGCCACGTATTTTTGGTGTGGCCAACCTCAGTTTAGGAGATTTTCTAGTTACGGCTTACGTGGGGAATCATGGTTCTGTTGTTTATACAGACAGGAACTTGCCCACTCTGCTGTCCCCTGCCTATTTTGCTTTAGGTTCATGTCAGATTTTCACTTTTATTTTCATTTTTTAAAAAATAATTTATATCCCTTTTATTTTTACATTTCAAAAAACAAAATTAAAATTCTTTTTTACTTTAATTTTTTTTATATCATTTTAATGTGCTGATATCAAAATTAATTTTTTAAAAAATAATTTTAATACATTTCTAAACTAAAAATATTTTAAAAAACAATTATTATTACATTTTCAAACATCCCTTTAATAGTTAGAGCATAAAATAGGACTAAAAGATATATATAAAGAAAGATTATAGATATTGCTAACATATTTTCTAGTATATTTTTTCTTATGGAATTCAAAAAAATAAAATGGATAGAAAAAAAATTAAATAAAAAATAGAAAATTATTATTAAAATTTACAGTTAGTTTACATGTGCTCTGTCATGGATTAATCAAAAATCAAATTTTTTGTTGGGTTGAGCTCTTTTTGCTTGATTTTAAAATTAAATCAATGACCTGATTATACTAGCAAAAACCCTAGATGTTAATTTAGAACTTAAGAACTCTATAGAGCAACATACCTTTACCACTTCACTACAACAATTGGTTTTGATACAAACATATATTAATAATATTTTATACAGTTTGATAGAAGGAGAAAGAAAAAAAAACTATATAATATTGAACAGCTAAAATGAAGAGTTAAGCACTATAAGCTTTCCTAATTTTTTAGATGTATTAGGTAATGATATAAATGACATAAATTTATTAAAATATGAGGTTGGCTTGATAGTAAAAGGGTATATATATAAGGTAATTTTATTCTTGTACATAAATAGAAATTGTTTCTTTTTTATGTTTTTTTTTATTTGAAGGTAATATTACTCTTGTACATAAATATAAATTGTTTCTTTTTTATGTTTCTTTAACTTATTTTGATGGTATTCCTAGCACATAAAAAAGACTAAGAGGAGACAATATAAGAAAGGAAATTCTAGCAATCAAAACAAAGTTACTTAGTTGAATTCTTACATTAAAAGTTTCGATCAAAATACCACTTAGAAAAGCTTGAAGATTTTGCTTGCATGGTGGAATTCTATCATCAAGAATTTGTTTTTAGTATTTTATTTTATTTATTTTATGTTGAACAATTATTTTTAATTTGAGTTTATTTTGGCCCATTAAATATTATATAGGGTTTTATTTTACTATTGAATTTCTGTTAATTGATTTCTAATTTGAGCTCATTGGCTTGCAACTCAAAATTGGTCCATTAGGGTTATTTAGATGGAACTATATATTACTTATGTGGTTGCAAGTTTTAGCAGTTATGATATTTTTAATAAACATGATTCTTCATTTGTTTTGCATGTTGCAAATAACTTTTTTTTCAGGGATAAAAATCATACATTGTCTTATCAAAGATTAACTGACTTCGTGGTGCCATTCACAAACTTCAAGTTCTTAAATACATGGTTATCTCCATGTCCAAAATTTTTTTTCTAATATCTTTGGTTCTTAAGTATAAGGTTACCTCTAGGTCAGAGTTTCAAATTTGATATTCGGTTTTCTTGGATTAATTTTAAATTTTGTTATGGGTTGCATGACCATGTGATCATGAAATTCGTATCAGGACAGGTGTAGAATAATGATAAATAAGCCAAATGTAAAGTAAAAAAAAAAAGGAAGATAATTTATTATTACTATTATTTCTTCAAAAATATCACAAAATAATGAATGAATGAAGTTAATAATAAAAAGAGTAGTAATAAATAGACCACGTGTAAAGCAAAATGAAAAAATCTTTTTTTTTTTATAAAAAAAGGTGTAAAGCAAGAAAAAAAATAAATGAATGAGGATAAGAACAAGAAGAAAGGTGATAAATATGCAAGTGTAAAGTGGTAAATAGGTAAATAGAATAAGTGTAAAGTTAAAAAGAAAGATATTTTTTAAAAATATATATAAAGATAAAAGGAGGGAAAAATACAAAAATACAAAACAATAAATGAATGTAGATAAAAAAAAATGGTAATAAATAGACCAAGTGCAAAGAAAATTAATCTTTAAATTTATTTAAAAAAAAGTTGCTAGAAATTATAGATTTACCATTGCTATAGTAAATAGATAAAATATAGAGTGATAAATAGACCAAGTATAGAGTGAGTGGGTGATAAATAAATAAAAATATAAAGCAAAAAATAATAATGAATGAGCAAAGATAAAAACAAAAAGAATAATGATAAATAGATTAAGTGTAAGGAAAAAGAAGAAGAAGGAATTAAAAAAAATCTTAAAAAAATAATAAATTCCTTTTGTTCTTATAATCATCGTTGATTCATTGTTTTTTTATCCTTTTATTTACCGTCATTTTTCATTTTTTTAAAACAAAAATTTAATAAATATTTTTTCCTTTATATTTATTACTATTCTTTTTGTTATGACAGATTTGGTATCCAGAGTGACAGTTACAATGGAAGGCTATATATAGAAAATAATTAGCAGTGGAATCTAGGCTCTTAATGCATCTCGTTTTCCCCTGTTTTGACGTTGTGGACAGTCAGGGCCACTGTTTTATTGGATGGATGGACCAAAGAAAATAAAATATTTATGGAGAAAAGAGAGGTGATAAGGTCGTATTCAAGTGGCTGGGATGAAGCAGAGGAAGGCTGCCTCTCGCTTCCAATCCTCAAATAAAAGGCGTCCATGACTGTCGTTTGCTCTCTGTCGCTTTCAATATAAAAGAGCAGCCAAATCTTTGTTTTTCTTTGCCTTTCCTTTTCAGTTTAAAATACTACACGTAACATAATTTAAAGTTGGTTTTAAAGTTTTTTTTTAAATTTATTTTTGATATCAACATATTAAATTAATCTAAAAATATAAAAAAATTAATTTAACATGTCATTGGACCACATAAACAAATATATGTTTTTTGTTGATTTTTTGAATTTAAATCTTAGAGTCAAATACATTGAAAAATATATTAATACTTTTTTTTATTAAACTGAATTGATGTAAAAAGGTGAGATTTTGAAATCATTCCAAAAACATATTAATCTCAATTAACATGTAAACTAGTTAAAAACAGAATATTCCTTATTATCAAATAATGCAGACTTTCTAAGAAATGCTTTAACACTATCTTTTTTTTATTTTTACCATAATTGTAATAACCATGCATATAAGGAGTGTTCGGAAGGATGCCACTCCTTCAAAATTATTATTATTATTATTATTATTATTATTACTACTACTACTACTACTATTTGAAATTTAAAGCATGCTTGCAAGCTTATGAAAAGTAATTTTTTTTAATTTAAATCATAATATAAAAAGTTGCTTTTCATAAATATTTTATAACAAAAATAAGTTACAATGAATTTAAGTTACAAGTATTTTTGATAAACTGACTCAAAACAACTTTTAGAAGAAGATAATATGTAGCATAAGTTAGAATTTATAAATTAAATTTTTTAATTTTTAATTAAATCAAATTCTTTACTCAATTATGCAACATACTATTCATTTAAATCAGAAGTTGTTTCTAGCCAACTATATCTATGACTTTTCTACGAGTTAAAAGTTAAAAATCAACTTTAATTATTTTAAAAAAATCATAATAAACAAAAGTATAGTGATAGTTTTAGGAAAGTCTAAACATTTTTATGCACAACGATAATTACAATAACAAAATTTATACTTTACTCTTATTGTTTAATATATATAACTTTTGATCGACTTTTAATATATTTAAAAATCTTTTTGATCAAGATATATTCATTGGCACTTGAAAGTAGATTTTATGCATAATAAATTGATTAAAATTATTATGAGATAAGTTTTTACATCTAGAATAAATAAAAAATAAATCTTCATAAATTAAAAAAATAATTTATTTTAGTTTATACAAAACTAGAGTTTGAAATGTAGTGTGAGATTCAGTGCAAAAAACATAAGTTATTTAGCCAACTAAACAATTTTTTCTTTATAATTAAGAAAAAACAGAAGCTATTACACTAACTTAAAATTTATGATATTGTCTTTTTTGTCATGAGACAAAACCACACATACATCCTGCAAGCTAATAAGCATTTCCAGCAGGTAGTCAAGCAATATATAATGTTAACATGAGCAATAATTTTCAGTCTCTTACCTCACTAGCTTCACTAGGTATGAGAAGATTATGTTGATACATTCTGTCCCTAAAATAGTAAATTAACCTAATAAAAATAAAATCATCCTGTTGATCAGCTCCTTTGGTCGCAACAAAACCAGACATTAACTCTTTACCATATAATGAAGCTCTACGAAGCTCTCAGAGACCAAATATGAAAAAGACAGGATAACCTGTTGCATTAAGCCTTTGAATAGTAATGGGTCCTAGGTGTATGAATTCTACGCTTATACAAAGAGATGGTATTACATGGTGGAAAGCCAGAAAAAAAAACATGAGGCATGGTCTTCCACTTTAAAGATCAAGCTCATACAATTGCATCTCTCCATCAATGATTTGAATCTACCGCTATACAATCAAATAGTATCTCATGGGCATGAAAGCAATAGTTTAGATGCAACTAATCTATGTTGCAAGTTATTACAGGTTATGCGAGTGTTTCAAACTGCTTCATGTTTGCTTAAACTGTAAAAATCTTCCTCACCTTCCTCATACTCCGACGACATATAGGGCAAGTACCATCAGCTTCTGCTATCCTGCAAATATTAAATTTCAACATATAAATTGGCATCCGATTGGTCAAGATGGTTATTGTGGAAGAAAAATAATAGGCTTGCAGTGGCAAATACAATCAGGATAGCAGCGACCAAATTTTCTTCATACCAAGTCTGACATGTAACGCAGCCCAAAGGAGTAAAGTCAGAAGTAGGAATATGCTAAATAACACTCCAGAAATTTACATTTTTATTAATTACCGATGATATTTGAAAACACTAAAATCATCCGACTCTTGTTATGTGCAATTTCCATTGTGCCAGACTTCCTCAATATGGCAGGCTATCAACTTCAACTAGAAATCATGATAGTCCACAAAGTTCCACACAACAAAACCATGCCATGATCGACTTGTTCTTAAAAGGTCAAGCCTAATAATTGGTGTCAGGTCGTGATCATGGCTAAACAAAGGATGCAGCCATCTAGCTTCCATTAAAACAATAGTCCAGTAATTAAAAGATACCTTAAAGTGCTTCCATAGACCAGCTAAACCACTGAAATGGTATCTCAGTCTCTCTTAGCCTCATTACCCTTACAGAGAAGGTTTTAATTATTGAGTATAACCATGACATATGTGCGAAACTTTTAGAGTACTCATGTTACAGCTCATCAAGTAATGGGTTATCTTGGCCACTACCACAGTAGCCAGTGACACTCCGACTGCAATTTAAAACAATGATATTACACAACGCAAAAGGGGCAAGGACTTGTTGCATTGTAAATACTCTGTAAACATGAGCATATTATATTGCTTTCTTCAGTTTGATATGCCATCTACATGCCAAGTGCCAATGAAGTCTAAAACACATTCTAGGGTTAGGCAGGGCATGCCCTCACAGAATGAGGGAAGCATTGATGCATTCATCAGCCTCTCTGTTTGCCCACCTGAATTCATCACAAGGTCCAGCACAGTGCTGTTTCAAGATAAGAAAAAAATAATCTAAATGTGCAGTTGGAGAGTAATTACCTAGTTCCACATGCAAAACAAGCAACACAGTGCCCGCATGGGAGGAAGAAACAGTCCCTAGGAGCGTCAAAGCAGATGGCACAAAGACGGCGGGTATTATTGCCATTTTCACCATCTCTTGATTTCCCTTCAAGTGAACTTGCTGCAAGAAAATCTTCAAGACCCTCTTCATCATTTGAGGCAGAATCATAAGATGAGCCCCAACTTGCAAGGTCATCATCTTTACGTGAAAGCAAGGGAGCTCTCCCAGGTTCCACCTCTCCAAACTGAAGTCTATTTCCATCTTCATGAACACATTGAAACTTGTTCAAGAAGTTGAAAGCCGCCATCATGATAACAGTCATTCCAACTACAGGCAGAAAAAACAAGTAAACATAAGATATCCACAAGTCAAAGTAAAAAGAAGAAACAGAAGAGCATACCTATGCCAAGAATATATGTGGCCCATCTTGGCCCATAGGAGACTTTGACATTCCACTCTTCACTGTATGAACCCTGGGAAAAAAAAAAAAAACAGGGATAATAAGGTTGAGAATCTTCTGTTCTATAGACTATTTGATGATGATCCTTTCTCTAGTAGTCCTAATGAGTCTACAATTACAATACCGTAAGATTACCAATCAGCTGGCCTTCAAAGATAAGGAATCACCAAAGTAACATTTACAGGTACTTTTAAAAAATCTTTTTTCCTCTTCCATTCAACATAGTTCTTAAGTTTATATGATGACCTTATATTAAACAGAGGAGTGAGAATGAGGATCTAGAGATTTACCTCTTCTGGACCAAGAGAGTTTAAAACAACAGCATTTCCATTGGGAAACAAAATGCTCAAACTACACTTGCTATCAGTAAAAGTACACTTGTAGTAAGCTTCAGTGGTATTGTACATGAAAGATCTTACTCTCAGGGTTAATTGGACCTGTTTAAGAAAAGAATCCAAAGTAAATAGCGCAAACAGCCATCCAGGAAGGATACAGGAACACTTCAAAATCAACAAGCTAAAAACAAGATTGTGAAGTAATAAGATGAGCACAAAGATATTTCACTCCTATTATATTGCACATACAGGAAATTGGACCAAATGTTTTTTGAGATTTGAATATATATCTTAAGAATGTTCCGGGTCTAAGGAGAAACTGCATTAACACACCTTGAACATAAAACAAGCATGGATTGAAATCTAAAATAAATAACGAATATGAAAAAAATTAAATCAAATGATCTTAATCTATCGTCACCATATCAACTCTAGAAATTAGGATAATGTAAGAAGTGACTTGTGGTTTCAGCTTGTTCGCATAATGGCACCTCAGTCTCAGATTATTGTTTATTTTCACTAGAGTCATGTGGTTTGCTCCACTAGCAGAAGCTTAACACCATTAGCTGGTCGATAATGTGGCATGAAAGAGTTTTTAGTTTAGTAAGACATGTTTTTGGCATGCTGTTTCCAAACTAAAGGAACAAAGAAAACCACTTGTAAGAAAAGAAAAGAAAAAACAAACTGTCACTAAACTGCCAATGGCTAAAACCACAAACTATTTTTCATGTTTTGCCTAAAACGTTAGTCCTTTCAATGAGTTTCAACTTAGGTTGACAAGAAAAAGAAAATGAATGCACTCCAATTTTTCAACGTAGAAAGATTGTAGACAGACAGCATAAAATAGAACAGGAAAATTGTATTGGTGGAAGATATAACCCATACTCCAAACTAAAGGAACAAAGAAAACCACTTGTAGGAAAAGAAAAGAAGAGAAAATTGTCACTAAGTGCCAATGACCAAAACCACAAACTACTTTTCATGTTTTGCAAAAAAAAGTTAGTCCTTTCATTGAGTTTCAACTTAGGTTGAGAAGAATAAGAATATGAATCCACTCCAATCTTTCAATGTTGAAAGATTGTAGACAGGCAGCATAAAATAGAACAGGAAAATTGTATTGGTGGAAGATATAACCCATGCTGGAAAAATAAAGGTAAATTCAGGAAGAACAAATTATCCAGTTGCCTATTGCCTAGATCATCTCAAAAGCAGCATCTTGTCAAGAGATGAAAAACAGTTGCAAAGAAAAATAAGCTACTCTTTCACTGTTTGTGGCATAATTCATGAATCAAAAGGTAACATTAGCTAAATACTGATCACGGAGATTCTCATATTCTTTTTTTAGTGAATCAAATGAAAAATCTATATGGTTTAAGCACCAGCTGCACAAGAAAATTTTCATATTCTGTACTTATTAGCCAAGGTAGAAATATCACAATGATAAGGTGCACGAGGTTATCAACGTATTGTTCAATGGAAAATATTTCAGCAACTCTAATACATGAAACAAGGAGAGGCACGGTCCTAAAATTTAGTTCATGTCTTTTTGTTCATCAATGATACTAAATATCATGTCTAGGAAGCCAAAGAACTACACAAGCAAAGGATGTTCTATCTGTGGTTGGTAATAGAAGCAATAAGGTATTCTTGGATTATATCTTTATTAATTGCTAGTAAAACATTCCTAGAACAGGAGATCAATTGATGATACAAATACAGGTCACTACTCTGCAACCTTACCTCAACTTCCTCTGAGTTCAAGTTGCCCACTGCAACATAGTAGCTTGCAGATGTGAATATACTCTGCTGGACAAAACCACTTCCTGTGAGAAAAAAAATATGCATATCAGTTAACGTACTTATATGAAGAAAACATCAAAATCTCAACACCTATCTACCTTGAATGACATTCCATGATAAAGTGGTGTTTGGACGAGTTGGATTCTCAAGCCATTGAGAAAGGCTTTCACTCCCTGCAATTTTTTCAGATTCAGAATCACATGGAAATAAAACTCAAAAGCCAATTTTATAGCCAACAAAGCAAGATAACTAATTCCCAATTCATGGACTTACTAGATTTATGTACCTAGAAGCAAGCATATATGACTTCCAGAAAAACACAAAACATACAAACTAGACAGTTCCTAAGTATACCTTGTGCAATTATAAGGAAAACGGAGGAGATCGGGGAGTTCACCCTGTATGAAATATTTATTTGAGACCCCTCATTCAGAAAATACATGAAGTCCTAGAGAACAAAAGCAAAATATGCATAAGAATACCCACAAGCACCAAAACCAATTCAAAGCATGACACCATTTCCCATAAAACAACACTTGCCTTGTGAGAATCGGGCGAAACAGAGAAATTAAGAGTTCTATCCCAAGTCTCAACAACATCAAGCGGAGGAGATGTATATAACCCATATAGTATCAGCCCCGGATTAGTATCATACAACTGTTCCACCTAGAGAAAACCAACCGAAATCTATCAAAATTACAACAAAATACCAAATCAAGTTCGAGACCCTCTCTTAAATCCATAACAAAAAGTATCCAAACCATTCGGCCCTCGGTACAACTTCAATAACTACAAATAAAATCACGAATTTACCTTTATAGACTGCACAAATATGGGAGTAGGTTGTAAAAGAACCGAGCATTTCGGTCCTAGGGTTAGACTCATAGCACCATATACCCCCAAAATCATAGTCATCGACACTGTCAAATAAACAATTAATTATCAGAAATTAAAACCAACAACCGCATTTAACACTAGAAACCTATAAAATGTAATCTAATTTTTGACAATCAAAATTAGGGGAAAAAAATAAAATAAACAGAAGTAATTCTAGAGAAACTTTAATTGCTAAATAAATACAAACCGAAGAACCAGAACGTGAGAACCACGACGACACAAGACCACGTGTCATCTCTAACAGAAGCTACATCATTAAACCCGAAATAATTCCCTCGATTAGAAATTTCAATGTATTCCTGCTGCTGCTGCTCTATCTCTGGCTGTCTAAATTCGAGTTGACGTAACCGTTGATCATGATCATGATCATATTCTTCGCGGACTGGAAAAGAAGTGTGATTTGAAGATGATGATGCAGCAGCAGCGGAATGATCCCTAGAAGAAACAGAAATTTGATCCGGCTGTGCCATTCTAGAAGGAAAGAAAAGATGGTTAATTGGAGAAAAAATGGAAAACCTAAGTAAACCCTAGAGGGAGAAATTGGAGCAAACCGTGGAGAATTTGAAGAGGGGAGTCCATGAGAGTTGATGATGATGGTGAGTTACTGGAACTGACTCACCAGTCAGTCTTCCGTTTTCTCAAAAAGACTGGTAGATGTGAATTCTGGCGGTTATATGGGGTTTTTTAATTTTGTGTTCTGCTGCTGTGTTTTGTTTTTTTAGGATGTGTTATGTGGACCAATCAGAGGGGTTTGGAATTTGAAGAGAGGGTGTTGTGGTAAATAGGATTTGTTTCCAGGTTACGTGGTGGGTGGATATTGGCTTACTTCTGTGCCGGTATGAGTTGTAATGTTGGAGTCCAATGCTCAATCAGGAAGCTGGAAACCTTCTTTTTTTTTTTTTGTTAACTGAAAACAATGAGCTCAATTAATGAAGCATTACTGAATCTTTACAGATATCGGGGGGCTTAAAAATAAATAAAAGAAAAAAAAATGAATAATTTGTCGACAATATTTACTTATAGTGCATAGCTGCACGGGTTATAAAATATGTTTGGGGGATGAAACTCAACTAGTTAAATAATCATATTTTATTTTAATTATGTGATAAAGAAATAAATATTTTTTAAAATAACTATAATAACTTGGAAAAAAAACCCTTTTTTAGGAGAAAAAAACAATACTAATCAATTTTCAACCAATTGAGCATGAAATGATGAAATTAAATAATAAAAAAAAAACAAAAACAATTGGCATAAGTCAACATGAGTTAGTATGATGGACATGTAATCTATGCAATAATAAGCGAGTCAACCCAAGTTAACCTACTAGATATGCATCCCAAGTCACGGTGTCGGGATAATCCGATGGAAAAAATCAAAGAAAGTCAGAAAGTCAATTTTTTTAAAAAAAATGCCAAACAACGAAATAAAAAAAATAAGCTGGAAAAAAGATATGTCAACCCTGTTAACTTTTCAAACCTATGACCTAGGTTATTAAACTAGAAGGATGAAATCGGGAACAAAATCAATCACATAAAACAATCCAAAATTAAAAAAAAAATAGCAATCAAAAGAATAAGGATGATAATCGAAATAAAAAATAAATTAGAGGGAACTACAAGTTTTTATTGGAGGGTTAAATTAAAAAGAAAACAACTTCAACAAAAATAAAAAGAATGAGTACCAATTGGAAAAAAAATACTATAAATTTGGATTAAATGTTGAAATTTAAAACCAATAAAACTTTTACAAAATGGCCAAAAAAAATCAAAAGAATAAGATCAATTGAAAAAAAAAATATATGACAAATTGGTATTAAAAAATAAAATTAAAAACAAGTAAAACTTTTAGAAATGGGCTAAGAACAATAATTAGAAATAAAACAAAATAGGGATTAAAGTTGAAATATTAAAAATAAAGAGGACTAAGTTGTAATTCTCACGGGAGGAGAGAAAAGAAAAAAGAGCCCACATACAATATACCACCCCACCACCTTCGACAACCATCACCCCAACAGGAAAATGACGCGTTGTTGCTTACAACCAACGACAAGATGGAAAATCATTTTCTTCCATCACGAGGTGGCACAAATGTCGTCCAAAGTATGCAAGCGCCTCTCATGCGTTGGCGTGTAACTAACACACACAAATAATTTTTCCCATTTAATTAATAATTAATCTATATAAAAAGATCAAATTACCCTCCATGAAATTGGTAATAACATAAAAATAGAGTGAAAAAGACCAAAAGGCCCCTTGATGCAAGGTTTAATTTTTTTATTCCAAGGGTAAACTTGTCATTTAACTATATTTTAAAAAATGAAAAGACAAAAGTACCCCTATTTGGTAGTTTTAAAGAGTTTGACTTAGATGATAGTTAGGTCATTTTACTATGCTAAAACAAATTAAAAAGATATTTATACCCTTAATCAATTCTTTAATGACTAATGAGCCATGTAAAAAGATTAAAATATCGTCAACAATAAGGTATTGGTTTTTTTGGGAAGGGGGAAAAAAAAGAAATTACACTATTGTGATAAATAGTGAATTATATTTGTACAATAAAAATATCATTAGTTTTAGTTTTTTTTTATAAAAAAAATATAATTATGGTCGTTCGACCTCTCTCACTTTTTTCTCTCTCTAGTCTCTCTTTTTATTTTCTCTCTCTTTTGACTTCTTTTTTCTCTCTTCTTTTCTTCTTTTCTGCCAAACTAGGTTGTGGGACACATATCTTTTATGTATTTTTGTTCTCGGACAAATTCTCTATGCAAACACCATATTTGTTCTTCGCACACATGAATTTTTTATGCAGAGTTGCGCCCTCTTTCTATGCGAATTGCAACACTAATCTCCTGGCACCCGAGGATTCTCTATGCAAGCACCAATGTGGAACTTTCTATGTTGAGTGCCCTTTATTTTCATTAGGAACTACTCTTTCAGAAAGAACAAAGGTCATTACCCCACCAGCCTAGGACATGACCAAGAAAAGCCCACTTTTTATTTGAAGTCTTTTCACGACTTCATTAGTTACCATATACTCACTTAATACTATATTATTTTAGAAAAATAATCGTGGGCATACATGCAAATAGATAATTGCAAGAATTGAATTATTAAAACTAATAATTTTTAAAAATAATTGAATTATTCAAACTAATTTTAGATACTAAATTGTTAATTTTTTAAAAAGAAATAGATAATTAAATAAATTACTCAAATCCCATTTAGATAATAATAAAAAAATCATATTATTTAAATTATATTCTTTATTTATTATTTATAAAATTTTAAAAGTAATAGGTTAGTATTGTCCACAAATAACTAATTTATCTTTTGGATACTGATGATTATGAATCTTGGATGTTTGTTTTGCTTACAATATTTTTTTGAGTTTGTTTTTAAAAAATAGGCAATTTAAAATATTTTATCGTTAATATTTAACTTAGTTTATTTGTTAAAAAATAGTTTTTTGCTCATAAAATTTTATAAAATATTTTACGAATAATAATATATTTACAATATCGTCTAATAATCTTTACTACCACCACTTTATCATTATTATTATCGCGTCACCTTTATCATTATTGTCATTACCCATCACCATTCTACTACCACCATAATTGGCTAATTATCATTCTGTTACTATTTAGTTTTCATATCATCATTTATCATTATCGAAAAGTATTTGAGCACAAAATAAACCTTCACAATCCATTTATTGAAAAAATAATTTTGACCTTTTTACTTTTCAAAGACATAGAAAGAGCATTTGTGATCTCAAATAAACTCTAATATAATAGTTTAACTTAACCCATTAAAAATCTAATATCAATCGAATTTGGTTGAATTTTTATCCAGTTTGATAAGATCAAAGTGAATAAGATAAAATCTGATATGGTTTCACTAAGGTTGGATATAGGTGCAAGCAAAGGGTTCACCATCCCAATATTTTTATTTTATTAATATATAAATTTATTATGAATCCTATTATACCATCTTAATTATTCAACCTTCATTTATTAACTAAACTTTACTTTATAAATAACAAAAAAAATATTTTTTTAATTTTTAGATATATATATATATATTCAAACCTTGTAAAATTTCTAAATTTACTCTACCATTGAAATTAAATTTATATTTAGGAATGTATGATAATAATGATGATCAATTAACAACATGTAAAATTGATATTTAATGTCCTTTAATATTATATATGATATTTCTATATAAAGTACTAAATGATATATGATGTAAGTTTGATCGATAGTTGATGTGTTGTTTTAAAAATACATAATAGAAGATAATTTAAGAAATAATAAGTAAACGATTCAACACTATATACACTAAACTTAAAAGAGATATTGAATGATTTATTTATACAACCGCACTAATAACTAATATATGTGTGTGTGTGTGTGTATATATATATATAATATTATATTTTTAAATCATTCATATATATATATATATATATATAATGACATAATATTATATTTTTAAATCATTCATAGTATTAATTTTTAGATGCAACTTTGATTAGATATATGTGAAATTATTCGCACTAGTTTATTAGGATTTGCTTTTACGAGGTGCTAAAGAAATTTTGAAAATACTTTTTGAAATTTTTTTAATCAACTTAAGTACTTTACATGTGAAAAAACCTTTATCCGATCCAATCTGATCGGATGCATATCAAATATAAATTACAGTTATTGATTTATCAAGTAAAATACAAATATATAAAAACCTTCCTTGACAATTTCCATCCAAAAATGATGGAAGAGATGTCAACTAAACTTAAAAATGAGACCATAATGGAATCTAGCTTTTTCTTGTACCATGAAAACTACTATTTGTATGTATTTAAGAGCATGTTTATTTTTGTGGTAGAAAAACGTTTTTGAAAAAAATAATTTTTTTGCTTTAAATTATATTTTGGGTGTTTTAGATTTTTTGATGTGCTAATGTCAAAAATAAATTTTAAAAAATAAATTATATTAATATATTTCCAAATAAAAATCACTTTAAAAAACAAGTATTATCACAATACTAAATATGCTTTTAGTCAGTAATTCTGGTTGATTGCAGTAAACACTATATGGATTTAGTTGAAAGGCTTAAACAACTTTAGAGTTTAATTGATAGGTATACAAGAGAAGGGTATTATATGGATAAATACAAAGGAAACTTTTTTGCTTTTAATTTATCATATAAACTGGAAAGCAATTACTACTCTTGTTATCAAGAGCAATTTAATATTGTTTCCACAACAAAGTGGAGGGATTGAGGGCAAACCTCTAAAAAATTGGATAAATTATTAAATTCTAATATTTTTTAATACAATCAAAATATTTTTTTTAATGTCATTCCTTAATCTCAATTAAAAGATTATTTTTTTTTGACCCGTTGGTGCTCTATTAATCCCATCCCAGTCTTTTTAACAAGTGGAATCTTTAACTAACAAAAGACAATTAGATGCTTCTCCTTTGCTCCCACTAACACACAAAAAATATTAGAAAAAAAAAATGAAATTATTCATTAAGGAAAAATGACAACGTAAATGAGGAAATTATCTTCATGCATGTGTCTCAAAATAGCTGAAATAGCCACTGATAAGGGAGGGAGAGACAGCCAGACCTTCAAAACTAATTATTAACCATTATAGCATCTACTGAATCTAGTAAAGTACAGAGTGGATCTCTTGTCAATATATATATATAATTAGAAGGTCAGGATGTAAATGATCAGAAAACACTCCTTCTTCTTCTTCTTCTTCTTCTTCTTTACAATTTCATTAAACATCATTACAGAATTCAAATGGGGGATGTTGAAATGCAGGCAAAGGAAAGAGCTGTTGAATCCAAGAGTAAAATCCAAGAGGGATGGAAAATTGTCGGTATTTGCAAGAAAGGATGGTACATGGTGCGAAGAAGGCTCAAGATTTAACACAGATCGTCAAGACCAATGCTTAGAGAAGTCAGAATCATGCATGGATGCCACAGGCCTGGCGTTTTCTTTTGTATCATACACTGTATTGCCAGGAAAAAAAAAGGGTGCCATTTTTCAATAGAATGGCAAGCCAAGTTCCTTCATACAGGTATTATGTGTGTTATTCTTGTCAATGAATCATCTCAATCCAAAAGCTTAAACTTTTAGGTGAGGTCCCAGAATATGATTTATATTATTCTCTAACACACCCCCTCAAGTGAAAGCCCTTCGGGCTTGAAACTTGAGCATGCCTATTTTACCTTGTGCTTAATTTTTATCAAATAAATGGGGATGGTGAGATTCGAACTCGTGACCGCTTGGTCATCAAGACTCTGATACCATGTTAAGGAATCATCTCAACTCAAAAGCTTAAGCTTTTAGGTGAGGTTCCAGGATATTATATTATTATGTAACAATTCTGTAGGCTTAGTGAATGTTGTTTGTGATTAATTAACATAGCTAGAAAGAATGAAACAATACAGAAGCAGATTTAGAATTAAACAAAATGTTATTGTTGTTTCTGAGAGATGGTTTGCCTCTTTCTTTTTGCTCTTGAACATGGACGGGGTTGCCCAGTTCTGCTTCTCGAGGTATTAATATATAGCACTGTCCGATCCTACCTTTTGATCTATCAAAAGTACTGAATTTTAGCCCATTGTTCTTTTTGATTCTCCATTTTGTTCAGATTGAGAGGATGATTTAGGTAATGATCATAGATTAATGGCCGACAAGCTGTGTGAATCTGAATAGGTAATGATCATGGTCTTGTGCAATTGTATGAACTGTGGCTAACAGATGGAAATTTCACAGCATCTATGTTTCTTGAATATTGACAACAATTTCCGAGTTCTATTTTTTTGGCTAAGTTATTAAAAAATTACTCTCAATTCTGGTTTGAACTGAAATTAGTTCATGATCTTTGATTTTTTATTTATTTGAATGCCTCAACTTATTTTTTGTTTAAAAAATAAAATTTTTTGTTAATTTTGACCATAAATAATAATTTAGAAAGATGAAACTTGTTATGAAAACACATGATTTGAAAAAAAATAATAATGAAGGGGCAAAAAGCTTGGGAAAAAGGTTTTTTTTATTATTATTAAAATGTAGTTCATTGTATTCAAATAAAAAAAAAAGGTTCAAAGTAATATTACTTAAGCTATGTTTGTTTCCCGGAATTTACTTTCCGGAAAACCACTTTCCAAACTTTTCTGTGTTTGTTTGACATTAAAAAAATTGGTCAACGGAAAACACTTTCCAGTCAAAGGAAAATTTGGCTTGGTTTCCAGGAAAGTGTTTTCCTGAAAAA
>Ga0307510_10003707_pt1 | contig 17860 bp, 16 predicted proteins | sample 12_EM_MG_FD_207224 | JGI IMG/M metagenome (GOLD analysis project Ga0307510, IMG submission 207224) | Populus trichocarpa ectomycorrhiza microbial communities from riparian zone in the Pacific Northwest, United States - 12_EM | ecosystem: Host-associated > Plants > Roots > Unclassified | place...
TCATCCTCGACGCGCACTTCCAGCATGTCGTCGCTGCGGCCGGCGGAAATAGCGATCAGGCCGTCATCGGGCGAGAAGGACAGGGCGTTCTCGATCAGGTTCTCGAACACGCGCTCCAGCCGGGCGCCTTCGCCCAGCACCACCATGCGCTGGTTGTCCTGGCGATCGAACCGGAAGCGCACGCCGCGCTCGACGCCGCGCTCCTCGCGCGTGGCGATCAGCCCGGCGAGCATCGCGCCGATATCGACCGGCTCGAACTTGGCACGGCTGAGCTGCGCATCGAGCCGCGAAGCCTCGGCGATGTCGGTGATCAGCCGGTCGAGCCGGTGCACGTCATCGCGCACGATCGACAGGAGTTTTTCCTGCAACTCCGGTTGCTTGACCGTGGCCAACCCCTCCACCGCGGAGCGGAGCGAGGCGAGCGGGTTCTTCATCTCGTGCGTCACATCGGCGGCGAACGCCTCGATCGCGTCGATCCGCGCGCGCAGGGCAAGGCTCATGTCGGACAAGGCGCGGGCGAGCAGGCCGATCTCGTCGCGCCGTTCGGGCAGGCGCGGCACGACCACTTCGCGCGCCCGGCCGAGCCGAACACGCACGGCGGCGCGCGCGAGCTGGCGCATCGGCCGGACGATGGTGCGCGCGAGGAACAGCGACAGCAGGATCGACAGCAAGGCGGTGATCAACAGCACCACGCTCAGGCGGAAGCGTTCGATCCGCACTGTTCTGGTGATGTCACGCGCGTTGACCGTGGTCATCACCACACTGCCGTCGGGAAGCTGCGCGGCAGCGGTGATAACCGGCGTACGATCGGGAGCGCGCCACACCGTCGCGGGGGCGGTATGGGTGTCGCGCGCGGTGCGGACATCGGGCCAGTCGAGCCCGGCATTGCGCTCGCGATAGAGCGGCGCGCGGGATGCGTTGACGACGGTATCGATCATCGCGTCGAGGAAGCGCGCGATGCGCTGCCCGGTATCTTCCTTGTCGGGGTCGACGAGCACGAAATTCTTCAGGCCCAGCGCACGCGTATCGCCAAGCAGGGTGCCTTTGGCGTCATACAGGCGCAACCGCGTGCCGGTATCATGCGCCAGCCGCAGCGCGAGGACGTCGCGCTGGTCCTGCGGCACGGCGGCGATCGCCTCGGCAATCAGCCGGACTTCGCGCGTGGCCTGAGCGACGCGGCTGTCGACGATGCGGCTGCGATAGGAATCGAGATAGAAGAAGCCAAACGCGAGCAGCGCCAGCGCGAAGATGTTGACGAACAGGATGCGCGGCGTGAGCGAGACGCGGGTCGAGAAGCCGAACCGCAGATCGCGATCGTCACTCCTCGGAGAATCGGTATCCGGCGCCATAGAGCGTCTCTATCGCATCGAACTCAGGATCGATCTGCCGGAATTTGCGCCGCACGCGTTTGATGTGGCTGTCGATGGTACGATCGTCGACATAGATATCGTCATGATAGGCGGCATCCATCAGCTGGTTGCGCGTCTTGACGATGCCCGGCCGCTGGGCGAGCGTCTCGAGGATCAGGAATTCGGTCACGGTCAGCGTCACCGCCGTTCCGCTCCACGTCACGCGGTGTCGTGCCGTGTCCATGGTCAGGCGTCCGCGGACCAGTTCGACCTCGCTTGCTTCCTCGCTGCCCGTGACGCCGGTCTGGGCCAGCTCGGTGCGCCGCAGGATGGCCCGGATGCGTGCGATCAGCAGGCGTTGCGAGAAGGGTTTGGCGATATAATCGTCGGCGCCCATCGCCAGGCCGATCGCCTCGTCCAGCTCATCGTCCTTGCTGGTCAGGAAGATGACCGGAATAACGCTTTTCTCGCGCAGGCGGCGGAGCAGCTCGAGCCCGTCCATGCGCGGCATCTTGATATCGAAGATCGCGAGGTCGGGCGGATTGTCGATCAGCGCCTTCAACGCGGTCTCGCCGTCGGAATAGACCCGGGTGACGAACCCTTCCGCCTGCAGCGCGATCGACACCGAGGTGAGGATGTTGCGATCGTCATCGACGAGCGCGATGGAAGCGGTCATGCGCGGGGAGCCTTGTCCATTGGCGTAACGGGTTAGTCGAAAGCACCGGGCGGCTCAACCGCACGCCTCGCCGCCGACTTGATCCACACATTTGACCGCTTGTCACGCCAGAGATATGCGCGTCTCGATTCGAGGCCGCATGGCGATGCGGCGGCGCAGAGGCGCAGGTTTCAGGAGAGAGACAAAAGTGAGCGAACGGATTCCGGACGCCGGGCTGGAAGCCCAGGGCATCGAAACCAGGGCGACGTTGCACTGGAACCTCGTCACGGCGCGGCTGATCGAGTCCGCCGTGGCCAATGGCGAGGGCAAGCTGTCCGCCGATGGCCCGCTGGTGGTCGAGACCGGCAAGCACACCGGCCGCTCCGCACAGGACAAGTTCATCGTCCGCGATGCCGAGACCGAATCGACCGTGTGGTGGGGCAAGACCAACAAGGGCATGTCGCCGGAGCATTTCGCCGTGCTCAAGGCCGATTTCATGGCCGCGCTGAAGGACAAGGAGAACTTGTTCATCCAGGACCTGTTCGGCGGATCGCAGCCCGCACACCGCGTGCGCGTGCGCGTCGTCAACGAGCTCGCCTGGCATAACCTGTTCATCCGCACGATGCTGGTGCGCCCCGCGGAGTCGGAGCTGCGCAGCTTCGTCGCCGAATACACCATCATCGACCTGCCGAGCTTCCAGGCCGACCCCGAGCGTCATGGCTGCCGTTCTGAAACGGTCATCGCGGTCAACTTCTCCGAGAAGCTGATCCTGATCGGCGGCACCAAATATGCCGGCGAGATGAAGAAGTCGGTGTTCGGCCTGCTCAACTATCTGTTGCCGGTCGATGGCGTGATGCCGATGCATTGCTCGGCCAATATCGGCCCCAAGGGCGATACCGCGGTGTTCTTCGGCCTGTCTGGTACCGGCAAGACGACGCTCAGCGCCGATGCCAGCCGCACGCTGATCGGCGATGACGAGCATGGCTGGTCGGACACCGCCGTGTTCAATTTCGAGGGCGGTTGCTACGCCAAGATGATCCGCTTGTCGGCCGACGCCGAGCCGGAGATCTTCGCGGTGACCAAGCGTTTCGGCACCGTGCTCGAAAATGTCGTGATGGACCGCGTGACGCGCCAGCTCGACCTCGACGATGCCAGCCTCGCGGAGAACAGCCGCGGCGCCTATCCGATCGACTTCATCCCCAATGCCTCGACCGAGAATATGGGGCCGGTGCCGCGCAACATCGTGATGCTGACGGCGGACGCCTATGGCATCCTCCCGCCGATCGCCAAACTGACGCCGGACCAGGCGATGTATCACTTCCTCTCGGGCTATACCGCGCGTGTCGCGGGCACCGAGATGGGCGTGACCGAGCCGGATGCGACCTTCTCGACCTGTTTCGGCGCGCCGTTTATGCCGCGTCACCCGTCCATCTACGGCAATCTGCTCAAGGAGCGGATCGCCAAGGGCGGGGTGGATTGCTGGCTGGTCAACACCGGCTGGACCGGCGGCAAATACGGCACCGGCAGCCGCATGCCGATCAAGGCGACGCGCGCACTGCTCAACGCCGCACTCGATGGCAGCCTGAACGATGCCGAGTTCCGCACCGACCCCAATTTCGGCTTCAAGGTGCCGGTGGCGGTGTCCGGCGTGGACAGCAAGATCCTCGATCCCCGCGAGACCTGGCCCAACAAGGCGCAATATGACGAGACGGCGGCCAAGCTCGTCGACCAGTTCGTCGAGAATTTCGCCCAATTCGCGGATCATGTCGACGAGGGAGTGCGACAAGCCGCACCGAAGACACCCGCCAGCGTCTAACTGCCCGGTCAAAAGATCGGGCGCTAAAAAGAGAGCCCGATCCGATGACCGACCTGCCTTACCGCCCCTTCGCCGACGATGCTGCGATCCGCCATGTCGGCGAAGGGTTGCTCGCCCGCACCCTGCCGCGCGAGGAATGGACGCATGAGGCGCATCTCGGTGCGACCTTGTGGCTGTTGCGCGACCGCCCCGATGTGGACGTCGATGCCAGGATCGCGACGATCATCAGCCGCTACAACGAGAGCGTGGGCGGGGTGAACGACGCGACGCAGGGTTATCACGACAGCATCACGCACGCCTATGTCGCGGGGATCCGGGAGCATCTGGCCAAGCGTCCCGACGGCGAGCCGCTGGCGACCGCCGTCAATGCGCTGCTCGCATCGCCCGTCGGCCGGCGCGACTGGCCGCTGCGCTTCTATAGCCGCGAGCTACTCTTTTCGGTCGCCGCACGGTTGAATTTCGTACCGCCCGACCTCGCGCCGTTCCCGGCGTCGTGCTAGGCTCCCGGTTCCGGGACAGACGAAGGGAATCGACGATGGGAATGCTTGACGGACTGCTGGGTCAGATCGCTTCGAACGTCGATGTCGCGGGGCTTGCCGCCAAGGTCGGCATCACCCCGGATCAGGCCGAAAGCGCCATCGCCGCGCTCGGCCAGGCGCATAGCGCGCCGGGCGACACGGTGGAGACGGCGGCGGATTCGACCGGTCTGCCTGCCAGCACATTGCAGGAAATCGTCACCCATATCGGTGGCGAGGGCGCGCTTGGGCGCTTTGCGAGCCTGCTCGCGGAACAGAGCGGCGGCGTGGCCGGCATCTTTGGCAAGGTCGAAGGCATGATCGACCAGAATGGCGACGGCAGCGCGACCGACGAGATCGCCACCTTCACCAAGGGCCTGTTCGGCAAGAGCTGAACCTTTTCGCGCTGGCTCGAACAGCCGGCGCGGGAACGAACGACAGTAATTTCGAGCGCTCCAACGGGGGTTGGAGCGCTCCAGGATTTTGTGTCTAGGCCGGCTCGACGAGCAGCACGCTGCCGGTCGCGCCGGTGATCCGCACCATCGCGCCGGCCGGGGTATCCGCGCCACGCGCGCTCCATGCGCCATCGCCTACGCGCACGCGACCTTCCCCCGCGACGATCGCATCACAGACTTCGACGGTCTTGCCGACCAGTTTGCCGGTCCGATCGTTGAGCCCGGAGTCGACGGTGACCTCGCGCAGGCGGCGGTACCAGCCGCGCCCGAGTGTGATCGCGATGGCGCCGAATATCGCGAACAGCACGACCTGGGTGATCGCATGCAAGCCCGGCACCGCGAGCACCACGAAACCCGTGACCGCTGCGGCCGCGGCGACGAAGATCAGGAAGAAGCCGGGCGCGATCAGCTCCGCGATCGCCAGCAGCAGCGCGCCCGCCAGCCACAACGCTCCGGCGCTCCATGTCAGGACCGACCAGTTCATGCCGGATCTCCCTCAAACGGGCCGCGCTGGCGCGGCGCGCGTGGTGGGGCGGGCGGTGCCGAACGCGGGCTGCTGCCCACCGCATCGCGCACCAGCTCGCCGATGCCGCCCAGCGTGCCGATCAGCTGGGTCGCCTCGACCGGGAAGAGGATGGTCTTGGCGTTGGGCGAGGTGGCGAACTGGCTGATCGCCTCGACATATTTCTGCGCAACGAAATAGTTGATCGCCTGGGTGCTGCCGCCCTCGATCGCGTCCGACACCATCTTGGTCGCGGTTGCTTCGGCCTGCGCCGAGCGCTCGCGGGCCTCGGCGTCGCGGAACGCGGCTTCCTTGCGGCCCTCGGCCTCGAGGATCTGGGCCTGTTTGAGACCCTCGGCACGGTTGATCTCGTTCTGCCGCGCGGCTTCCGATTCGAGGATCGTCGCGCGCTTCTCGCGCTCGGCCTTCATCTGGCGCGTCATGGCGTTGACGATGTCGGCCGGCGGGCGGATGTCCTTCAGCTCGACGCGGGTGATCTTTACGCCCCATGCCTCGGTCGCATGATCGACCACGGCGAGCAGGCGGGCGTTGATCTCGTCGCGCTTCGACAGCAGTTCGTCGAGGTCCATCGAGCCCATCACGGTGCGCAAATTGGTCGTCGCCAGCTGCATGATCGCGACATAGAGATCGCTGACCTCGTACGCGGCCTTGGCGGCATCGAGCACCTGGAAGAACACCACACCGTCGACCGCGACCATCGCATTGTCCTTGGTGATGATCTCCTGCCCGGGAATGTCGAGCACCTGTTCCATCATATTCACGCGACGGCCGACCCGGTCGAAAAAGGGCAGGATCAGCGTCAGGCCGGGATGGGCCACGGCGGTAAACTTGCCGAAGCGTTCGATGGTGTACTGGTAGCCCTGACGGACGACCTTGATACTCATCATGATGTAGATCAGCACGATGAACAGCAGCAGTGCCGCAATGGTGAAACCCATGATCTCTCCCCGTATCATGCCGACGACGAACGTCGGCAGTGCCGTATCAGATTAGCAGATCGCGGCCGCCGTTATAGCGAAATGCGACACCAAGGCGCGGTGGCCTAGCGGAGGAGGAGGCCTTTGGTTACATGGACCGCCACGACTCGCCCCTCGCAGGAACTGGCATCCCATGGACATTCGCCTCGGCCTCACTTTCGACGATGTCCTGCTGTTGCCGCGCGAATCCTCGCTGGTACCCAGCGAAGCCGACACCTCGACCCAACTAACGCGCGGCATCAGCCTGTCGATCCCGGTCCTGTCGGCGGCGATGGACACGGTGACCGAGGCCGACATGGCGATCGTCATGGCGCAGCTCGGCGGCATCGGCGTGCTGCACCGCAATCTCGATATCGATGCGCAGGTGGCCGCAGTACGCGCGGTCAAGCGCTTCGAATCGGGCATGGTGGTCAATCCGATCACGATCGCGCCCGACGCGACGCTGGCCGAGGCGCAGGCGCTGATGGCGCGACACAAGATCAGCGGCATCCCGGTGGTGGAGACCGGCGGCAAGCTGGTCGGCATCCTTACCAACCGCGATGTGCGTTTCGCCGGCAACCCGCGCCAGCCGGTGTCGGAGCTGATGACGCACGAGAATCTCGCCACCGTTTCGCCCGGCGTCGGGCGGGACGAGGCACGGCGCACGCTGCACCAGCGCCGCATCGAAAAGCTGCTGGTGGTCGATGACGCCTATCGCTGCATCGGCCTGATCACGGTCAAGGATATGGAAAAGGCGATCACCTATCCCAATGCGACCAAGGACTCGACTGGGCGGCTGCGCGTTGCCGCGGCGACGACGGTGGGCGACAAGGGTTTCGAGCGCACCGCCGCCTTGGTCGATGCAGAACTCGATCTGGTGGTGATCGATACCGCGCATGGCCATAACCGCGACGTCGCCCGAGCGGTGGAGCGGGTCAAGAAGCTGTCCAATGCGGTGCAGGTGATCGCCGGCAACGTCGCCACCGCCGAGGCGACCCGCGCGTTGATCGACGCCGGGGCGGACGGGATCAAGGTCGGCATCGGCCCGGGCTCGATCTGCACCACCCGGGTCGTCGCCGGGGTCGGCGTGCCGCAGCTCACCGCGGTGATGGACTGCGCCGAGGAGGGCGCCAAGGCCGGCGTGCCGGTGATCGCCGATGGCGGCATCCGCACTTCGGGCGACATCGCCAAGGCGCTGGCGGCGGGCGCATCGTCGGTGATGATCGGTTCGCTGCTCGCCGGCACCGAGGAAGCGCCGGGCGACACGTTCCTCTATCAGGGTCGCGCGTATAAATCCTATCGCGGCATGGGCTCGGTCGGCGCGATGGGCCGTGGCTCGGCTGATCGTTATTTCCAGGGCGACATCAAGGACCAGATGAAGCTGGTGCCCGAGGGGATCGAAGGGCAGGTGGCGTTCAAGGGGCCCGCGCGCGACGTGATCCATCAGCTGGTCGGCGGCGTGCGCGCGGCGATGGGTTATACCGGGTCGGCGACGATCACCGAATTGCAGCAGCGCGCGCGTTTCGTGCAGATCACCGGCGCCGGCTTGCAGGAAAGCCATGTCCATGACGTGACGATCACGCGCGAGGCGCCCAACTACCCGACGCGGTAATCGCCCGCGGTTCGCGCCGCGCGCCAATATGGTCTAGGCGACGTCGGAAACGCGCGGCTGCGCCCTTGCGCGCTATTGCGAACAGAACGGAAATTTCCATGACACCATCGGCACGCACCCAGGCAGCGATCGAGCTGCTCGACGCGATCGTCGCCGCCGCGCGCGATTCCGGCGCGGCGGCGGATACGCTCATCGCGCGCTATTTCTCGACGCGCCGCTATGCCGGCAGCAAGGACCGCCGTGCGGTGCGCGAACTGGTTTACGAAGCGATCCGCCATGCCGGGGCGCGGCCCGAGAGCGGCCGGGCAGCGATGCTCGCGCTCGCCAACGCCAACCCGGAACTGGCCGCGACGTTCGACGGCAGCGCGCATGGCCCGGCACCGATCGTGCCCGATGAGCCTGTGGCGGCAGGCGGTGCGGCACCCACCTGGCTGATCAACCGCCTCAAAAGCGCCGGCATCAATGCCGCTGAGCAGAAGGCGCTGATCGGTCGCGCTCCGCTCGACCTGCGTATCAATGCTCTGCGCGAAATCGACACGGCCGATCTCGGCGAACCGATCCCCGGATTGCCGCACGGCCGGCGGCTGCCTTCGGGCACACAGATCGATACGCTCGACGCCTATCGCGAAGGCGCGATCGAGGTGCAGGACGCGGGGAGCCAGTTCGTCACCATGGCGGCGCATGCCGCGCCGGGCCAGCGTGTCGTGGACCTGTGCGCCGGGGCGGGGGGCAAGACGCTCGCACTCGCCGCGACAATGGCCAATAAGGGCGCGATCCTCGCCAGCGACACCGACCGCGCACGGCTGTCGCGCCTTGCGCCGCGCGCCGAGCGCGCCGGGGTCTCGATTGTCGAGACGCGGCTGCTCGATCCGGGACATGAAGCGCTGACGCTGGCCGACTGGGCGGGCAGCGCCGATGTCGTGCTGATCGATGCGCCCTGCTCGGGCACCGGCACGTGGCGGCGCAATCCCGAAGCGCGCTGGCGGCTGAGCCCGGCACGCCTCGACAAGCTCGTCCTGACGCAGCGCCAGCTGCTCGGCATCGGCGCCAAGCTGGTGAAGCCGGGCGGCGTGCTGGTGTTCATCGTCTGCTCGCTGCTCGACGAGGAAGGGGCAGGGCAGGTCGCCGCCTTCCTCGCCTCACATCTCGACTGGACGGCCGACACGCTCGACCTGCCGGCCGGGCGCCCACATGGTCCCGGCGTGCGGCTCACCCCGGCGCATGACGCAACCGACGGATTTTTTGTCGCAAGACTGAAACGCGCATGCTAGCCCGGTCGACGTGCCGAGACTGGAGTTGATCATGCGTTATTCGACCGTCGCCGCTGCCGCCGCGCTCACGCTGCTGACGGTGTCGACCTCCCTGCACGGGCAGAAAGCCGATGCGCCCGTCGATGCCCGCTCGCTGGCGTTGCTCGCCAAGGGGCGCGCGGCACAGGCGGCGGGCAATCTCGACGCGGCGACCGACGTGCTGGAAACCGCGCTGGCAGTCGACCCGCATAATCGCGAGGCGTTCGTCGTGCTCGGCCAGGTCGCCCAGGCGCGCGGCCTGCCCGGCAAGGCGATCCGGCTCTACCGTGAAGCCCTGTTGCTCGATCCCAGCGACATCACCGCGTTGAGGGGGCAGGGCGAGGCCTTCGTCAACAAGGGCGCCGTGCAACGTGCACGCGACAATCTCGCCAAGATCAAGGCCGTGTGCGGCAAGGCCGCCTGTGCCGAAAGCAGCGCGCTGGCCGCAGTCATCGCCAAGGGCCCGCCGATCGCCACCGCCTCGGTCGAGACCACGCCGCGACCGGCGAGCAACTGATCAGTTCAGCCCACGCGCCAGCGCGACGAACTCGTCGATCGTGACGGTTTCGGCGCGACGCGATGAGTCGATGCCGACCCGGTCGAGCGCATCGATCGCGCCGTGCACCGATTTCAGGCTCTGTCGCAGCATCTTGCGACGCTGGCCGAACGCGGCGGCCGTCAACCGCTCCAGCGTCGTAAAGACGACACCGTCCGGCGCATCGTTGGGCGTAATGTGTACGACGGCCGACATCACCTTGGGCGGGGGCGTAAAGGCCGAGCGATGCACCGGCATGGCCAGCTTCGCCGTCGCCCGCCACTGGGCAAGCACCGCCAGCCGCCCATAGGCATCGTCGCCGGCGTGCGAGACGATACGGTCAGCTACCTCGCGCTGGAACATCAAAGTCAGGCTCTGCCACCAGGGTTGCCACTCGGCCGACAGCCAGCGCACCAGCAACGCGGTGCCGATATTATAGGGCAGGTTGGAGGCGATATGTGGGCGCCCCTCGAACAACGGCCGGGCATCGACGGTCAGCGCATCGTCCTCGATGACCCGCAACCGGCCCGGATAGGCCTCGCTCAGTTCGGCGAGCGCCGGGATACACCGCCGATCGCGCTCGATCGCCGTGACGCGCGCGCCAGCCGCCAGCAGCGCCCGGGTCAGACCGCCCGGGCCGGGGCCGATCTCGAGCACTTCCGCGTCGGTCAGGTCGCCCGGAATACGCGCGATCCGCGCCAGTAATTGCGCATCGAGCAGGAAATTCTGGCCCAGCGCCTTGCTCGCCGCCAGGCCATGCCGCGCGATCACCTCGCGCAGCGGCGGCAAATCGGGGTTCATCAACCGGTCGTGCAGCGTTGCGCCGCAGCTTCGGCCGCCATGCGGATCGCCGCGATCATTGCCCCGGGCTCGGCCTGGTTCTTGCCAGCGATGCCGAAGGCGGTGCCATGGTCGGGCGAGGTGCGCACGATCGGCAGCCCGAGCGTGATATTGACGCCCTCGTCGAAATACAGCGTCTTGATCGGGATCAGCGCCTGGTCGTGATAACAGCAGATCGCCGCGTCATAGGTGGCGCGCGCACGGGCGTGGAACATGGTGTCGGCTGCAAAGGGTCCGGTCGCGTCGATCCCGTCCTCGCGCAGCGCGGCGATCGCCGGCTGGATATAGTCGATTTCCTCGCGACCGATCGCGCCGCTCTCGCCGGCATGCGGGTTGAAGCCGGCAAAGGCGATACGCGGGTTGAGGATGCCGAAATTGCGCGTCAGCCCGCGCGCCGTGGCACGGCCCTTGGCAACGAGCAACTCGACCGACAGCATGCCGGCGACCTGGGCGAGCGGCACATGGGTCGTCGCGGGCACCACACGCAGCGTCGGGCCGGCGAGCATCATCACGGCATTCTCGACCGCGATCCCGCACCGCTCGGCAACGAACTCGGTCTGACCGGGATAGGTGAAGCCGATGCCGTAAAGCTGCGCCTTGGACACCGGCCCGGTGACCAGTGCGCTGACCTCGCTCGAGCGCGTCAGGCCGACCGCCATTTCGAGCGCGTTGAGGGCGCACCGCGCCCCATCGACATCGGGATGGCCGGGGTCGATCGTGCCGCCGTCGACCACGGTGAGGATCGGCAAGGCGCGATCGAACACCGCCGCCGCCTCGTCGGGCGCGGAGATTTCCGCGATCGGTCCATCCCACACGGTCGTCACGGCGCGCGCGTCACCGATCGCGAAGAAGGACGACAGCCCCTCGCGCGAACGCAGTGCCCAGGCCTTGGCAATGATCTCCGGCCCGATCCCGGCCGGATCCCCCATCGATACGGCGAGTGGGGCGATCATCGGCTCACCTCAGCGATATTCGATGATCGCATCACGGCGCAGATCGCGCAGCAACTGCTCGGCGCGGCGATTGACGCGCAGCTGTTCCTGCTGGCCCTGGATCTGATCCGACGTCGGCAGCGCGGCTTCGCGCGCTTCGTCGCGACCACACAGCACCAGCGAGCGGATGCCCTCCTGCACCGAGCCGAACGGCGGGGTCGACTGGCCGACCTGCAATTCGAGCATGATCTTCTGCAACGGCACCGGCAGATCGCGCACGCGCACCTGCGCATTATCGACTACCTCGGCGCCCATCGCCGTGGCGACCTTGGACACGTCGCCACAGCCGTGGATCGCCTGGGTCGCGGTAGCAAAGGCCTGGAGCCGCGCCTTGGCATCGGCCTCGGTCAGGCCGGCGGCGAATTTGACGCTGAGCTGCTTCAGGGTGAGCGTCGAATCACGCGGATCGGCCTCGAGCACGCGACGCTTGTCGACGAGATACAGGATCGAGAAGCCACCCGGCACCTCGATCGGTCCGGCGATTTCGCCAGGCTTCATGACCCGCGCCTGGTTGGCGAGGCTGTCGGGGAGCTGCGTCAGCTGGCTCGCGTTCAACCAGTCGAGATCGCCGAGCTTGCTTCGCGTCGACGCCTCGGAGAATTGCGCATAATAATCGAACGGCTTGGTGCCGGCCTGAATATCGGCGATCATTTGCCGCTCCTGCGCGAACACCTGCTGAGCGCGGTCGGGGCCGGCCGAGAGATAGATTTCCTTGAGATGGAATTCCTCGCTGCCCTTCGCCGCGGTCATGCGCGCGAGAATGGCCTGCACCTCTTCATCGCCGACATTGATCAGCGGCTCGACGCGGCGCTGGAGATAACGGCGCCACGCCAGTTCGCCCTCGATCTGGCGGCGCAGCGAGCGATCCGACGAACCGACCGAGCGCAGAAAGGCGTTGAACTCGGCCGGCGACTTGCCGAAATTGGCCGCGACGCGGACGACGCTCTGGTTGATCTCGTCAGCGGTGACGGTGATCTCGTTCGTCTTGGCGTGCTGGATCTCCAGCGTCTCGTCCATCAACGCGCGCAACACCTGCAGCTTTAGCTGCTCCATGTCCTGCGGCGTGAGGTTGGTCAGCTGGTTGGCCGCGATGATCAGCGCGCCGCGCTGATCGACATCGGTGCCGGTGATCACCACGCCGTTGACGATCGCGGTCGGCTTGCGGACATTGGGGTCCACCTTGCCGAAGATCTGCACGTTCGCCGGAATATCGAGCCCGACCGGTGGGGGCGGAGCAGTGTCGGGCACCGTCTGTGCCGAGGTCATGGTACCGGCGGCAATTGCGGCGATCATCGCGCCGCCAACCAGACCGGCCCTGGCTTTGGTCAACCAATTCATCACGTTTTCGTCATCCCATCCCGCGCGAAGGCGCGCTCCAATATCGACCATTGGCCGCTCGCGCCTGAACAGCGGCTTAGCGACCCAGATTCTTGAAAGATAGCGTCAACAGGAAGCTGTTGCCCGCCTTGGCGTCACCGGTGTCCTGATAGGTGCGTTTCCAGGTCAGGCCCAGCCTGAGGCAATCGTCCTCATAGGCGACGCCCAGCCGGTGCCGCACGGGATCGAATCCGCTGGCCAGCGAGGTCGGATCCTCGTTGCGATCGGTCAGATCGATCACCGTCGAGCCGAAGATCGACCAGAAGCGGCTGACCTGCACCCGCGCGCCGACCCGCGCTTCCTCGCGATCGGCGAGATCCTCCAGTGTGGGCACGATATTGCGGTTGAGCCGCAAATAGCCGAGCAAAATGTACGTCTTGCGCGAACCGATCGTGGCATCGATCTCGTTGCGGCGGACGGCAAAATTGTCCTTGTCGAGCCGGAAGCGCTCCGTAATCGAGATGAAGTCCTTGTAGCGGAACTCGGCACGGCCGACGATGTCGGACACCCGGCCGCTCAGCCCGGTGCCGTCGGGGAACAGCGCCGGGCGCGAATCGAGGCGGTAGCTCTGGCCGATATTGCTGTTGATCGTGAGGTCCGGCAGCGCGACTTGCCAGTCGAGGCCGATGGTCAGCCGGCTCGAATCCTCGAACCGGTCGTAACCGGGGAAGCGATTGAGCGCGAACAGGTTGGAATCCTCGAGATCGACCGCGCGCGCGTCCTCGTTCGGCACCAGCAGATTGGCGGTGTGTGGCGCGGCGACGATCTGAAAGCGTGGCGTCAGGCGCTGCGTGCCGCCGAAAAACGGGCCGACGAACGGCCATTTCACGTCGATCGCCAGCGCGCCCATCGCACGGCCATGAAAGCCGGGGTCGCCGCGATAACTGGCCACCGTCGTCGCCAGTGTATCGGCCGCGTTATAGACGTCGGCGCGGGCGAAGGCGGTGAACGTCACCTCCTGCCCCCAGGGCGTCAGCTTGCGCAAATCCCACTCGGCACTGACGAAGGCGCGCTGCGTGTCCTGGCCGCCGGTGCGGGTGAGGGCGAGTGTGTTGAGCTGCAGCTGTAGCACGCCACCGACCAGCGGGTCGGTGATGCGACGGCGATAATCGATCTCGGGCAGGGCGACGGGCTGCAGACCCTGACGGTCGCCGAGGCGCATCGTCTGCACCGCCCAGCCGGTGATCGCGAAATAGCTGTCACGGTCGATATGTTCGAGGCTGACCGTGCTGCGCAACCGGTCGTCCTGCGAAATGTCGTAGCGGCGCAGGAAGGTGCGGTCGCTGGCGACGCGCAGCGAACCGCTCAGGGTCCATTCCGGGCTCAGCTGGAAACGGCCCACGGCATCGATATAGCCGCGAAACGCCTCGGGCGATGTGGTTGTCGGCGTCGGCACCGATGTCACGATATCGTCGCTGCGCCGGCTGACCGTGGCATAGCCCCCGATCTTGAACGCACCCGTCGGCGTCAGTGCCTGATAATTGAGCTGCAGCATCGGCAGCACCGCGGAAAAGAATCGCGGGGTAACGACAAGGCCACGGTTCGGGCCAAGCGCGAAATAATAAGGCTGGGCGAATTCGAAGCCATTGACCCGATCGTAACGGAAATCGGGGCTGAGCAGGCCGCTTTCATTGGCCTCGCCGGCGGGATGCGAAAAGGCCGGCAGCGGGAAGGACGGCAGCCCGAACAGGTTGATCCGCGCACCCTGGTAATAGATCCGGTTGCGGTCCGGGCGGTAGATCACGCGTACCGCGGTGATCTTCCACGCCGGCTCCTTGGGGCAGCCATCCGTCCCGGTCACCGCGCACGGCGTATAGGCGGCATCGTCGAGCGTGACCGTTTCGTCGAGCGCGCGCGTGCCGTGCCGTGCCGCCAGCCGCCCACCCTTGGCCAGGACAATGAGCATGTTGTCGACCATGCCGTCCTTCAGCGCGTCGGTCAGCTCGATCGAATCGCCATAAGCGACATCGCCGCCGGGGTTGGTCACCGCGATATTGCCGGTCGCCACGACCTTGCCGGTCTTGCGATTCCACACCACGCGGTCGGCGCGCAGCCGGTTGCCCTCGCGGTACATCCGCACATCGCCGGTCGCGGTGACGATGTCGGTATCGTTCTCATATTCCAGCGCATTGGCGCTGAAGCGCACCTGGTCGGGGGCGGTCGCCGCCTGATCCGACGGCGGCGGAAGCTCGACCTTGGGCGGCGTCAGGTCCTGCGCATGGGCGAACCCGGGCAGGCAGAGCGCGAGGGGCATGGCGCAGGTCGCAAGAAGATTGGTACGCTTCACGGCGAGAAACACATCCCCAACAAGTTCGCACAAACGTACCGCGACGCGGCGACAGGTCAGCGCCCTATCGCATCGCCCGCGCCGCGCTGCAATCGTGAGCGGTGTTTTGCCACTCGCGTTGCATTGTCCTAGAGGCGACCGCTGATCCTATTTTTTCATCCCGAGACCCGTTTTCATGAAAATCACCTTTTCTACCGCCACGCCCGCATCCACCGCAGCGCTCGCGCTGACGGTCGAGAAAGACGGTCTCGACCGCCTGTCGACCGGGCAACTCGATGGCGCGACGCTGGCGACGATCGTCGCCACGGCGCGTGCCAGCCGATTCGAGGGCGAGGCCGGCGGTGTCGTCGAGGCCTTCGTTGCGGCCGATGGGGGCCTACGCCGCGTGCTGTTGCTCGGTGTCGGTGCGGGTGGCGAGCCCGATTATGAACGCGCGGGTGGTGCGCTGACCGCGCGGTTGCTGACCTCGGGCGTCGAATCGGTTGCGGCGGACTTCACCACTGCGGGCGCAGCGCCCAAGGCGGTCGCCCGCTTCGCCGCCGGCGCCGCGCAGCGCGCATGGCGGATCGATACCTATCGCACCAAACTGGCGGAAAAGGCCAAGCCGACGCTGGCCGAGGTCACGCTGTTCGGCGCGCCCGACGGTGCCGAGGCGGCCTGGGTTTCGCAAAAGGCGGTTACCGACGGCCTCGACCTGACGCGTACATTGGTGTCCGAACCGCCCAACCTGCTCTACCCGGAAACCTTCGTCGAGAAGGTGCTGGCCGAGATCGAAGGCCTGGGCATCGAGGTCACCGTGCTCGGCGAGGCTGAAATGGCCGAACTCGGCATGGGCGCGCTGCTCGGCGTGAGCCAGGGCTCGCGGCGCGACGCGCGGTTGCTGGCGCTCAAATGGAACGGCGCCGGCCCGGGCGATCCGGCGCTGGCGCTGGTCGGCAAGGGTGTGACGTTCGACACCGGCGGCATCTCGTTGAAGCCCGGGCCCGGCATGGAAGACATGAAGTGGGACATGGGCGGCGCGGGCGCGGTTGCCGGCGCGATGAAGGCGATCGCGCTGCGCAAGGCCAAGGCGAACGTCATCGGCGTGTGCGGGCTGGTCGAGAACATGCCCGACGGCAATGCCCAGCGCCCCGGCGACATCGTCACCTCGATGTCGGGCCAGACGATCGAGATCCTCAACACCGATGCCGAAGGCCGGCTGGTGCTGTGCGACGCGATCACCTGGGTGCAGAAGGCGCATCGCCCCAAGACGATCGTCGATCTCGCCACGCTCACGGGCGCGATGATCATCGCGCTCGGCCATGAGCATGGCGGGCTGTTCGCCAATGACGATTCGCTCGCCGATCAGTTGCTCGCCGCCGGAAAGGCTTCGGGCGACCTGCTGTGGCGCTTCCCGCTGTCGGATTCCTATAACAAGCTGATCGACTCGCCGATCGCCGACATGAAAAATGTCGGCCCGCGCGGCGCCGGCTCGATCACCGCGGCGCAGTTCATCAAGCGTTTCGTCGACGAAGGCGTGCGCTGGGCGCATCTCGACATCGCCGGCATGGTGTGGGCCGACAAGGCCGGGGCGACCTTCGACAAGGGTGCGACCGGTTACGGCGTGCGCCTGCTCGACCGCTTCGTCGCGGATAATTTCGAAGGCTGATGCAGGTCGACTTCTACCATCTCACCGCGACCCCGCTCGACCGGGCCTTGCCGCAGATCGCGGAAAAGGTGCTGGCGAGCGGGGGCCGGTTGCTGCTCGTCGCCGAGAGCGAGCCGCAACGTGTCGCGCTCGACAAGCTGCTGTGGACCTACAACGCCGAGAGTTTCCTGCCGCACGGCTGCACAGGCGGCGTGGATGATGCGGGCCAGCCGATCCTGCTTACCGACGAACCTGTAGCCACCAACGGCGCGCGCAACATCGCACTGGCCGACGGAGTGTGGCGCGACGAAGCGCTTGGCTTCGACCGCGCCTTCCACTTCTTCGATGGCGAGCGCATCGCCGAGGCGCGCATCGCGTGGAAAGCGCTTGCCGATCGCGACGGGATCGAACGGCGGTACTGGAAGCAGAGCGAGACCGGGCGCTGGGAACAAGCAGCCTAGCCCGAACCTTGCATCCCGGAGGCTGCGAGACTAGGTAGCCCGCGCATTTCCGCCATTTCTCACCACAAGGAGCGAGCGACCGCCATGGCCGCCAATCGTACGTTTTCGATCATCAAGCCCGATGCGACCCGTCGCAACATCACGGGCGCCGTCGTCAAGATGCTGGAGGAGGCCGGCCTGCGCGTCGTCGCTTCCAAGCGCATCCAGATGACTGAAGAGCAGGCCGGCGGCTTTTACGCCGTCCACAAGGAGCGCCCGTTCTTCAACGATCTGGTCCAGTTCATGATCTCCGGCCCGGTCGTCGTGCAGGTGCTGGAAGGCGACAACGCCGTACAGCGCAACCGCGACATCATGGGCGCGACCAACCCGGCCAATGCCGATGCCGGCACGATCCGCAAGGAACTGGCCGAGTCGATCGAAGCCAACACCGTCCACGGTTCGGATTCGGACGAGAATGCGGCGATCGAGATCGCCTATTTCTTCAAGCCGGAAGAAATCGTCGGTTAACGCTATTGGATCAGCTACGCTGATTCACGGTGCCAGCCCGCTCCCCCACCCGACCTCCCATAGA
>Ga0307510_10003708_pt1 | contig 17858 bp, 10 predicted proteins | sample 12_EM_MG_FD_207224 | JGI IMG/M metagenome (GOLD analysis project Ga0307510, IMG submission 207224) | Populus trichocarpa ectomycorrhiza microbial communities from riparian zone in the Pacific Northwest, United States - 12_EM | ecosystem: Host-associated > Plants > Roots > Unclassified | place...
CACCGTACTCCACCATTCACCAACGGCAGTGGTTTCTAAAAGCCAACTACCGACACCGTTGAATCAGCGAAGGTGGATGTCTTGATGCCTGTTATTTGGCTCTAGTGGAGAGAACAAGTGAATACTCGTGTATTCTCTTCAGATTGAAATAAAGAGTTGTCATCGGAAGGGTTTCCTACGAATTTCACGAGGACCACTGCGACTCAGTCGAGCTAGCTACCTCTTATCCTTTCACCACAGGCCAAGTATGTCTTTATATATTCAAATTGTGAACTGAGTAATATACTAATCATAGATAGAAAAGGGGAGACGAACCATAAGCCTGATGGATCTCGGTGAGAACCTTTTTAGAACCTGGGATCCCATAGGTGCACATGCGCGATCATTAAACCTGGACGACTCCGTGGACGAAATTGATGAGGGAGATGGTTTGGCTCTCAGGTGCCATGATCTGCAGGCAGAAGGTAGTGAAGAGGAAGAGGAAGAGGATATAGGGAATCCGGAGAGTTCAGCCGAGGTTGCAATACCACGATTTCACCGGTATGATAATGTTCTTCTTCCTGAAGTTCCCCAGTTTGAGCCCTTTGAGCATTCCGTACCTCGACACGACAGAAAGATCTACTTGCCGGACGACTTGCAGAACCAATGCAATAGAGTTAATCGTTCTGGTGAACAACATTATGACCAAGCTGCAGATGAACTCGCCTCTGATGACCTCCCTTCACCATTAGCTTTTTTTAAACTTTTCTTTACCGATGACGAGTTTGAAATCCTTGCTGAAAATACGAATGCCTATGCGAGGCAAAAAGAGGCAGGGAGACAGGGAAGACCTTAGCGGCCAACCTGTAGTGCTGAATTAAAGATTTTCTTTGGGTTTATAATTTATATGGGGGTCTATCGGAGTACCGGCATTTCATCATACTGGAGTAGAAATCGGGAGCTTCCAGCTCATGACATTATTCGCCTTATGACTCTTGTACGATTTCAACAGCTGAAAAGATATTTCCATGTCGCTCCAACTCGGGAATTTCCACTCCCATCCTCCAAGTGGACTTACAAAGTTCTACCACTTGCCTACAATCTGCAACGCCGATATCAGTATCATTGTTTACCAGCTTCAGAGGTGGCAATTGACGAGATGATTGTTCGCTTTACCGGTCGTTCTCTCCATACAACTATGATCAGAGGAAAACCAATTCCACAGGGGTATAAAATGCTTGCCATTTGTGAGCACGGATATACCTTTAGTTTTATGTTCACCTGGCAATCTGAGTCTTTCTCTGATATTTTGGACATATATCAAGGAACACAATCCCTATCACCAACATCCAAAGCTGTCTTCCAGCTAGCAACTACCCTACCAGCCCAGCGGTTTCGCTTTACTCTCTACTGTGACAACTACTTTAGTAATATTCCTCTCTTCACGACTCTACGGGAATATAATATTAGTACATGTGGAACTGTTCGAACAAATTCCGCCTGCTACCCTTCTCAATTCAAACTTGACAAGAAAGGCCCCCCCATGCCATGGAATACAATTTCCGGCATTGTATCTGAGAATCGAAGTGTGCTTGCCTTGATCTGGCAAGATAAGACCCTGGTCCGGTTTCTTACAACTGCACATAGGGCCACCTCAGGGCCAGAGAACTTTGTCTCTCGTGAACGACGCCACCCTCATATTACTGAGGCAAATCGAGCTCTAATTGACCAGGAATGGGGTTCTGATCCGGTCCGCCGTCTTTCTCTTCCTCGTTTCTCGGTAGACTATAATGACTTCATGGGTGGTGTTGATATTGCAGACCAGAGAAGAAGTTATTATAGTACTCAGCTTCGGGTTTGTCGGAATTGGCTTCCAATTTTTTTCTGGCTTTTAGATACGACTATTATCAATGCTCATCTTATTGCTCAACAAGCAATACCTCACCCTTCCCGCTCTGCTATGTATTTACAATATCATAGCTACTTTCAAACTCGCCTTGCCTGGAATCTTGTCCTTTCCGGGTTTGCGACACTTAATCCTTCCTTTGCTCGACAAATTCAAACTGAGATCAATCCCTATGCCAGGAGCCGTCATTGCCCTGGAGCTACTCCTCTAGGAAACACTACAGAAGCTAGACGAGCAGGTTATGCGGGTAAAAATTATCACCTTCCACCTACACGCTTTACTCCAGGATCCCATTCTCTTCAGCCAACAGGAAAGCACTCATCTTCATCTTGTATTTTTTGTCGTTACTTATCCAAATCCCCTGCCCGTGCTACCCTTTTTAACAACTTGAATGGACCTAAAGGCAAAATTAGGAGAACAAACTTTCAATATAGTTTCTGTAAAACCCCACTCTGTCGTGAGTTCTGCTTTGATATGTATCATAAGTATCGAGAATAAACTCTCTTGTGTGATACGATCAACCTCGTCACCCCCTCTACAACTTATTCCGTAAAGGTTGCAACCACTTGATCCAAACTGGTATAGAGTGCGACTGCTAACGCCCGCTAAAACCACTAAAAGTTTGTGAAAACCGGGACGGATAAAGGGATACGCCAGGTGACTAGCATTGAGAGCAGCTTGCATTAAGGGTATCCCAGCCCCTCTCCCCTTTCATGCTTCTTCCCTTTGATTTTTTTCCTCTTTACCCTTGGCCATTGCTTCTTAATCTAGAGAATTTTTTTCAGGCAGTATTTGAAGTGCTCAGTGATGGGGAGGGCTGCTTTGCCATCGATGGTTGCTAAGCGGTTAATTTTCTCCATGTATGATACGACACTTTATGTAGTCACCACGCAACTACGAACAGTTGACCCACCACAGTAGCAGCTCTTTTACAATTAATTCAACTAATTAATCCACTATCTCTAGTATCTTTTAGTATTTTTCGCTCCTAAAATTTATCCTTTATTTTTAATCCTATTAGCTAATTAGGAAACATTTGCTATGAATTTTAGCTCTTGACACCGCAAAGCTTCTCGCTATGAGTGGGTCAGCCGAGGCCATATAAGTCGGCCTAGGCCATATAGGGCAGGCCAGCCTATCAGGCAGCCTGGAAAAATCCCATACCATAGGGGGGGGCCGGCCTGGCAAGCCCAGGCTTAACCAGGACTACAGGCTCGGACCAGGCTAGATCACAGAGAATCTTGACAGGCCGGTCGGGGACACTGGTAGATTTGGCAATAGGAAGAGGCTGAAAAAGAAAAAACCACTCAATTTTTTTCGTTAGTTTAATTGAGGGTTGACAATGGTCGCTCACGACCGGTATTCCCACAAAACTTGTAGCCTTCATACCAGAGCCAATCAATCACGTCCAATACCAGACCAACCTGAATCCAACTAGCTCGGAGTTAGATGATCCAGTGCTGATTAGCCGAGAACAACGCCGAGATCCGAGGCCCGTTACATCAGGGCGATTTGGGGGCAAGTAGAAAGATGGACTACGTTAGAGCGACGGCTCCCCGCCTAGGAATGAAAGTTGGAAGTTTGAAGTTGGAACTCCTGGCGAACATCCGAGAGGGAGGAAAACTCCTTCAGAACAAGAAGTTTGTGTCATTGAGTAGACTATTCCTGTGTTTCTCTGGCGTTGCCTCGGGCATAGCTGCCAAGGCTTAGGACTTCTGACTTCTGACTTCTGACTTCTGACTTCTGACTTGGATTTATGCACGGGGGCGCCGTCACTCTATTAGGATAGAACAGAGTGGTCGGTGCAGTGGGGAGGGGGCATGATTTGCATAAATCCGGGGGATTTTGTAGTGCAGTCCTGAGATATCCGTGAGGTTCCACAGACGACCCCGCTTTTCAGCCCCTCAGAATTCCAGCAGTCGACTAAATTCATCCCCCATCATCAACCATATCCTAACCTGCGAAAAAGAGAAAATGTCGCAATCTTTAAGTCATAATACCAACTCTTTTAACACATTTAACGTGTCGAATAACTTTACATTTGCCAATGACCAATCCAATATCCTAGCGTGGCTATCCCCACTAGATCCCAAATCGCGGCATCAAGGCATCCAGGATCGTCGAGTCGAAGGTATAGGGAGATGGCTGTTACAAACTGAGGAATTTAGAAGCTGGAACGCCGGTAGTGGGGAGGGTGAATCCGGTGAAGCAGTTTTGTTTTGCTATGGAGACCCGGGAGTCGGTAAGACATATATTAGGTAAAAGGACCAACCTCGTGGAATATAAGAAAAGGGCGAGCACTAACAGGCCGTGATGTTAGCTCATTGGTGATAGATAGCTTGTCTGATCAGGCTAGAGGGCAGAATGTCACAGTCGCGTGCCTCTATCTTGACTTCGCCGCCCAGCAAGAGCAATCATCCACGAGTTTGCTAGGTGCCCTGCTCAAACAGCTTGTGGTCGGGCTAGGAGAGGTGCCAGAAGAAATGGCGCAAGCCTACAAAGAGCAGAAAAATTCCATCGGTGGGCGGAGGCCACAACATACCGATATTGTCAAGATGCTGCAGACTACCACTTCCAAAAAGCGCACGTTCATATGTCTCGACGCTCTAGACGAGTGTGCACCAGAGCATCGAGTTAAGCTCCTTAATTCGCTAAACAAAATTATCCAAAAGTCTCCAGGCACCAGAATATTCGTGACTGGAAGACCGCACATTCGGCCTGAGCTCGGAAGACGTCTTTCCGGAAGAATGGCCAGTCTATCTATAAATACCAAAAGAGATGATATCATCCGATATCTTCACAGTAGGCTGGAAGTGGACCCAACCCCAGATGCGATGAACAGTAGTCTAGAGGCAGATATCCTGAAGAATATTCCCGAAGAGATTTCTGAAATGTATGTAGAAACAACAACCCTGAGGGGCGACCTCAAGCATCCACTGACAGATACTTATCTAGATTCCTATTGGTCTCGCTAAACATTGATGCGGTCCTACAAGAAACCACAATCCATCGCAGGCGGCAAAAGCTCAGCGCAATGACTGATGGTCTAGGGTTGGGAGATGCATATGGCGCAACGCTGGGTCGGATAAAGCAACAAGGGGGGGGGGGAGCAAAGCTTGGTATGGCCGCTTTGATGTGGATATCTCACGCGGAGCGGCCCTTGAAAGCCGATGAACTTTGCCACGCCCTAGCAGTCGAAATAGGGTCGCCGAACCTCAATATCAACAATGTTCCTTCAATAAGTACACTACTAGCCTGTTGCCAAGGACTGGTTGTGGTAGAAAAAGAGGCTTCCACGGTCCGGTTAATCCACTTTACGCTTCAAGAATACCTCCGGGCTCATCCGGACCTTTTCGACACAGCTCACTCGACAGTGGCAGAAACCTGCTTGAGTTATCTGAATACCCAGCAGGTCAATGCCTTTTCCATCAGTGCCCCTCCCGAATTCCAAGACACACCATTTCTCGAATATTCTTCTCTGTATTGGGGAGTTCACGCAAGTAAGGGCACTTCAGATTGCGCGAAACAACTTGCGCTGAAGCTATTTGATGGCTGCGATCACCATATATCCACTAAAATCCTCCTGGAAGCACAGGAGATGTATTGGTACGCTATGGATTTCGATAAGCCTTCCCTATTCGGTGGTCTACATTATGCATCCTTCTTCGGGATTACCGAGATTGTAGCTAGTTTGGTAGAGATGGATGGTTATGATGTCAACCAAATGGACTTTACGGGCAATACACCACTCCATTGGGCTGCTTGGAATGGGCACGAGGGAGTAGTGAAAACGCTCCTCGGACGGGGCGGCCTCAGTCCCGATAAACCAGATAATTCCGGCCGAAGACCACTCCATCATGCCGCTGGGAGAGGGTATGAGGAAACTGTGAAATTACTGCTCCGACTGGAAGGCGTCAACCCCGACACACCCGATAGCAATGGCCGAACATCACTCTGGTGGGCCGCTTCGAATGGGCATGAGGGAGTGGTGAAAACGCTGCTTGAACAGGACGACGTCAACCCCGACACACCCGATAACAATGGCCAAACACCCTTCTGGTGGGCTGCTTACAATGGGCACGAGGGAGCGATGAAAATACTACTCGAACAGGGCCAAGTCGACCCCGACAAACCAGATAGCACCGGCCGAACACCATTCTTCATTGCTTCTTGTTATGGGCGAGAGGGAGTGGTGAAAATGCTGCTCGGACGAGACGACGTCAGCCCCGACAAACCAGATAACGACGGCAAAACACCGCTCTGGTGGGCTGCTCGCAATGCGCACGAGGGAGTGGTGAAAACACTACTCGAACAGGGCGAAATCAATCCCAACAAAGCAGATAACACTGGACGAACACCACTTTTAATTGCTGCTTGTTACGGGCAAGAGGAAGTGATGAAAATACTACTCGCACGAGGCGCCAACCCCGAGATACCAAATATTAATGGCCGAACTCCGCTCTATCTGGCCGCTTGGAATGGGGAAGAGGGGGTAGTGAAAATACTACTCGGGCGGGACGACGTCAACCCTAAAAAATTAGATAAGGATGGCAAAACACCACTCGATCGGGCTACCGAAAAAGGGCACAAGGGAGTTATAGCGCTACTCCAGCCCCCAGAATCCGCCGCCCCCAGCCTGCCATAAGCGCGAAGAGCCGTCGCCCCCTTACCAGCTTCAAATGCGGGTGACCTGTGCGCCATCTCCATGTGGATCGCAACAGCTCCACAGCACGCCCATCCCCGCCATTGCCTTCCCCTTCCCGTCCAACCTCCTCCCGCGGCTGCGATCCCACCCTGCCCCAATCCCCGTTTCCCCTTCCTCCCGGTGTAACCCTACGACAGGGCCTCGGCTTAAACTTTTTTTTTGGTCAAAAGAAACTCCCGCTCAAACCTCTCCAGAATTTCTTATATAATAGGGTCAGGATTTACTAATTTCTATTTATCGTCTAGAGTTTCGGTGTTTGCAGGTGATACTTCTCTTGTATTAAAATAATCCATTACGGCTCCAAATTTCCATCATATTATTTACCCCCTTCCCCTTGTTGCCTACCTGTATATCCTCTTTGCAGATCGATTGTTTCTTTAATTTTTCCACAATTCCCTTTTTTCCTATCCCCCCCCCATCCAAAGTGTAGAAGCGAGGGCTGCTTAGATACAGATAGAGAAAAGGATATAAGTTCAAGTATTTACGACAACCCGTGAAAAGCGATTGAAATCTAGACTCTAGCTGAGGTATGGCGGTGATTTGTTTCCACCGAGGAGACGGTTTAAAGGAGATCATGCCTACAGCTTGCTGCCCTCCAACCGCAGGCTTGAAGCCGAATCCGGAAGACAACCCACACTCCCCACTCCCACCCACCTAGGAAAACCCAACGTAAAATATCTTCTTCACCCATCCCATTCTAATTTTAGGAGCCCTGTAACCGGACATCTCTATCCAAAGTGAGCGTGAAAGCCGCGATATAATTGGGCCTGCCCTAATAAAAAATAAAAAATATATCTATCCTACCAGACCTTATGCGAGGAGGCAAGTCGGGGGGTATAGTGCGCGGTTCAAGCATCTGAGATTCGACAATATCGCACTTGGCTCTAGCATAATATCCCCTATTACAAGAGCGAATCATTTGTCCTATGCGAGTGTCCGTTGAAGTTATCGAAAATAGAAACTCGGCCGAGCTGCTCCACCAGCAGTTAAGAGCGCTTGGGATGGCCTTGGAGGACGTCGAGGTGATAAGGTCTCCCTGTTCACAGTGCTAACACATCATTTAGTAAAAGTTGGATTGGCAACTAGTGAGGGCCTACCCAATCACCTCTCGGTATTTACTCAAAGTGCGGCAATTCAGAAGTTTACCTGCCCTTTCGCTGGCTTTGGTGCCCTCAGTTCCAATCCAACTTTTACGAAATGATACGGTACCGGGGATGTTCGGGGGACGTTTATCTCCAAAGCACTGTTTCGGGAACAGACCAATAGCATGTCCTCAAACTCTATCACGTGATAAGTTTCTCAGAGCCCCTGTTGGTCAGTTTGCAAACCAAGGGGATGGCCGAGCGCCAGGTTACCCAGTCAACCAACTCGATAACCCCGAGATCAGCACATGAGACCTTCTAGACTCCCAATTTGACTGTTTAAAGGAATTTTTTAACTTGGCTAAGACAATTGCGCCACTCCTTTGGAACGTCTGCTTGGCCTGGTATCTAGCGGTAGCTTAGGCGGGGACTGCCACACAAATCTACACGTGATTCCATATTTGTGGTGATTTTCCGGATGTAATGATGCGAAGGAATGCCATATAGAGAGTTTGCGCAAGAGGACCTGGGTGGCAGTTAACGGAAAAGAGACCTAGGTCTCTAAATGAGTTGCGCACCAGGTCCAGGTGGCCTGGTAGCTGGAAGATGGGAATTGAGTAGGGTAATATCGCATTGCCGGGTTGCCCTCAAATTTGTTCCCTGCTCAAATTAGGATTCCCAGATACACAAGTGGGCACTAAGAACCATACTGACTGCCATAGAACAGGTGATAATCTACTACTGAATGCCCAATATTATCATCAGTAAAATATTTTAATAAAATTTAAAAAGAGTGCTGTGCTGCAGCTGATTTATTGTTCTGCAGTGATCGGATTTCTTCAGGTCTGAAAAGCCCTATTTTACACCTCTCCCAGGTCTCGCTATCCACCTGGGTGTCCAAGACTTCTAGGTTAACAGAAAATAACCTGTTTTCCTGCCACCTAGGTCTTCTTGCGCAAACTCTCTAATAATTAATCAATAAACTCTCTATGCGGCCAAGGACATTTCAGCGCTAAATATAGGACGTGCATCGGTGCAAAGCACAGTAGGCAAGGATAACATGATGTCCTAGATACTGTGCGCTAGTGCTCCTGTAAAATTTCTGATACTCGTAGTTCTAAAATCGAACATCAACCAGAAATACGCCACGACGGCACCCGGAGGACTGATACAAGAAGGGCGCGCCGGGGCCCAAAGCCCAAATCTTTGATTGAGAGAGAAATATACAGTTACAGAATCAGATTCGGCGACTGATTCGACCCTATCCCTGTGCGAAAAAGTTTCAAGTACCCACCCCCCCCCCGACCGCCGAGTACATGTGAGCAAAGGATTCAGTTCTGGGTATGCTAGCAGGCAAGCATTACGGCCTCCTTCCCAAAATCAAGAATCCGCACTATTCCAAATTCCATAGGCTAAGTTCACCGGAAGTGGCTCTGGAAAGGAAATCATCAAAGACTCCTTCGGAAATGTGGGGCTTGAGCTCCCTATCGACAGTCGTAAGACTCGCAACTAAAACTAAAAGGCTTTACGGTAAACCAAATCGGGATTGGGGACTAGGGATTGTTGGGAATTGCGAGATTCTGCTCGGCATGCCCTCATGATAGTCGCTTTCTCGTTCGGATAGTTTTTGGGAATGCGCTTCGGCTTCAGGCATATGCTTTGGCTTTCGAGAAAGCATTTCGGAAACAGGAATGCCCTAGAGTCTTGGGTCGATGCATCCGCCGGGAAAGCTGTAAGAAAAGCGGAAAGGCTGCAATGGAAGTGAAAGAGTTGGATACCCGGAGGGTATGGGAGGTGGAAGTCTTTGTCTCTTCTTTGCTAGCATGAGTACGCGGAAGGGAAGGGAGACATACGGCAAAGGGGACGGATATGTTTGGTGATCCATGGGAGGATAAGAGGGCTTTGTTGTTATACCTACTCCTGTTTTCTTTAACATAGATAGAGTGTTGTTGAACGAAGAGAACTTCCCCGCTCCTGAGTTGTGGGATCGTGTTTTGGTTGTGAGAACTCTTGGCGTTTTATTTCGCTGTCGCCGTTTCATTGTCCTCGCCGTCGATCCACGTCTAAAAGAGAAAAGGCGAGGATGCTGGGGGCGTTGGAGACATGAGCGAAATCGTCAATGAGGTAGATAATGAGAATGCTCTTGTAGATTTCATCCATAGTAATGCATGGGGAATATCCTCACCCCAACAGTAGATCCGATGAAAAGTTTTATCCACAGCCTGTCGGTCACCGGCCGATTCTTGGCTGCATGTGCATGCGTTAGCGGCTCAATTCTCTTAGCTGCATAGCGAGTTCAGCGAGTTTGTGGTGCTCGGGTCTGAGGGCAGCAGCGGTGCGACAGACAGAGATGACCCAGATCACGTACCGGTAATCCATTTTTCAAGAGCCGCAGTTATGATCGTCGGCTTGCGAACCAAGGGTTGCTAAACCATTTACCCGGTAAGTTATTTCTCTTACGCAGTCCCCTGCATGAGCGCGAGAAAAAGTGCAGAGGATCGCTTCGCGCCCAGGGTTACCCGGTCAACCAGCCCTTAACAAAGACACTCACAGAGAGGCCCCTTACACTGGCCGGCGGCCGCATTTGTCTGCCATCCGGAAGAAAATACAGTTCGGGTCGCAATACATACATCCACCATTCTATTCTTTTGCGATCCCGCAGGGCAGCTGTGGAAGCGGCGATTTTCTCGACACCACATCTAATAAGCGCCGGTAGATAGCATCACCATCGCCGAAGCGGTTCTCCAAGGGACTCCCAAATTAGCCATCCCGCGCGGCGGAACACAACTGGTTCATGCGGGAAATCCGCTGGTTTTCCTTTATTCACTCGATTCTCTGCAGTTGGCAAGCTCGCTATAGTGGCCTGCGGGTTCCTGGGCCCATACGACAGGATGAGAGTACTCGTACCGTTAAGGACACCGGATGCAGCCAGGCAGCTCGGAGCGGCGCTTCCACTACCTCGAATTGGGTTACGGCTTCTCATTCCGCACTTGAACTGTTGGGAAACTATCACCATGACGGATGATGGTTCATCTAGAGGGTAAATTTGTCGGTAGACCCCCTCCTCCTCCCTCCCGCGCGTAACGAATCTTGAAGTACTAGTAGTTCCTACATACCGGTTTCCAATACGGTGATTGAGGCTCGGATGGTCTACTGGCGGTTGGAATGGTATCACAGCCTGCGCTTGATGCTTTTGTCGCTTGCCCAAATCTCTGCAGTATTTCTAAACCTAACCCCCGGCTAAGCGCATCATGCCGAGGAGGTAGTCCTTTAGAGGGTGGAGGGTCGCGGCGGCGATGGCTGGCTGCTTGTGCGGTCGCGTATACCAATGCCCAAGTAGACTACCCGTAACTGCCATGATGGTTCCCTTAATGGCTGCCTTCAGTGTATACGGGCCGAGGAGACCCCTCCTTACCAGTATTCTGTCCCCCACCAAACACATCCCTCAACCGCCGCTTTTTCTCTCGGCACCCGTTCCCTTAACCCCGAAAGCCTGCCTTCCATTCCCCGGGACACCCAGGTACCGGTACAGTATGGTACTCTGTGAACGTTCATGCGATATCGTTCAATCGGTCAACAAGACTCACCGATCCCTGTTGCTGATTCCGCAAGGGACTAAGGTACGGTATGCCCGGTTTCGGACGTGGATCGACATCGACAACCAAACGACCACAGTGAAACGAAACGCCAAGAATTCACATACGAAAACGATCGCACAACTCAGGGGGCGGGGGAAGTTCTCCTCTCCTTCGACAACCTCTATCACTAACTAACTAACTGTAAAGACAGGAGTATCATAGGCATAACCACAACACAGCGTCCTCCTATCCTTCCATGGATTACCACACATCCGTGCTTCTGTGTCTCCCCTTCCCCTTGCCCACTCCCATGCTAACAAATGAAAGACAGACTCCCGCCTCAGGACATCCAACTCCCTCAAGTTCCCCTCCGGCTCTTCTGCCTGCTCACCGCTTTACTACCGCTACAGCTTTCCCGGCGGATGCATCGATCCAAAATTCAAGTGCGTTCCCGCAGCCTGAATGCTCTCCTGAAAGCCAAAAAAACATGCCCGAGCCAAAGGGCATTCCCAGAAGCTATCCGAATAAAGGGACTGTCATGAGAGCATGCTGAGCAGCATCTCGCGACTTCCAACACCCAGGAATGTTATTCTGGCCGCCTGTTGCGCGATAGTGTACCCTCTTAGGACTTCGGCTCAACACTGTGGAAACTCAGACAACCGGATCATGCGTTGTGTCGCTGGAGTTACCTCTCCATGTGCCCCAGAAGCTCTGAATAGCTAACCTTTTACTATCCTCTTCTCCCCGCGGAGGGAATTCCCGACCTTGTAGCAGATGGCCCAATCAGTCTACTTTCTATAGTAGGCCTTCTCGTGCACTGCGAGAGCTCTCCAGGTTAGCTACCTCCGCCATGCCGGAAGACAACCACGAGGAAATCAGAGGAACCGTCAAAATATTGCTACAAACCAGGATAACGTCCCTTCCATTATCCTCCCGTCCATCTTATTCCGTTGCTTCTCCCTCTCACCTATGTTAGTATAGCCTCCATACGGTGATCAGGGTAGAAAATATTATATTGAAATGAACAATGTTCTTCCTCATGCCCTCTCACTCGGCGGTATGCGGCCACCGGCTGTTGGAAATAGCAGTTGATGGCCGCACTTGGTGCGGGATGTGCCCGCTCTCTGTGGCCGCAGGGGCATACGTACGCACTAGCCAAAGGACACGCAAGCTCTGAAAATGTTTTTTCCCCACTTGTTTTTCTTTCCTTCTCACCTTTCCTCGCAACACACCTTCCTTCCTGTACACAACTTTCCTCAAGTCTTTCCTTCCACTAAGTTGTCATCAATCAATCATGATTTTCATCTCCACCTAAGCGGTTTTAGTCCACTGCGTAAAATCCTCACCGTAAATCATTACCTCCGCAACCAAGATTTTCAACACCGGCCCCGCAATTCAGGCAAAAGCTCCTAACTAGGAAAATCGTTTCCGTGACAGGTTGCGAGACCAACCTATATGACGACTTTAAATCTTATCTCTTTTGCGGATCTGGTAGAGGATCCCACGAAAACTCCTACCGGCCACTGATGTTTGTTAAGCCCTTAGAGCCCTAGCGCCGCCACATCTTATTTTGACCTCCCAACGTGAAAGCGAGCCTCACTGGATAATGCGGTATCCTTCACCTCTCGGCGTCCGTTTTCCTTAACCCCGAACCTCTGCCCTCCACCCCTGGCGCCTGTGAATGTCCATAAAACCCCATTCAACCGGTCAATGATATTTACCGATCTCCGTTCCCGATTCTGCACTGGGCTGAGGTATCCCTACTCAAGCGCCTTACTCGAGTAGTCCCCAACTACCGTAACTTCATATCCCACGTTTCTCAGAGCATTGAGCAGGGGCCCACTACTGTAATGTCCTGACGTTTGTGAACACAACTGCTATTGCATGATGCCAAGATCAGGGCAAAAAAGCTGAATTTTGGCGGTATGCAATAGCAGTTGTGTTCACAAACGTCAGGACATTACCAGTACACGAACCAACCATGTGCTATTATTTGAGACAAAATTTAGCTGCGCCCCGGTAAATTTAAGCAGCCTCGCTTCTTCCCCAACAAGCACAGGTACCGTAGGTATAGCCTTGCCACACATTTGAATCAGTCCAGTGAATTTGACGTGGCATTCAGTCCCTGTGCCTGGGCCGAATTAAAACCTGATCTCCCTGTTTACAAATTTTATCCCCCACGCGCGCGTTCTGCCCTTCTCACGACCCATATTCGAGAAAAGGCTTTGATTGCAATAATTCATTGCGCTAACATGTATAGTCCATATCTCTTGTGGTGAGTTTATACTATTCGAATCGCTGATTCACCGTTGCTGATACAAGGTACCGCAGCCCCAGAAGCTTAACAGCGGCGTTGTGATGTGTTTTGGAAAAAAGGAGTGAGTACCAATTCCTTGCTACGAAGTACTGTACAAGTTTTGAGCAACTAACATTCATCCGTCTCCGCCAGAAGACCCCAAAATCAGAATGGGGTGAGCCAACAGGAAGATGGGCCAAGGCCAGCCAATAGCGCAAGCGCTCGAACAAACCTCGGTCCAGCAAACGGAAATGAACGGGCACAAGGTCGACCCAGGGATAGTAGTAATGCACCGGCGGCCAGCGTCCCCCAAGGCGCACGCATTCAAGGGATTCAAGGGAGCACCGGTTCAGCAAAGAGAAATACAGGGAGACAGCAAGATAGTGACCGAGGAGGAACGGCGGTCGTCCGGACTAGCAGCCGCAGCACACGCCCTCGGAAGAATGTCAGCCAAAAAAACAAAAACCCCGTGAGCCAACCGGAAGCCGATGAACCACTAGGAATAGTGGCCAGCGGCCAGAGCGACACACACACTCAAGAGGACTCCAATTCAGCAAACAGGGATCCGGAAAGTCAGCAAGATGGTGGCGGAGGGAGAACAGTAGCTAGTAGCAGCCTTAGTGCGCGCACTCGTGAGGACCTCAGCATAGCAGATGGAAATGCCGGGAATCAACCGGAAGCCGACGAGCCGCAAACAGCAACCAGCAGTAGCAGTAGCACGCACACTCAAAGGAGCTCTAGTCCAGCAAGCAGAAACTGGGAGCATCGGCCGGAGGATGATCCACTGGGAATGGCGATTGGCGACCAGAGCAACGCACACACTCGAGAGAACTCCAATCCAGCAAGCAGAGATCCGGAGAGTCAGCGAGAGAGTGGTGGAGGGCGAATGGCAGTGAGCAGTGGCCCTAACACACATACTCAAGAGGACTTCACCACAATAGACGAAAGTGCGAGTAGTCAACGGGAAGCCCACGAGCTGCAAACAGCACCCAGCAGTAGCAATAATACACACACCCAGAGGTCTGGTCAAGCACACAGAAACCAGCAGGGTCGGCCCGGTGATGGTGGCCCGGGAGTGGCGCCCGGCGGCCGCAACGACGCACGCACTCAAGGGAGCGCCGATTTAGCAAATAGAAATACAAAGCGTCGGCAAGGTGGTGATCGGGAAGGAAAGATGGTCAGCCGCAAGCACAGCACACGCGCTGGGGGGAACATCGGCCCAAAAAATGCAGAGGCTCTAAGTCAACTGGAAGCTAATAACCCGCCAATGACACCCAGCAGCAGCAATATCACAGATTCTCAAAGGAGCTCCAGTCCAACAAACAGCAATGCGGGGGCCCGGCTCCAGGATGATCTGTCAAGAGGGATAGCAGGAGGCTTTCTAAGCCCAAACAGCGCGCATAGTCTCAATAACGGCAAGGAGGGGCTACTGGCCGGACTCGGGACTATAGGAGATCCAGGTCGTAAGGCCTATAGTGGTAATGACAGTTCCGCGGTTGTTCGACGCCGTCCGAACGGCGAGGGTCAACTCGGAGTTAGAGCCCCAGAGGGAGATGAAAGCAAGAGCGCAAGCGATAACCAAACTTGGTTAGATCCCGCAAGTGAGGTCCGGGGCACCTTCAACCGTAGAGTGGGGTATGGAATTGGAGAAGGGAGCCAGGGCACCACCCATATCAGCACCACCAGCACTAGTGTTCAACGACGCAATACTAAAGGGAACTTTGATGGCAATTATGGTAGTAATAACAAGTACGGGGATGAATACAGTAATATTGTGAACGAAAAAACGATTTTCAACGGTGGTGTGATAAATCTCATGGGGCCTGGGAGGGGAGAGGAGCCCAAGACCATCGGTAGACTCTCCACCCACACTCACACCCCCACTATCTTTAGCTGTACTAACACCGAGAAATATTCACCCACAGCGACTAGAGGAGAGGAGCTACATGTTCCCTGGATGGTTCCCTATTGCCAAAACCCAGAGTTTAAAGGCCGCGAAGATATTATCAACAAGATCGAGGGCAAGACTAACATAAAGGGTCATAACCGGGTTGCGTTGTGGGGCTTGGGCGGTACCGGGTATGGCCATACACATCACCGCTTACAAACAAAAATGTCACTGACAACAATAATTAGTAAAACACAAATTGCCTTGCAATGCGTATACCGCTATCAAGAAAAGCGCCCAGTTTTTTGGGTTCATGGAAGCAGCCTCGAAGAGTTCAGTGAGGAGTTTAGGAATATTGGAACCACCCAAGCTGCTATTGATGGTGAGGGTAAGGATGCATTGGCTTTAGTCAAAGAGTGGTTTGAGAATGCACGTAGTGGAGAATGGATTCTGGTCGTGGATAATGCCGATAACGAAAGGGACTTTGATAACAATCGCGGCCCTATTGCTCAATATATACCCCGGGGCCCCAAGGGAACCCTCATAATAACGACAAGATCCAGGCTGGTTGCGACCAGGCTGGGGTGCTATGTTGGGAGCGCCATTGAAGTTCCGGAGATGAGGGCGGAGGAGGCCAGACAGTTGTTTTTATCTCGCTATGATGCTCAAGACGAAAAAGCAGTTAAGGACATACTTAGCTCGCTTTGCTATCTCCCATTAGCAGTAGTCGGTGCAGCTGCTTACATGACTGAAACCGGCACTATGCCTTCAGGCTACCTTAGGATGCTCAAGGGGAAGGACTCTACAAGGGAAAATCTTTTGTCTCAGGAGTTTAGCGACATCTACCGAGAGCCGGCAACCGGAATGACGGAGAGCATTCTGAGTACATTCTTTATCACATTTGATCAGATCAAGAAGGAGTACCGCGAGGCAGCGAATCTTCTTCGACTGATTACATTTATGGAGGACCACCAGAATATACCAGAAGACGCACTACGGCGTTCCGACTTAGAAGGCATGGATGATGAGCTCACCGCACAGAATGCAATCGGAAAACTTATGAACTTTTCCCTAGTCACCAGGACTGCCAGCTCAGTAAAGGGTCTTCCAGTGTACGAGCTTCATCGCTTGGTGCAAATCTCGGCCGAAGCTTACTTCAAAAAGCACGAAAGACGGGATGTATCAATCTGGATGGATAGAGCAGAGAAAGTAGGAAGACTCGCTTCACAATCACGCTCATCCTCGGCAGCATCCTCTTGGGAGCTAGCGGAACCACCCAGTCCGAGTTCTACGATTGTGCCACTAGACTAGAGACACGTGCAAGCTCCAACGCTATCCTCAAGTCCCACACGGTACGGGAAGTTAGGGAGGCTCCCCGCCGCCCCCGAATCCACAAGAACTAAGAGGAATTTGAACTATTTCCATCTTGCATGTATGACGCCTCTCGTCCGACCTTTCCCTTCCAAACATAAGCTAACTAGGAAAACTGACCCGTGGTTGAACAATGTCGATGTTGATTGCCATTGATTTCTTTACATTTCTACACGCTTTGGGGCTCTAGAATTTATGCGCAATGATTCCAATGATTGGTGGATACAAGTTGATCAATTTTACACTTTGTGCTAGCGATGCCAGCTCAATAACTGTGGGTTTCCATAGCATTAGGCAGGAACCCTGGCATCTGAGAAATTACTCCCGTATTTCATTTCCACTCTGTACTCAGTATTGCACCGGGATATAGGGACAGGGTTCTTGTTTAGGGTGCACCGATATGCCGGAAACACCTGCTTAGCGGTATGATAACTTAGGCAGAGACTATCACACGAGCCTACACGTGATTCTACGCTTGTGGCGGTTTGCCGGATGTAATGATACGAAGGAATGCCCTATTCGATAAGCCGGCCAAGGATATTTCAGCGCTAAGATATAAGACATGCACTGGTGCGAGCAGAGTGGGCAAGGATAACAATAGGCCCTGGATAGTACACACTAGTGCTCCTGTAAAACCTCTGATACTCATGGTTCTGAAATCGAACATCAACAAGAAATACACCACGACAGCACCCAGGGCTGATATAAGAAAAGCCCGCCGGGGCCCAAAGCCTAAGTCGCCGGTTAAGAGGAATGTGCCATTACAGTATGATATCAGATTCAGCGACCGATTCAATTCTATTCACCTGCGAAAAAGTTTTTGGACTTTGACGGTGAAATGATACATGGCGAAACGAGATACGACGAGTGACAAGCGGTGAAACGAAACGCCAAGCAACTCGCAACGAAAACGATCGCACACTTCAGGGCCGGAAAAAAACTTTTCACCAACAACAACCTCAGGCTCACGCTCAACGACGACTACTCCGACGGACTAACTAACTAACTAAGGGCGATCGCAGGAGTATATATCAATCACAAAGACATCATATC
>Ga0307510_10003709_pt1 | contig 17852 bp, 20 predicted proteins | sample 12_EM_MG_FD_207224 | JGI IMG/M metagenome (GOLD analysis project Ga0307510, IMG submission 207224) | Populus trichocarpa ectomycorrhiza microbial communities from riparian zone in the Pacific Northwest, United States - 12_EM | ecosystem: Host-associated > Plants > Roots > Unclassified | place...
TTTTCAATACGAATAAACTTGGTCAACTGGGTTAGAGGATCAGCTCCCATAGAACTAAGGTCCCAGTACTTCTGAGGAACGTCTCGAAGAGGGTTTCGGGTGGATAGAAGGCATCCAAGGAAGTCCGTGATCACTTGTTTGTTCGTACCCGAAAATTGCATATGTTGCCCACCAACAGCCCGTACAACTTCTTCGAAAGATCTGAATCCAACTGGAGTGATGGAAGGAGGAACACCAGAATACGGGTGCTCATTCAGTGAAAACCCAAATCTATAATAAATGAGGTCATCCACCGTTTGAGCACGGGGGGTAGTGAAGGTAACACAGTGAAACATATTAGCAGCCAGGACGTCCTTCGATGATGCATCAAACAAGTCTTCAGTTTCATTGTCCTCTGTGATCTCGGATTCCCGCGGCAAAACACCCCGATCAGCTGGAGTGGGGATGTCTGGAGAAGGATAATTGGAAGATCCGCAATGAGTATCCGGAGCTGGTTGCTCAACAGTGGTCTGCTGATCACAATGAGAAATAGAAGTATTGGGAGCAGATTGCTGAGTTGAGGACGTGGTCTGCTGATCACAAAGAGACATAGAAGTATCGGGAGCAGACTGCTGAATAGTCGAGGGTGTGGTCTGATTGGGAGCAGTTGGAGGGTCGACTGTTGGATAAATGTCATCGTCACTGTCACTGTCGAGGTCAGGTTCACCAGCACTATCCCCGAAGAGACTGCAGCAATCCCAACAGTTTTCAAACCCATTGTAAACCTTTTCAGTCGTTTTCCACGTATCCCACATCCTCTCGACGTGAGGGCGAGGAAGGGGGGTTCGAATTCGGAAGCCATCTATGTCATCCCAGTAGAAGACTAAAGGTCCTTTTTTACCTGGTCTGGGCCTCGACGCTTGAAATTTTTCACGAGCCTGTCGAGAAGAGCACTGGCCGGGCGTTTCCTTTCCCTTCAGCTCCTTATCGCGTTGCTGCCGCCTGGAAAAAAATTGTTCCATCGTTTCACCAGGGCGTTGGCCGCTTTGGGGGACTACTGGAGGAAAGGCACGACCAGCGGCATCAGTGGGCGTGACAGTAATATGGTCCCCATCACTGGGATAGAATTCGTCGCGTATCCAGGACTGCAATGGCGTAGCATAGTAAGGAATTTTGCCCCAATAAAACCACAGCGGAACAGACGCCTGCATCATGTACTTAGCAAGATGGAGCCACTGACACCTTGCAACATCAGCAACCACACCAATTCGCTCCCGATTGAAATCAACGATAGGGGAATCCAAGAGGAGCCTGAGCCACTCTGGATGGACAGGGCTATCACTCCTGGCAAGGCGTTTATGCCAAGAAGGTGGTGAGGACTGAGGATCGATTCCAAATTGGCAGATCGCGATGATGAAGGAGAAATAGCCGAGGTAAATGGTAAACGCGTCAAGAGAGACTGAGAGTGCGGAGCGAGCAGCGCCCTCAGATTCGTGAGTATTGAAATATCCATAAGTTGACGGAAGTTCTGGAGAGGCAAATACCAACTGTGTGTTTGGATGGTTTTGTCGGAAAAAGGAAAGTAGGTTCTGCGTCGCAAGTACCAGAACATTTTCCAACGCCTTCCAATCTTTAGCAACCTGGCGGGGCAGATGCCAGTTATGCGTATCGAAGACAACTTCAATGCGGTCGATAGGAACAGAAAGACGGCGGAGCAAGTCGCCGTGAAATGGCGACTTCAAAATGAAAGGTATGTATGGATGTTGGGAAGAGTACCACAATCGATCTTTGAGTTGCTGAGGAGACGGGTTATCAGGGAGGGAGGACCAAAAAGGTAGAGAGGATGGGAAATCCGAGTGGTTCGATGTATAGAATTGTTCGTTGAATAAAAATGTGAATGGGGCTACGGGGATGGTAAGCTGGAGCTCAACCTGAGCATAAGAGCGATATACCTGGCATGACGAATAGAAAAGCCGAGAAGTGGAGTCCCTAGGGAATGCGTAGGTTCTCACTGTATCAATACAAGCAAGAATCAAGGTAAGGGCCAGTGGAGTCCCTGTATCAAAACAAGGGACTGCGAGTTTCTCACTGTATCAATACAAGCGAGATGGGCCCAGGGCAGGCGATATGGCAAAGGATCTAAAAAGAATAGACCTGTTAAAGTAATGAATAAAAACGAAAAAAGCGACGTACCGAGTTTCGAGCAATGGGGAAGTTTCGACGGGAACCAAGAACGGGCAAGACGGCGGGCAAACCACGGCGGGCGATACAAAAGGTCTAGTAAAGAATAAATTAACGTGATTAAGGGGACTCTGTTGAAAATCAAGGGCAAGCTGTAACAAACACGGCACCTGTATGGCCAAACAAACGGATATCCACGTTCGGTACATCGTCGCTGCCCACTGTCGCCCGTCGTCGCCCACCGATTCCAACCACACTCACCTGGATTCATCCGTTGAGTTCCTGGTTGTTTCTTGTCGCCCACCGATTCCAAACCACACTCACCTGGATTTATCCGTTGAGGTCCTGGTTGTTTCTTGTTGCCCACCGATTCCAAAACACGCTCACCTGGATTCATCCGTTGAGTTCCTGGTTGTTTCTTGTCGCCCACCGATTCCAAACCACACTCACCTGGATTTATCCGTTGAGTTCCTGGTTGTTTCTTGTCATAAACCGCCTGTATCCTGCTGCCCACCGATTCACCAAATACCGTTTTTTTTGCTAAGCGTCGCCCTCCCTGGTCCCTGGTTTACCTTTGCGCTCTGCATACTCGCGTAGATTTTTCTCGCGAGTTCCTGCTCTGTCACCTCCACGTCTAGCCACCCGATGTTTGTTTGAATTGATTCAACAAAGTTCCTTTCGTCTGTACCCTTCAACTTGGGTGAGTTTTTATTTAAATATATATACACGCATATTGATACTAAACTGATTGAGACTTTAGGAATCGTCCTTCTCAACTAGGAGAGGAATATTTTACAAGCGAATAACACTCATCTCTGTTGACACCTCTCCCTGTCGCCCCTGGCGACCAGACTTACGACCTTGTTCAACACTGCCCACCTCGTTGACGTCTTGATCAAAATGCCCACGACTATCTTCCTTCTTCCTCATCAATATGTTCAGTTCGGCAGCCAGCTCACGTCGAATGTAGTCCCTCATGTCTATGTCCCTTGTTGAACCTTCTTCCCTTGACACGCTCTGGCCTATTCCATGCCGGGCGATTACCTGTGCATCAGTCAGCATCCCATTGTGTTACGCCAGCATTTCATATCTTACCTGTCCGCGAATTATATGTATGATGTGGGCTGCTGCTGCAATGACGACAATCAACTTGAGCATCGCCTCAACAACTCTGCCTAATGTCCAAGCAGCATGCTTGTTATTTGGCCTTTTGTCGCTTACAGGAGGCGTCCACTGCCATACTCGGATTGGGCTTGCACCAGAAGTGCTTGCTGATGCCGTCGTGATAGTCACCATGTCACGGCCATCATGCACCTTCACAAACAGACATGGAATTCATTTTGTATGATCGAAACCTGAACAAATACATACCGCGATGGTCTGCACACCGCCCTCTTTCGCGTGCTTGAGAGTGGTGATTACGTTGCCAGATTTACGTTCGAAAATGTAAACAAGGCCATGGTCGCTTCCCCCAACAACCGCCTGACAATGATTTGCGAAAGCCACCCCTTTCGGATACGTTTTGATGGGCTCTCTGGTGATGAGCGTTCGTATGAAATTGCCAGAATCCATCTTATAAATGTCAAAGCCATTCGCCACGTTGTCAATCACGCAAAGTCGTTGTTCAGTGTCAACACAGGCATTACCACTGTCTCATCGCTCAGGGCTGGTTAATGCCAAGGGCAAATGCTACTCACATCTTTGAGCCAAGTTGGTGAGTTGATATCCATTTACCGTCAGTACCATCGTACTTATGCCTGAATGAACGATTAACGTAGTTTAGGCGGAAAAGGACAAACTTGACTTACAGCCCGCCATCGTAAAGGCCAAATACGCATAGGTCCTGTTTTTCGTTACTTTCAAAGGCAAGACTCTTGGGCACTATGTCCTTTTCTTGGCTGAAGGCACTCGAATGAACCGAAACAAGCTTTCTGCTACTGGAGTCAAATGACCAAACCTGCACACATTTGTCACGAGTTCCTGTAGCAATCCGAGTTGTCATTCTGCCTGATATATCCACGGCCAGACTTAAGATCTCCCCGCCTTTTGCAATTCGGACTGAGTAGACTGCTTCGAATCGTCGCTAACTTCGGTGTCAACCTGAATTGCCTTTCGAAGTTGGACATGACGATCCTTACCTCTGTTGGACGGTGTTGTAGGAAAACCAAATATCCAAGAGCATTTCCATAACAGAGAGTATCAAATGATTCGTTGGGCCGAGTAACCCAGCAGACGCAGCTGACTTGACCCCGCTCGTGAAGTGGCTGTTGCGGAATGTATATCTCATCATGTGTCTCAAGATCCCATACCCGTACCCCGTCGGTACCTAAGCAGTGTCAGTGGTTCGTCCATATGAAAAAATTCAGCCTACCGCCACTAGCAAGCAGCCTTTTGTTAGATGAAATGGCTAAGCTGATTATTGCACCGGTGTGGCCATGCAGCTCAGTGATAAGACGGGTGCGATATAATAGGGAGCTGAGTATGTTGAGTGGCATCGTGGTTCTTGCAATGAGGGCAACGAGTCCACCTTGAGGAGTTATAGCGTCGAAAATCCATTTGTTCAAATTGTTGTACCTTTGTGGTTGTTATGTCGGAGACATGGGTTATTGTCACCTTCTTCTCTACTGTCGTCCTCTCGACACGCTTTTGTCTACCGTGTCATCATCGAAATGCCTATTGTTCCACTGTCCTATATTTGGACCCAACTTTGGGTTACTGATGGAAAGTGCCCACCGATATTGCCCTCACTATGGTCTTAGTGTCATCAGCCTCATTGTCCACTATCCCCCCTTTTTTCGAGCCTGGTGCTCCCCCACCTACTTTGCCAATTCTTCTTGCTCAGACCGAGGTTGGCGCTACTGATATTCCTATCAAGCTGCTTGCGCAAGAGGAGATCGGCTCTGGTCCTACTGTTGCCCGCTCATCTCGTTCCACACCACGCCACCACCCATATCCCAAATCAACTCGCAAGCAACATTCACCTCTCAAACCTCAATCAAATCCAACTTATGATGACGTTGCTCCTTCAGAAACGGGTGCGACTGAGACTGATTCTGAATCCTTGGTCACTGATAGTGAGATCGAGTCCGAGTCGGATACACCTCTCATTCCGAAGCCAGATGGAGAGGCTGGTCGGCCGAATCGAGGAGGCTACAATCTTGAGAAGGCACTTAAGTGGGAGCATAAGAAATATATAAGGGTTAAAGTACGTGGACGCTTTGTTAGTCCTGCCCATGGTTTATTCATAGTATTTGCCTAGAAATATGTGAAGAAACTTGTTGAAGACTTCCTTGATACAACGAATAACTTCACGAGCCAAGATGCTTCAGGAATACGTCTTGTTCAATATCATGTATGTCACATTTTTCTTGTTACTCGTTTATACTTGACTGAGTTGCAGGCCGCCGAAAAATTTCCAGAACTCCATGATTATGCTAATAAATGGCCTGTCACAGATATGGTTAGGTTAGAACTGAAGTATACGTCAGGCAGAGCTCGCTTTGTGGACAAGCATGCTACTGGGCAGGTTAGACGTAGGGACCGTGCTTGATGAGAGAATTCCAGGCAGGGTATAGACGTGCATGGAGCCGCAGCCGCAGTTCACAATCAATGAGTCAAATGAGCTTGGACTCAGTTTAGTTTATCGATAGCGATGTTTTTGAGAAACATATCCATTGATTGTTTATGTCAATCCAATACGTGAGTATGAATTCAGGCAAGTGTCGAGAATCCAACGGTGGGCGGTGGAAGCACAGGGCGAGTGCGAAAACACAGCGATCAATTGAAAGAAGAGACGAGAGGGGGACTCGCAGGATCAATCCATGCGAGTCGTATGCCCCAGTTCCAGCAGCTGATAGAACAAGGAGGATCGGAACGGCGGAAAAAAAACACTAACCAGGAACTCATCGAATTAGACGCAGATGAGTACGGTTGATCCTGTGGCAGGAACTCACCAGATTATATTTGAAATTGATGTCGGTGGGAGTTTGTTTACACACAAATAAAGCCACTCAATTTGCGTCGTTGACGACCTCCCAACTTGAAGTCCAACGCAATTACCTGGTATAGGTTGTCATCGCCCGCCGTTTCACTTGTGTTGACACAGTGAAATTCTGCTCTGACTCGTGGTCCCTTGTATTTGATACAGGGACTTCAGCTTGAGCCGCCAATTGGTCATTCCCGGACCCTTGTACTGGATACAGGGTCGACTCTCATTTCTTGCCGGATTTTCGCGTTTGTCTCAGCGCATCTTCATTCCACATCTGCCAGGCTCCCTCTGTCTTGGAGGGACCCCCCAACGCCATCTCCGGCCTTCCGTTCTGCAGGAGAAGGACCCATAGGGTTTCCGTGCTTCCGATTGACTGTCACACTTACCTGGATATTATCCGGTGAGTTCCTGCTTTCGAACTGAAGACACACTCGCATGGATTGATCCTGCAAGTACCCTCCTGCCACCGTTGGTCCATACCTTGCATTTCACTTGTGAGGTCGATCGCCGCTGGATCCTCGACGCGTGCCTGGATTATCCAGGCTAGCTTTTGTGAAATTTTTGAACAGAAAAAGCAATTGGTATGTAATCCTTTGTTATCGCTATTGGTCCAGCAAAGCTAAGTTCAAGAATACAGTCTATCCATTCCCTCAGCCCTTCCTCAGCAAGTTCAGCCAGGCGAAGTCTTCGTCAGAGACCATTAACTTCCGACGTGTCTGAGGTGTCAACCCTTCGAGCCACGCAGAAGAATACATCCTTTTCGGTAAACCTTTTGGTGCAACCCTTTGGCTTTCGCTATTCCTGTCATCCCGGAATCTCGCGGTTGGTTTAGCTCCCTTCTGCGAGTAGATGTCCCTGTCCTGAAGTCGCAGCTTGTCCACCATTTCAAGCTCGTGTGCCATCTTCCGCCGCCACTTCATGTTCTTGACACGATAAATCGGCAGTCCTGTTCGGGCATCAGTATCGCTCTCGTCAGAGCTCATTCCATCTTCCCCCAGTTTTTCGACCACCGTGTGCAACCATCGCCACACTGCCTCATCATTTGCCTGTTCTTCCACTTTAATGTCGATGATCCGTTCTAGAGTCATCATGCGTCGTCGAAACCTCTGTAAAATATGAGCAATTTGTACAATAATGTTCTCGAAGACGTACATTTCGTCGTCGTGAATATGCCCTATTTGCTTTATCTTGATCGTCCTTCTTTCGCACCATCCTGCTCTCTACATCGGCTATCGTCTCCACTTCCCCCGTTTCTTTAAATCTCGGTTGGGCATTCCTCCAGCGTGTCCTCACCCTCTCCAATTTCCCCTCGATCAAGTCCACTAAATAAGCTTCGCTTCGTTGCGGCAGACCATCCCAATCTTTCTTCTTGAGCTCGGCCAGTAAAATTTCAACCACCTGGATATTCCAGATCGAGTTGATTTTACCCTTCATGTCAATCTGAAGGTCTTCGGGGTTAGGACCGGGACCTCTTCCAAGGGCATAGTTATTAATTTCCTGCTGTGTTGGCGGGTCATGTAGCGTATAATCTTCATCATGGCGGACCTGAAATTTCTCCTCGAAGATGTCCCGGACATATTTCTGCGAAGTGCTCAATTACTTTTGACGGGCATTCAGTGTTACGACTCACCATGAAAATCAGCCTCTGCCAACGTTGATCACGGGCCTTCTCTTCCTCCAACGCATCTTGGCGTTTCCTGACCTCATCGCCATCGTGTTGGCCTTTACGAACTGGCTTGCGCTGGAGACGTAGCGCTGTTTGCGCTGCATCAACCATCATACCTTTCAGCTTTCCCTCTGACAACCATACTCCACTTGAAGCCCTGCCGCTTCTTTCGTCGTCGTCGTTTTCGTTTTCGTCATCCAGTTGGCCGTCTTCGTCTTCGTCCCCGTCAAAATCCTGGTCATTTGGTGGTGGAATATCATCCAAGAATTCTTCATCTTCATCCCGGATCTGGAATACTACGTTAGCCTTGCCTTATACTTTTAATTCGAACATACTGAGCATAGCCGGGTAAGCTGTATCCTGTTCCTTGCCCGCTCTCTCTTTCGCTTATCTCGAGCATTTGCCCAGCTCCATCGTTGAGGCCCTGGTGTTTGCGACACCTCACGACTCTGGAACTTGGAGGTAGCTGCTGTGGTACCGGAAGGGACGTGGGGATGGGCCTGAGAAGCGCTATTCCTTGTGGAGTCTACCGCCGGGGTTGTGAGTGGCGTATCGAGGAGAGGATCCTGCTGCATTGTTTGGTCATCAACCGGAACAGCAGATATGGCACCGTGATCTGGGACAGTTGGGACTACGGGTACCCCTCCTTCCTGACGCAGTTGCGATGACTCCGGCGCCTTCTGCACCTCCATAGAGGTGCCTTCACCAAGATCATCGGCGTTTGTATCATTGGATGAGCACAAGAGTGTTGGCGCCAAGCTATGTTTGGGACGTGTGGGTTGTTGGTGACGTGCATTTGAGTTGCTCCCCGCAGCTTTATTTTCTGAAGCCCTCCTTCCATGCTGAATTGCTGATGCCACCTCCATGTCTTTCTGCGCCTAGAGACCGTCAGATTTTATCTGGTGCTGCTCATCTGTGGTGTCATTACCTTTATCGCTTGAAGCTCCCGTAACAAAATTTCTCGCTCGTTTTCGGCCTTCTTTTGCGTAGACTGAAGTTCATCGATCTTCTGCTGGGCCTCCAGTAGCGTTTGGCTTTGAGATTGTATGAACACTTGATTGCTGCGCAGTGCGTGCAGCAATTGCTGGTTGATGTCCTTCATCCTCATTGTTAGTTTTGACGATCCCTGGACATTGTCATTGGGCTTGTAGCAGCAAAGATATTGGTCTCACCTGAACAACGGGGCTTATTCGGACTCGTTTATCGTTGTGCTCGTCAACATCTTCGTTGGCTCTCTTCATACCCAGTTGATACTCAAATCGAGGTGCGGCTGACCCTACGTTCCGATCAATCTGAAATCTGAATAGATTTGTATTAGCTTGTCCTGGCGAACGAGCTCGTGGTGGCAGATTCTGCAAATTCCATTAATCAAATAAGAAATCGGAGTATTATAAACACGCACTCGCATTGGTCTCTCTCCGTCATTTCCAGACTCCCTATTATCGGCTGGTAGAGGATTGGGCTGCAACTCATCGGAATGCGAGTCCATGACTTGATTTCCACCTTCATGGCTTACTGCAAAGAGTGGGTCCAATGGCAACGTGGTGTTGATGTCGTCGTCCTCGTACATTTCCTCGTCAGGCAAAAAGAGGGGATCGGAATTGATCTGCTTGGTGTTGTCGTACTCTGCCTCGAAAAGTAACGCCTGCGTTGTCTCTGAAAAATCTTTCGGGAGCATTTTCCGCATCACCATCAAGCTAGTCTCCACTTATAGATCGATCAACCCTGTGTTTTTGTGGCTCGCAGCATCTACTATTACAAAAACCTGCTTCTCAAATTGGTCCACCGATTATTATTGTTGGCCGTTTCCACTCACGGTGACTCACCAACGCTCCATTTTGCGCGGTTGTGGTGGGCATCTACACAAAAACTGGTTCCCACCGGTTATTGTTGTGGCGGGAATCTAATTACAAAACTGTTCACTGGTTATTATCCGAGTCGTTGGCCTTCACTCATGGTGAGTCACCAACCTAACGGGCGAGCATCATATATTCTCTTTCCTAAATTGGCAACCCGCTAATTGTCTTGCACAGTTTTAAACCGAGATTCTCGCCCGCTGTAAATCGCTGTCTCCCTTCCACTATGGTGACTACACGCTCTTTCCTCAGACGTCTAGTGTATGCTTTTCTCTCTATTTTTCCAACCCCCGAATTGATGTGACTCTAGAGCCATGAACTGCAACTTCGTGCACGTTTATATTCCACCATGCATTCCACACCACGGCAAGTCCTGGTAAATGCACGCCAGATTAACCGCCACGCCCATCACACCCGATCTCCCTTCCCCGAAAATCACCTCGCTGAATTCGCCACTCAGCCGTATATCCACAACTGCCTAGTTACAGTCCATGAAGGTTTTCATGAGTACCGATTCATGGTGTTCTTCAAACGTCATGTTCTTTTGAGAAAGAACAATTGCCTATCTACACTTCTGCGAGGACCTGCGCCAATTCTCCAGGGGGATGTACTCGTTATGCGTCTTGGTTCCTTAGCAGCTTATGTGAATATGCGTGATCGAGACACTATTTTGGCTGACTGGCTGATGAGGAGGTAATTCTGATTTCTGTATTGATGCACTTGGCTCATTATACTTAGGTTCTGCACTTTCCAGCCACTGAGAAGTCGAAAGCTCCCTACTTCCCTTACGTATTATAAGAATTGATACATGTACCCATCTGCTTACAAATATCTTGTTTACATCCCATTACAATTCAGCTACAGAAGTCTGAAATACCACATATCTGGGACACTGTTCAATGAGAATGTCAACCGTTTGGGGCATAGGTACAAAAATGAGCGGGATGGACAGCAGTCCCTGGGTTCATGCTCCTTGTCGCATTTCCAAGACCCTCAGTCCTCTTCTCGTCGTAAACATTAGGAAAAATACGGAACCGGAGTAGTAGTTTATGGAATATGTCATCCTCCTTGACTGGAAGGAATGTCTCGTGCGATGCCTTTGCACACCAAACATCAAAGGATGTATATTTGTCAGCCTGAAAATCGGCTTTAAAAGCGGCGCCCCTCGGAGGCTGCGTCTTTTCAGGACATTTGAGCACTACCACATCTGCATCTGGCGAAGCTAGGGCAAAGACCATGCGAATAACAGGAAGGGGGTCGGTCTCATCCTCGTCGAAAAATTGAAGGTGGTAAGGATTCATCATGTCATAGAGGTATCCACATGGAGTACTCTGAAATGTTGCATCGTTCTTGCATTGTATAAAGATTGCCGAGACATTTATCCGACGTAAGCAACGGTCCCAAAAGAGGAAAGGGATCACAATGTCGATGCCGAATTGAAAATCTGCACAGAGGCCTGCTGCACCACGGGCAATAAGACGCCAAAGGTATTTTCGATTAATGACCCCACGGTCACGGAATTTGACAAAGTGATTGAAGAAGATGTTGGAGTCGCAAAATGTATCCTTGAAAGTTTTTTTGGCTTCATCGGAAGTTCTAGCCCGAACTGGCTTTGAATCGAGGATCTGGTCTGAGGAAGCTACCAGCTCCTGAATAAAGTCAGAGACCGGGATGACTCGATCGTCCAATCTTTTCGCGGCAGCATCGCGGGCCAAAAGGCACAATGCCATAGCGATGAGTTCACCTCGATTGCCTTTATCGAGTCCTTGGTGTTCCAATTGTGTCAGAAGGCAGCGGGGAAGATCGAATGTGGGATGGCTCATAATAAGGCAAGATGCTTCGGCAAGAAGAGGCTCTGATGGTGCAATGGTGACGGCAGTTTCGAATCCAGGATCCACACGTAGGCAGACACGCAGGTGTTTCTCAACAAGAGTCTTCTCCATTTCCCGAGAACCCAGATTGGTCGAACTGAACTCCAACGGGATACGAACGGATATGCACGCCATCCTTTCTACATCAGACAGGGTTCTAATGGATTTTTCGGTGGATGGGAAGTCCTTGCAGAGTAATTTCTCTCCTGCAAAGTTGACAATCGTTCTCTTGATGTCTTCATCGCCCTTCATATATCGAGCTGCAAATCTAAGAAAATCTGTTGTGTGTTACAATGAACAACAACTGAACACTTACAAGGGTCGAGACAGGCTTGCCATGAACCCCAGCGAGGCGACGTCATCTAGAGTCGTCGTGTTGCTGACGGCCTTTACAGCCAGCTGGTCATATCCAAGTTCACAAAAGGGAGTTATCAATCTCAGCAATCCCTTCTGGATCCGATTTGAATCTTTGTGAGGTTCCGGCATGAACTGATTGACTTTGCCAGTTGTCGCAAGAAAAACAGAAAAGCAAGGATATGAGTGGATAACCCGAAGCGCCCGTCTGAATTCATAAAATCTTGACCACGGACCAGCCTCAACCTTTGCCAAAGGGTATGCCTCATCAAACGAGATAATCAAGGCCGGCGGATAGGTTTTCAGAACATCAAAACCTGGGATCAAGAACATCATCAATTTTTTGAGCGCCTCCTTCAGATCGTAGTTGACTTCTTCTACACCCATGACATCGCTTTTCGTCAATGACAGTTTTGGGGATGACGGAGGTGTACTGAGAGGTGTTGACGGACGTGTACCGAGAGGTGTTGACGGAGGTGTACCGAGAGGTGTTGACGAAGGTGTACTGGGAGGTGTTGAGGGTATCGGTTCTGGATGGGTCTGTGTGTAAATCTGTAGAAGTAATCCATTCAGAGCAGTACCAAGGATCAAAATAATCGAACTTACTTTACCTGCAAGCTGTAAGACCTCGCCATAGAATTGTTTCCTTGCTGGACCTCGGTCACCAAAGGTTTGATCCTTGGTCATTAAGAGCCGAAATTTAGCCGCTAATGATTCGTCATCGACGGATGAAACGCCAATAGAAGCTAGTTTGGCATCGATTTGTTGTAAGTAACGGAGTAAAGTGACAAATATCGCGGATAAAAATGCGCTGGCACGAGTAAAAGCTTTCGTCTTCGTCTTGCTTCGAAGAAGCCATTTGCACACATCATGATCAGGAGGAGGAAAGCCTAGTGCGGAGGTTAACAACTTGAATAATGGTAAAAGTCAATTCGGACATTACCATCCCGGTCCATACGAAGATTCATAGGTACGACTAAATGCTTTTTGGAAAGTTGGTCGATTGCGCGGGACTTTCCCATTCCTGAAGATTGCACGATTGAAGTATATCTGGCATAGTTGTCCGCGTCTTTAGAGTAGGTCGCTATATGGTCGTATAGCAGTTTATCCGCATCGCCAACATATTTGACGTCCCATGACTCCATAGTTGCTATGTAATACCGTTATAAGGTTGGGCTTGGGTCAAGATACAAACAGAAAAACGGACCTTTCTCACTCTGGACGGGTGACACAAGATGTGGCAAGTCTTCGATCAAGTCCCGATCCATGCTAGACACTGCACTGGGAGGTTCAACCTGAAGTAAGACTGCACAAAGCTGCGGTAACCGTGGTGGAATGATGAGGAGGTAACGCACAATGATTCGCAAACTTGCTCCAGTCTTTATTGTCGCGAGCTTCAATCATAATGGAGGCGGCGTCTAGTATTTCCTCGCGTGATAGCCGATCAACAAAATTCTTGCAAGTTTTCTTATCCGCCCAACTTGAAGACTTGTCAATATTCGGTGCATGTCCGGCCACTTCTCGAAGCGCCCGCGCAAGATGCTTCGTCTCGACGTCTTCCGGACTTGATACTGATACTGGAAAACAGGGATATTCTTCAAGTTCTTCGTTCAATTCCTTAAGTTCTTCATCTGATAATCCTAGTTTAGGTCTTTTGTCGAATTCGGAATTGAGAGGAGAGGTGGCAGCACGTTTGCCAGAGATTTGTGGCATCAGGAGAACGAGATAGATACAGAGATGGCGACGGAAGGGCCCGACGGACAGCGGTCGATGTCACAAAAAATAATCCCTGTATAGATACAAGGGAGTAGCGGGCGACGAAACAAATAACAATCCCTGTATAAATACAAGGGAGCAGCGGGCAACGAGATGAAAAACAAGGGACCGGATGGATGGCGCACGACAACTCTGGTCCGGGTGGATCAAAGATAAGGATGGCAAGAAAACAAGTTGGTTCTCCTTCATTGTCCGCGGCGTTGACCAGTGAGTGAATCTGTGACACGCCGCAGACCTATTTTTATCTAACGGGCAGAAACCGGATAATATTTGGGTTTGTTTGTCATCACCAAACATACTTGTTTCTTCCAACGACGACGGCTCAAAACCGACGGTTTTTAAGTACTAATGCGCTTGTTTTAGAGCTTTTTACCTTATCACTGCGATCTCACTTGTATTGATACAGTGAGAACCGTCGCGGTCCCTTGTATTTGATACAGGGACCTGTAACCTCCTACCGGTTTTCAACTTACACGACAGTAAGTAATTTTTATTAAATATTGTGCATTTGCATGAACAGAATTCTAGTTACACACCTTACTCCCACTGGCAGCATTATCGTCCACCGTCGCCGTCCCTTGTATTCGATTTACCTTATCCCCGACGTGATCGCCCGCCGTTGCTGTCCTTGTATTTAATACAGCGCACTCATTGTTTCTTCCAACGTCGACAACCTGACCTTGCTCCAAACAACGGACCGATGTTTGTTTTTGGGTCTACCTTTTCACCGCGATCTCACTTGTATTGATACAGTGAGAGCCGTCAAGGTCCCTTGTATTTGATACAGGTAGACTCGTACCTCTTACTGGTTTTCAACACAAGTCATACAACGGTAAGTAATTTTATTCAATCGTATGCATTACATGAACAGAATTTTCTAGGCCTTTACCTTACCAGTGTTATCACCCACTGTCATCGTCCTCATATTTGATACACCTCCCTTCTGTCATAGCCATCTTATCATTTCAACAACGGTAAGTACTATCTGTTCAATCTCTTACATTGCATGAACAATACCAATATTTCCTAGGCCTTTTACCTTTCCCCGGCGTTATCACCCACAGTCGCTGTCCCTTGTATTTGATACAGTGACACTACCGATCTCACACGACTCTGCTCTGCCGGTTTTCCTTGTAAGTTTACTACCTTGTCTCACTTTATTTGATTTTTATTGTTCCTTCCTTTTATGTAGACAAAGGCATGTCCTTCCGTTGCGCGCCTACACGTCCAGGTCCCTTGTATTGATACAGGGACTTCGTCTACATGGTTCACTTTTGGCGACACCTGTTTCTTCATCGTTAACATCCTTGATGGCCTTGTATTCAACCTATATCATCAACGATTCTGTCACTGGGTTTCTTGGCTCCATTCGCTTGTTGAACCATGCCTTCACGCCCCCAGGTCTTTACATGCTATTGCGAATCCTGCAAGGAAACTGGCCCTCTCTCCTGTGATGGCGAACCCCTCGGTGTAGTCTTTCCCATCTCACAGCGCATACCCCATCTTTCCCGCGTTAAAGCGGAACGCAATGCTCACAGGGAATCCCTTCCAGCACAGCCCATTCATTCATCCACAACGGCCGAAATAATGACAGCTGCCCTGGTTGATTCCATAGTTGATGAAACCCCGAGCTCCAAGTCACGTCTTTGGATGTCCCGAGACGACTACCAGGACAACAACAATGTTTCCGGGATGGCAAACACAGTATCGGGCAATGTGGTCGATGAAATGGCAGAAACTTTTGGTCGCTTGGCCATGGAACCATTGATCGACGGTCTAACTGGCTCAATGGAAAAGATTTCTCTTTTTCCACCACCTGGCGTGAATTCTGCAAGTTCCAACCACACTCGTTCCTCGATAACAAGGCCATCTACTTCCACACGCCGAGAAGCCAAACGAGAGCGCAACACCTACACAAAGAAAGCCCATCTTATCCTCGACCATGTGGAGCATGGTGCTCTCTCTTGTTTGGAGGCATTGGCATATGTTGGGTCAAGTGCTGAGCTTGTGCCCGTTGAAAGTGAAATTGCCCTACTGCGACGCTCCTTCGATAGCGTAACGCGTAGAGTGTCTTCTATTGACGCACGAAAGGAAACACTTCGTCAGCTGCTGTCCCAGGTTGACCTTAAAGTGCAGGAACTTGAAACGACGTATCCCGCTATTACTGTTGGTCCTGTCGTATATGACACAAGTATGTCCATCTGCCCATTGGTTGAATTCACATTTTGAATTTTCTTTGACAGCTCATCATTTCGAATTGCCTGTAAACTCTCAGAGTCCTGTCGCCCAGTTGACGATGTTTATAGCGGTGGTTTGCACAGTCATCATGGGGCTGAGTAGGCAGATGGGCAATCTAGTCCTCAACCTCGTCAATCTCACACTCCGCTGGGCTCTCCAGGATCCCAAAGGGAACCTGACAGCGTGTCAGTCCTCTATCTTGAAACAAATTCCAACCACGGTGGAATCTGTTCTATCAAAGTTCAACCTCGAAGGCAAGACTACCATATTTGCAACATGTCCGGAATGCCACTGCACATACTCTCCATCATTCCGTCCGGGATCCAATACACCATCTTATCCCGCCACGTGTTCAAATCGACCCTACCCTGACGCCGAAATATGCAGTGCTCCCCTCCTGGAAGAGGTGGTTGTGGACGGAACGAAGTCACCCCGGCCCTTCAAACCTTTTGTCGTTTATGATTTTCATGACTATTTAGCAAGCTTGCTCGCTCAGAAGGACTTGGAGGATGTAATGGATAAATCCTGCGACGAATTGATAGCTTCAATCCAAAAAGCTGAACCGCCTCCCGATTACGTTTCAGATATCTTTCAAGGGGAATTCATCCGGACCTTTGAAGGACCCACTGCTGGTCGTCTGTTTGTTGATAGACCAGGCAAAGAAGGACGCTACCTCTTTGCCTTCAACGTTGATTTTTTCAATTCCGAGGGTATGACAATCCGTGGAGCCAGCACGTCTAGTGGCATCATTGCTGCCGCCTGCCTCAATCTCCCGCTCGAAATTCGTTACAAGCCAGAGAATATGTATCTTGCAGGGGTTATTCCTGGGCCAAAGGAACCTCGCCTGACGGAACTCAACCACTATATGCGCCCGGTCGTTGATCAACTTTCAGACTCCTGGGAACGGGGTGTGCGATTTACTCGCACCGCTAATCATCCTAATGGTCGTGATTCCCGTAGTGCGATTGCAAATGCTGTCTGCGATCTACCAGGAGCACGAAAGCTCAACCAGAGTGCCAATCATAGCAGTCATTTCTTCTGCTCATGCTGTAACTGCTTCCATCGGTCAACTTACGGCAGGACTGATTACGAACGGTGGTGCCTTCAAGACCGCTCTCTTCTTCGCAAAAATGCTGAGGCATGGAAAAATGCATCGACCCGAAAAGACCGAGACGATCTCTTTGCTGCACATGGTATACGTTGGTCTGAACTATGGCGCCTTCCATACTGGGACCCACCCCGGATGCTTGTGGTTGATTCAATGCATTGCCTTCTTGAAGGCCTTGTCAAATTCCATTTTCGAGAGGTGCTTAAGCTTACGAATGCTGATGCAGAGAGTAAGCCCAAAATTGTGAATGCTTTCGAGTACACCTTTCCGGCTCCCACTTCTACCCAAAGGGTTACACTTGCCCGGATGTCTGAAGTTGAGATGAAGCAAATTTCTCAAATTCAGAACCTCCTTGTTGCCCCTCTTCCTGATAATAGTGCTGAAACGCACACATCTTTGGTAAAGGCGCTCGAGCGAAGAAACAAAAATCCTCTTGTATATGTTGCTGAGAGCCTGGGGTTAAGCCCTGATCATCAGTCCAGTCGCCAACCTTCTTCCTTCACAAAGGTTCATTGGGCTCGAAGTTTGGCTGCTTGGGTAAGCAATTTGTTTCCTGATCCTCCCACATATTACTGACCTGTTTCCGAAGCGCTTCACATTTCCACTGTCGTCTCCTAACGAACCTCTCCCTCCAATATCAACTCCTGAAGTCATGACGCGTATCAGGCTGGTTATTAGGGATATGGCTACACCCTCTTGGCTTGGGTCGGTTCCCCACAATTTTGGAGATGCAGCTGCAGGGACCCTCAAAGCTGATGAATGGCGGACGATGGCCACCGTTTACTTGCCTGTGGCCCTCATCAGTCTCTGGGGTAAAGGCACGGTACATGCGTCA
>Ga0307510_10003712_pt1 | contig 17840 bp, 5 predicted proteins | sample 12_EM_MG_FD_207224 | JGI IMG/M metagenome (GOLD analysis project Ga0307510, IMG submission 207224) | Populus trichocarpa ectomycorrhiza microbial communities from riparian zone in the Pacific Northwest, United States - 12_EM | ecosystem: Host-associated > Plants > Roots > Unclassified | place...
CTTCATTTCAACCTCTAGAGCTCACGCTCTGCACAAAACATCGACTGAAGGTCAAATCTGCCAATTATCTCCAATTTACTCCTTTTTGCATCTTTCATCCAAAAGTGCCTTCAAAACATAAAACAAAAAATATCAAGGCATTTTATATATAAAACATAGGCAAAACACTAGTTAAATGTGGGTGAAACTATCGAATAATATGGTTGCATCACAGTCACGATTCAAAGTATTTCTCAACAACCAAGAAGGGTGAATCCCTGAGCTCAAAGAAGAGCTCAATTCTCAGTACAAAGTCCATTCGTCGTCCTTCTCCTTTCCATTTTGATTGCGTTGTTAGATCTGTCTGATTTTGACTAATTGATTTCGTTGAACTTTCTTCTTCAACTAGAATTTCATTGGAGGATTGACTTTTTTATTAATTATGTTCATGTTGCTGAGCACTGGGATTTCCTTAGGTTTGGTTTTTTGTTTATTATTATATATTGAGAATTGAAATGGAGCTATTAGGGATCATGTGATGCAAAATATCCTTTCGTGAAGGAAATCTATTGTATAGTTTTCATGTTTGGCATTATGAATTTTAGGAATTCAGGTGATTAGGTTTCCCGGTTTTAAAGCTAAAAAACCAAATTTAATCGAGCCGAACCAGTTCGGTTTGAACCGGAATGCGGTTCGGTTTGAATTTTCAAAAATTTGAGTTACTTGAATTGGTTGGTTTTTGTGGTTCAAACCGAACCGAACCGAACCATGAACAGGCCTAGTTTGGTCATACACCAATCGAATTCAAAGCCAACAAAGACAAAGCAGTGATTGACAAATTGGATAAAAACTTTAGAAAATAAATTGCACAACTCCAAAAATATTAGGTGGGAGAGCAAAGCCAAAAATATTTTATTATACACTAGATAATTACTCATATTATAACGTACGTGGGTTGAATCAATATTTTTACGATAAAAAATATAGTTTAATTAAAACAAAATTAAGATGATATATTTTTTAAAATATTGAAATGATAACATATTAAATCGAGTTTTGATCAACTTGGATAAACTTGTCATATCTGCTATCTATATCATGAGACCTTGATAACCATATAGAAAGAAAGAAAAAACACAATTTTCAATCAATCTAATGTTGAAAGATAAAATCGAAAACAAATATGAACTAAACAAATACGCCGAGTCAACCCAGGTTAAACTAATGACTTGAGTTTTGAGACTAGAATAACCTTACAGAAAGCAAATCAAAATAAATTATAAAGTTCAATTCTCAATTAACTCAATGTTGAAAAATAAAATTAAAAAAATCATTTAAAAATATAAAACAAAAAACCATCTGAATCAACCAACCAAACTTGTGATCTAGGTTATGAGACCAGGTTAAACTCATAGAACATAAATCAAAATAAATTATGAAGTTTAATTCCTAATCAGCTCGATATTGAATGATGAAATTGAAAAAAAATCAACTATAAAAAAGACAAAAAAAACTTGACTTAACCGGCCTAACCCATGATCCAGGTAATAAGACCGTGATAACCTCATAGAAAATAAATAAAAAAATTATGAAGTTCAATTCCTAATTAACCTAATATTGAAGGATTAAATTGAAAAAAAAATTAAATAAAGAAAAGGAAGAAAAATGACCCGAGTCAACCTGTCAAACCCGGGTCAGGAGATCAAGATAACTCCATGGAAAGCAAATAAAAAAAATCATAAATTTCAATTCTCAATCAACCCAAAATTAAAAAATGATAAAAAACTGAGTCAGCCTATCTAACCTACAAAACTTGTGACTTGAGTCATGAGATCGTGATAACCGCTTAGAAAAAAATCAATAAACAATTATGAAGCTCAATTACCAGTCAACCCAATGTTAAAGGATGAAATTGAAAAAAAAAATCAGTTAAAAAAAAGGATAAAAAAATAATTTGAGTCAACATAACTAACTTGTAAAACTTGTGACCTGGATCATTAGCCGAGATAACTCCATAAAAAATATATCAAAACAAATTATAAATTTTAATACCCAATAAATCCAATGTTGAAAGGATAAAATTGAAAAAAAATCTAAAATTAATAAAAAGTCCTCAAAACTTTTGAGGACCAAAGTGAAAAAGAGTTTGACATTTCACTATTCATTGTTATAGTGAACATCCAATCCCTTTTAGTATATGTTAATTTGGCTTTGAAGATGAGTTTGCGGTACCGTTTTAAAACATGACTAAGGTAGATCTGAGACAAAACCCGAGTCACGAATAAAACAGGTGAACTTGAAAATCAAAACAACATTGTTTTATATATATAAAAAAAAACTTAAAAAAAAGTGGTAATGAGTTGATGGTTGAGTTTTAACCAAGTCAGGCTCGGGTTGAATGAGTTAACGAGTCAACTAGGGTTTTTCTTTTTCTTTTTTGTTTTTCTTAAACCAAGACCAATTCATGTCTCGGGTCAGCTAAGTCTTAAGTCAATTCGCTGGGCCAATCCGAGTTTTAAAATAATAGTTTGTAGAGTCAATTGAGATCTTCCTTTTTTTGAAAAAAGAAAAGGAGAAAAATCTTCATGTTTCTTAAATTTAAATTATTAAATTCAAATTATATAGATATTATTTGGTGTATAATAACAAATTAATTTTTTTATTTTTTTTCTTTTAAATTATTGAATTTAAAATCAATTATTAGATTTATAAAAAAAAAAACAAGAGAATTCAAATTCAAAATTGATTTTTTTTTTCTAAAAAGAAAACTCGTTTGATAATCCCAAGCATTCATGAAATCTAATTGCATTCCATATCTAAAAATCTAAAAGTTAAAAAAACTAGAAAAATTATAATTATATTTTTAAGCTTTTCTAATATGTTTCTCTATATTATTTACCACATATATTTTAATTTAATAACTTTTTTTTAACCAAATATTTTTTTTCTACAATTGTAAATACAATCACAATTAAATCACAACTATAGGCACAACCCAATTTCTAAAAGATCTTAGCTTGGTTTGTAGGTATGTTAATTTTCCATGTTAACATTCAAGTAAGTCTTGGTGTGCAAAAAAATGACTGATAAATACTTCAACATATTTGAAATCAAATCATATGTTGAATTTAATTCAATTCATAAGCATATTTGAATTCAATTCATAATATATTACAATTTGCAACACACACACACAAAAATAATATATATGGGAAGGGTAAAAAAATTATGTCAAAAATATTTTGGTGTAGTGAGTGCCCAATCATTTGAAAGGCTCAATCGATGCTGTCTCTTTAAGAAAAGTTGTGGCCTCAAAACATTCAACAGGTTCTAAGAAGGATGAGGCAGCTCCCTCAACTTTGTAAAGCAAGCCAAGATTATACCATACCAATAAGTTCATTCTATCAAGTTGCAAAACACCCATTAAAAAGCTTCTGGCTGCATTCAATGGCATATCAAACCGCTAAGAACTAGAGTTATGAATATTGATGATGTCCTAAAAATCCAAGTAGTCTAGGAATAGGGCTTTGGGGTTGGATAATCAGTTAATCAATTGGTCATTGTAATCTTATCCGTTTTTTTTAGTAAAGATGATTGATATATTATCATTGGTGCTTGGGAGACCAAGATGACTTATAGTTAGTACCTGCAAAAGGTCTTATTTTATGGATGTAGGGACTCTTTGATACTTAAATAAATATCTTTTTAAAAATATAATATATAGCAATATTCTAGAAAGAGATGCTCTAAAAATATATACGTAATATAGAATGAAGATTGTGAACCTTTTTTCTGAAGGTCTCATAATGTATTTATAGCCCACGAGTCTTGTCATTTCACGGAGAGGAGAAACTGAAGTCTAATTTTACCTTTCTGATATTTTAAGTTGTATTGTGAGTTATATTCCACTTATTTTATTTAGCTAAAAGAAGGAGACATGATGGGTCATGAAAGACTTTAATACATCTATAGGTGTAGGGATAGTGAGGGGATAAGTCTATAGGGGTTGGGTTCATCCTCTAGATTGGGCTTGTCCCATAGGTTGGACTCATGCCTTACATTGGACTCGTCTCCTAGGTTGGGCTTGTCCTCTAGGTTGGCTTCGTTCCCTTGGTTGTGCTCATCCCCTAGGTTGGACTCGTCCTGTAGATTGGACTCGTCTTCTAGGTTGGGCTCGTCCCATAGATTGGACTCGTCCCCTAGGCTGGACTCATCTCATGGTTGGGCTCGTCCCCTAGGTTGGCCTTATCCTCTAGGTTAGACCCGTCCCCTAAGTTGGGCTTGTCTTTTAGGTTTGGCCCCGTAAATTGGACTAATCTCTTAGGTTGAGGCCAAGGAAGGTAGGCGCTTCCCTTGGATGAACCCAACTATATTAAGTCTAGCAACTTGCCAGAATCATGTTGCTTTACGCCTAGCATATGACTAAACCTAAGTGTACTGGGTCCTTTAAATTTAGGTTTATTAGTAGCCCCCTCAATCTTTGCGATATAATATTACGCAAACACTTTAATTAATTCCCTAGTTTGAGTAAAGCATTGAGTTTTGCTTGTATAAAAAAAGGTGTAAAATGGGATACGTAGTTGAAAAAAGACGTAGAAAAAATGCATCTGGAGTGAAAGAAATTCTTTCAAGCAAAACTATTAAAAATCCATACTTAGAAAAATTTTAAGAGATTGAGGATACCATGCCCATCATTTATATAAAAATTCCCAAATGACTATGGAACCCAAGGAGATCGAGCCTTTATCTAAGAAATTTTTAAGTGATTATAGGTTCTCTAAAGCATGAGAGCCCGTGGCTTTCCCAGCATTATCATTGAGCTTGAGAGCCCTCCACAAAAAAGTAGTCATCATGATAATTTTTTTAAAAGGGGCATGGGAAGCCTCCCCACTGAAGATTGGTGATTGAAGAGTGGGATTATTGTCATAGGGAGATCAAGCCTATCCCTTGAAAAGTGGAGCTATTGTTCTAAAGTGACCAAGTCCACCCCTTGGTGAGCTGTATAAATAGCACTAGGAGAGCACGCTCATCCTTTATAAAGTGGTACATATAGCACTGAAGAGACCACGTTCATCCCTTAGAGCGTAGTGCATATAGCAGTAGGAGAACACGTTCATTCCTTGAAGAGTGGTGCATATATCACTAGGAAGACCATATCTATCCCTTGAAAAGTGATGCATATAGCACTAGGGAGAGCACATCCATCCCTTGGAGTCCACCCCTTTCTTAGGAGAATGCACATTCCCAAGATTAATATTAAGGGGCCTTCAACTGTTACCTAGAAAGAATAAAAATTCATTTTGAATAAGTCATTAATATTCAAAAACTTATATTCTTATTAAAGATTATACATCGTGAGATGATCCGAGTGAAAGGTATGAGAAGGTTCTTAGGAGGAACATGTCTTGGAGGTGACATTAAGATGTTTGCTTTGACTACTCTGATTACTTCACTTAGAAGGTCATTCATGCTGGTTGTCCTTGTAAAAATAAAAAGGTGCATGTCATAGCAAATTGGCCTCTTCAACCCGTATGTGATTTTCCACGAATTGTTTCACTTTGAACAAGCTTTCATCTGGTAAGACATAATTTTTTCTCTAGAGAGCATACTCCTTTACTCCTCATATGAAGGTTTTTAAGGCTATTAGCTAAATCAATTCTTTTACCTTGAGCATCTCCCCATTAAATTTCCTCAAATATGTACATGTAAACTCACCCTCTTGTTGAGCAACACTAAGAAGTTTAATGGAGTTTTTCTTATTGGGTATGCTAGTGCTAAAGCATGCCACTAGCTTGGTGCAGAGATCACGAAACCCTTCAATAAAGTTTAGTTCCAAGTTGTTATATCAAACACACATAAACCCTCTGAAGGTTGTAGGGAGTGTCTTGCACATCGAGTCATGATTTTGGATGACCAACTTTAAGCTACTAAGCACATTTTGTACATGTTCCCTTTCGTTGGTCAAGCCATCATAGTTGTCCAAACTCATTTACATGGAAATATAGTCCTTGGGTAGTCAAGTGTTCAACATATGTTTGGACAAAAAAATTTCAAAACTCATTTACATGGAAATAAAGTCAAAATTTAGCATCGTATTTTCTAAACCTTGTATCTTTAATACCTAATAGTGTGTTCTATCGTGTAGTTTTACACCACACAGATATTAAAGTCTACATTTGGACCGTAAAAAACAATTGGAAAAAGGGTTTTTGATATTTTGGTCAAACCCTAAAGGATGGTCATAAACTGGTTATGATATCCATTTTTTAGTTTTTTTTCCGTCTTTTGAAAAGGGAAATTATTTTAAAAGTTTTGAGAATTTTTTTGCATTTTTTAGAAATGTTTCGGAGAAAACCGGGTATTTTAATACCAGATTTATATTTTACAGTGTAAATATACAACCCAATATTACACAAAATTGGTCGGAAAACATTTGAGAAAATCACAATTTTTTTGAAAGGATTTTTGAGTTTTTTATGGAATTTTAGTTTTTTTTAATATATATATATATATATATATATATATATATATATATATTATGTGGGCTGGGCCGAACTCAACCCAAGAATGATTGGGTTGTGCCGATCTCGACCCAAAAAGGTTTGGTCAATCTTGGCCCAACAGATTCATTTTTCTTTTTGGGGTGGGCCGAACCAGGCCCAGCCATATAGGCTAGGCCAAATCAAGTTTGGCCTACCATATAAGTGAATTATTTACCGAACATGAACAGTAGTAGTTCACGTTCTGCATGCAACCAAAATGGTTGTAGAAGATGAAGACGAGCAGAGGAGAAGACTACCGGAGGCAATGGTCACAGTTGTGATCAGGAGGTTGAGCTGATGGTTTGGGTGGCGTCGCTATGAGGAACGGTGGAAGAGTTGGCGGTCAGTGGCAGAGGAAGGAAAATAAGAAGAAGAAAATTTGTAGAGAGGAGAGGGAGGAGTTTGCGGTGGCTGTTCTGCCCCTAGTAAGGATTTGGGTTCGTAGGGAGCCTGAGTCGCCGTCTGTTGGTGGAGGAGAAAGGTTTATGTGGGGTCTTCAGGGGCTGAAGACACGATGGAGAGAGAAGGAAGGGAGGAAAAAGTTGGCTGGGAATCGGGGAATGACTAGTTTTTTGCAGATTTGGACCCAATTTTCTCCATCTTAAGTCATGAAATCCAAATCTATTTATAGAAGGTGCAAGAGGGTAATCTTTTCTACATCGGGGAGAACTTTCAACCCTTGATTCGGTTGGGAGGAATCCCAACAGTTGGTTCAAAATAGGCACCATGAACTTTCAAATCTGACACTTCAAGGCTGTCTGAGTTGGTCTATTTAGACCGACGTCGGGACCGTTGTGTTGCCAATCAATCTAAACGAGTCATACCCGAAGATAGAGAGAGATGTCAGGTGATCATTTGTGTGCAAGTTTTGTCAAATTTGGTAGAGATTAGAGGCATTAAATGCTCCTGCAAAGTAGCCTCAATGAGCTGTCATTTCAGAGAAAATGAATAGTGATAAGACGGTGAGTCGTCTAGTCTTTTTTTGCAAAGTTCAATTTAGTCCTTTATCTATCAATGCTGCTCAATTGCACCCTTAATTGATCATAAACTTTTGATTTAATGCAATTAAGCCCTTGATGAACTTTAATTGGAACCCCAAATTTATCCGCCTTTTTCAATATAGTCCATGGTTTTGAATTTATGTAATTTAACCCTTGATTGACCATTAAACTTTTAATTTCTTCAATTTCACCCCCAGTTTCAATCAATTAAACCCACATAGTTTGCCGCTTTTTGTAAAATGATCATTGGCTATGAAATTTTTTAATTTGATCCCAAAACTTTAATTTTCTTGCAATTTTACCCCTGATTTTAATCAATTAACTTGGTAAAAATTAAATTTGGTCTCTTAAAATTGCAATCTTCTCAATTAAGCCCAAATTGGGCTCGCAAACTTAATTTTTCACCAATTAAGCCCCTAATAAAATTATTTTGATCCATTTAAAGTATAATTAAGTTCTTGCACTTAATTAAATCCTTCAATTGAACCCAAATTAATTCTTAAATATAATTAAAATTCAATTTGGCCCATGAATTAATCAGTTGGCCTATTAAAAATTTAATTATGTCCTTGGACTTAATTTTTATGCAAATTCGTCCAATAATAATTTAATTTGACCTTTAATTTGCATTGCTTCTCCACTTTTTGGGTATAATGGGGTACAATTAGGTCTTGAATTTCCTCCAAAATTGTAGCTTGATGTTTTTGTATTTTTGAAATCTTCCTCGGCCTGCTTTCTTTACATTACCAGCATTTATTTTGTTTTTTTATTTAATTTTTTTTTATTTTGAAAAAAAGTAAATTATGGAAAATAAACCAAAATTGGGTTATGACAGTCTTCTCTCGTCCCCTCACCAAATAAGAGAAAAAAAAAACACATCACCCTTATGCCCTGACAATGTATTATATTTTCAACCTTATTCCCGCCAAATTGTCACCTGAGAAACGCTACAATAAACATCCAAAACCCTTAACCCAGCCAGCCTTAACAACCTGGTTTTGGCAGTACTAGATTGTTGTCTTATGACTAATGGTTGGGACCCTTTCTAGACGAATCAAGGGCCAAGATTCAAGCCTAGAAGGGACCCCAAGCACCTCATTCACCCTCTATAAATAGGGGTGAAGTTCAGGTGAAGAAGAAAAAAGAAAACTAAAAGGGAAAGAAAGGAAACCAAAGAGAAAAGAGAGAGAGAGAGAAAAGAAACATCTCTCTTACCCTTTCCTTAGTCCAATCGAGACTCACAAGACCTTACACTACAACCCCATTTCATTCCAGCCAAAAACAGCTACCAAAGACCACCACAAAAGCCATTATGACCCGTGTTTATCTTTTCTATCACAACCTCCTCCTCCAAACCACTATTGTTAGCCTTTACCGTGGACCATCGTTACTCTGGAAGCACCACCACCAGCCAAGTAACACTTTCTTCTTCCCCTGATCCCTCATTCATGGTGCTATATATGGATAGCATGAAGAAATAACTCATGTTCTAGTGCTGACATTTGCTAGAGAACAAGACCATTAGGTCGAACTAGTGGTAAAGAAATGGGGTTAGGCCTCTTGCCTCAACCTAGCCCATATGGCTAGGCTGGGTTAAAAAAATAATCCTTAGAGCCTTCTGTTGGCCTAACAAAAATCAAGTTGGGATGGCATGAGCTCAAACCGTACATGTGGGTTTGGATCTTATGCCCAATAAACGAGCTCATATGGTTGAGCTAAGCCCAATTCAAACATAAATACATGCTTGGCATACCCTATTTTTGTCAAAGAAAAATTCCTTTTTTTGGTCATTAAGGCATGTTTGTCAAACACAGGTCTGAGGTATTTTTTCATGCCTCTATTTTCACGATAAGGGTGTATTTGACAAAGACGCTTTACTGCCCCCCTTTTAGCTTTAGTTTGTCCATTATTTTAGTATCTAGTCAAACAAGCACTAAATAATCTTAAAAAATTCAGGGACCATTTTAAAATTATTTATGGGTCACTCGTGTGTTTTTCCAACAGTTTCATTTAATATTGAGTTGTAGATCTGCACTGTAAGATATGGATTTGGTATTAAAAATACCTATTTTTCTCTGAAATTTCAAACATACAAAAATATGTTTTTGTTTATGTGTATATTGTCAAATCCTAAAAGTTTTTCATGCATATTTTATAAAAAAAAAAACAAAAATTGCAATTTTATCATGTTTTTTAAAAAATACAAAAAATGAATATCATGACTAATTTATTATTATCCATTAGAATTTGGTCAAAATTTTAGAAATATCACAAAAATCAATTTGTTTAATTAATATTCGGGGTATGAATTTTACAACATAATACACACTTCGATATTAAATTAAATGAATTAATAGCAATAAATATTAAAAATTAGCTACATACTTTATTATTTGAGGGTATAAAAATACATTGTAAAGTATATCCTCAGATATTAAAAGATACAAAATATAAATAAATACATCATTAAAATTTAGACTTTAGAATGTTTAGATTTTAGCATGATAAAGACCTTCTTACTAAGAAAGATCTTTTTTGAACCTTAGATGAACCAACAAATAGAAACAAGACTTAGAGAAAAACAATTAATCAATAATGCAACTTACCGTATGAAGGGTACATTAGGGGTGATGTGTCTTCCTCATACACAACTAGTCCATTTACTCAAACTCTCGAAGACCATTAGATTTTCTAATGACTATAATACTCGATGACGACTCCTGAACCTTTCAAATAATAATTTTATGATTTATCCCAACACATCTAAAACTCCTCTCGATTCGGGAAAAAAATCCCATCATTCAATGCCATGCACGCTTAGCTTTGATACCAGTTGATGCGAATTCCTAAGATAACAATCCTAAAACCAATAACAAAATAGATAAACAACCAAAGAAAACTGAAATTCAGGTTTGGATAAAAAAACTTTGACCTAGAGGTAACCCTGTATCTAAAAATCAAAGATCTTAGAAAAGAACTTGGACTTGTTGTTTACAGCAAAATAAGAACCCGAAGTATGTGAAGACACCATAGAGTCAGTTATACCTTGGTAAAAGTCAGTTGTTAATCTTTGTCCCAGTAAAGAACATAATTTGCACCAAGAAAAAATCTAAATTATTCTATAAATAGATGTTGCTAAGATTTGACAACTACAAAAAATATAGATAGTCCTTCTAAATAACTCTAATGGACCCTTATTAGGTTGCAAATCAATAAGCCGAAGCTAATAATCATCTAACACAAGTATAATATTTAAAACAGTCCTAAAAGATTTATTTATTTTGAAGTTAATAATAAGACGATCAATTATATTTTACTTTTTATAAAAAAAATATTGAAATGGTGATATATTGGATTGACTCGGAACAATTCAATTTAACCCGTCAAAACCCTGATCTGGATAATAGACTCAAATAGATCCAATAACATTATTTTTTTTAATTTAGTTACATGATAAGAATATAAAGACCAATTCGAAGATAAAATTAAAAAAAAAATCAACAAAAATCCAATATTAAAGGTTAAAATTAGGGGAAAAAAGAAAACAAATATGTTAGGCTAGGAATATATTTATTAAATTTTAGAATATATTATACAAATAACAATTGGGAAAAGTTTTGATTTTTAAAATAATATGGACATATAAGTTTTTTGTAATTTCTTGAAACTATTAAATGATGATAATTAAATTAATTAAAAGATACCTTAATCAATCTTTTACTTATCATTTCATGTGGTGAATATATTGATTACTATATTTTAACAATTTTTTTAAATAATTATATTTTTAAAATTTGAATATATCTTTAATTATTAATATGATTGCACATTTATCTAAGATTGTGTATTTTTTTTATAAGAAATAAAAATAAATATTGATAGCAATATATTCACATTTCTCTTATATATTATATTTATTTTGATGAAAATGTCCCTTGAAACATCAAAATAGTTTCTTTTTTTTTTAAAAAAAAAAACTTAAAACAATAAGAAAATTAAAAAACTTGAAAACCTTATAAGGAATTAAAAAAAAATATAAAAAAAAAACAAAGAGAAAAAAAGGCCTAGATTGCCCACTGTGCTTACACCTCAAAAACAACAAAGCCCAGACAAGGGGACATATTAATCCTGGCTCGTATGCTTGGGCCAGTTATTTTTTTCATTTACAAAGGGATGGACAACCTATCATCCGTTATTTTTTTAAAAAAAAAATTATAAACAACCTATCATATGCTACCCAAATCTCAACCACTACAAAGGTGGCTAAAAAAATAGAGAGAGATTCTTTTGGGCAATTATTTTATTTATTTTTTCAAGTTATTTTTACTTAAAAATATCTCAAAAACACCACGAAAACCTTTCTAATCTACCTAATAATCCTAAAAGACAAAAAAAAAAACACTTAAAAAACCAAAATAAACCAAATAAAAAAACTAAGAAAAACGAAAATAAACCAAATAAAAAAAACTCTAAATTGAATTTGATTTTTTTTATTTTAGATAAAAAAATTATTATCAAATTCTTCTTGTTAAAATAAAACTAGACAATACAAAAACTAGAAATTTTTATCTCCAAAAAGTAACAAAAGCTAATAATTTCTCTTTTCTGATCATTTTCAACAGATTTTTTTTCTTTTTTTTATAACGCTAGGTTTAGAATATACAAAAACTGAACTTTTAGATCAAAATTAAAATTTAAAAATATATAAAAATTGTAAAGATAGAAAAAAGAAAGTATATGGGCTAAAATGAACTTTTTTATAAATCTTAAATTGACCATGTTTTTTTCTTATTGGTTGACTCCCTCATCCTTTATTTTTTATTTTTTATTTTATCCATCATTAACGAATTTACCATCAAATTAGGCATATAAAGCTATAATTGAAAAATAATGTTTGATGACAAAAAAGATAAGCTAGTGTTTTACCAAGTCATTTTAGTATATCTTGTAATTTATTAGGATTTATTAATTAATTTTTTTAATTGTAATGACTATGTTATAATTATTATTTTTTTAAGAAAATGAATATTTTACCATAATTCTTTCGGAATATGCATATGAAAGATGATCGTGATTTTAAAGTTTCTACCCCTGTTACTGTTACTGTTACTATACGGGAAGAAATTCGTGAAATGATCATTATTCTCTGTCTTCGTTTATTCTCTTGGGTTTCGAAAGAGTTGTCTAACGTTCGAAGCCCACTCCTGGAGCCTCAAGCCTTCTCGACTTTTTAGCCCAAAATTATATATATATATATAAAAACCACCTTTCCAGAAAACGAAAAAAAAAAAAATCCATAGCAAAATGGAGTCATAAAACTTCATCGCGTGGTGTCTGGTCGGAAGGAAACGAGGGGTTTTAGGTTTTTGCTCACTGTCTCCGACATTATCCTTCCCATTCAATCTCTTCTGTCGGAGAAAAATGTCTCTCCTTCAAACGATGGCCGTGCCGAAGCCCGTTTCGCATCTTCGTTCAATAAACGATGAACCTAATTTTGCCCGCTTTCCGGCAATTTCTCATCAAAATGCTTTACACTATGAGCACAACTCAAGACGTTTTCCTTGCTTTTCTGTTTCAAAGAAATCTGACCCTGAATCCAGTTCTAACCCCAAAATGAATTCTAGAGGAAGAACTCGCCGACCGAAAAACGAAGATGGTGGAAAGGAAGGCGGGGAAATTTTCCCGACCACAATTCCAAGGAAGCCAAAACGTGGCCGAAGGAGTGAAGCAGTTGCGGTTGAGGACTTCGTGCGTGATTCGCTGGAACGAACATTTGCATCAATTAGGCAGCAGAACCCAGATGTTTTAGAGGAAATAATGAAGGATAAAGTTAATGAAAATATAGATTCTGAAACGAGTGATGATGATGATGAAGACGATGACGAGGAGGAGGAGGAAGGTGGTGGTGAGGATGGTAAAGGGAAAGGAAAGAAAAAGAAGATGGTGGTTGAGGAGGAAAGTCGAGATTGGCCATTGGATGCTGATGTGGGGTGGGGAGTTAGGGCGTCTGAATATTTTGAGAAGCATCCAATAAAGAATGTTGTAGGAGAAGATGGGTTTGAGATTGACTGGGAAGGAGAGATGGAGGATAACTGGGTGAATGAGATTAACTGCCTAGACTGGGAGAGATTTGCCTTCCATCCAAGTCCACTGATTGTTCTTGTATTTGAGAGATACAGCAGGTATGTTTGATATTTTTTTCTTCATGCCAGCAGATTTTGCAACCGTACTTTAAAGAGTTCTTCTACACACGCTTGGCTATATGTTTAGAGGCAAAAGAGCAAGATTTCGTGTTTTCTATGCAACTCGTAGATATTCCTTTAAAATATCAAATCACTTCATTATTTTTATGTTGCGTGTGAATGTTTTACTGGTAGAGTATTGTTTGCAAGTAATCATCTTGAACTGCAGTTGCTAATTAATGGCATAAGAATTAAATAAGCATGTCAATGTAGTTACGGATTTCTCAAGAAAGAATTGCTTGAGAGTTGAGATGTGCGGAGGCTGCTTCTTTTTTATATTTTTGATGTACTATGCTTTCATTATGTACAAGAGGATTGATCTAGCAATTGGAAACAGGCATAAAGTAGCTTCTATGAAAATCAGAGTAGTTCAAACTTCAACGGTGAATTTTGGATGTTCATAGTTCTGGCATTTTCTTTAGTAGGCCTGTAAGCATTTTTCATGTATCATCTTAACCACTTAAGCATTCTTTAGTAGGCCTGTACTGCTAGCAAGTTTGCATCCTAACCACTTAATATAATTTACTGGGAAAACCAAGAATAAGATGTTCATGTTTGATATGTGAAATTGCTTTCCTTCTTCTTTAATTGTTAATATTTCGAATTGCATTGGTCTATTGTGCACTGTGAAAATTGTATATGTGGATTGAGTATTGTTACTTGCACTTAAAAAAGTATGCTTAATCTCCTTTTTATCCACAGGGCAACTGATAATTGGAAGACTTTGAAAGAGCTAGAAAAGGCAGCCAAGGTGTATAGGGGTGCCAAGGATCGATTGCCTCCTCGGGTAAAATGAGCACTATGTTGTTTCCATTTGAACTGCATCAAATTTCCTAATGTTTTGACTATGCTCTTTGTTACACTTAAACTTCTACGGACAAGTTTCAAATGTAAATTCACTGCACCTCTGGTTTACGAGAAAACTGTATGTTTTCTGTTTTTTCTATATCTCCGAACTAAATTTAAACCTTCGAGAATATAAAGTGGTTTTTTAGGTTCATTTGATGGATCGCAATGTTACTTATGGACTGTTTAGGGTGACGCCATTCAGTTCAATTCAATTCAGTTTGTAGTCTGTTTCTTGTCCCTAGAAGTTGGTTCCTTGGATTTTATCAAATTTTGTTTCGTTTGGATTGCTAATTTTGTTGACCTTGAAATTCTCTGGTATCAGACAGTGAAGATAGACATCAATATTGAGAGAGATTTGGCATATGCTCTTAAAGTTAAAGAATGCCCTCAGATTTTGTTTTTACGTGGAAACAAGATCCTGTATAGGGAGAAAGGTAAGGCATATTGCTTTCATAACAGAATTACAAGTAGACATATTCAAGCTCCTATCTTTCCATCTTCTTATGAAAATAATGGTCTTTGCAGAGTTTCGAACTGCAGATGAGTTGGTCCAGATGATCGCACATTTCTACTACAATGCTAAGAAACCTTCATGTGTTAACAATGCAAATTTATGCCCTTAAATTTTGGCTATAATTCTCAAGGTACTCAAGTATGTGAATATCTACTTCTAGCACATCCATTTTTTATCACCTAGCTCTGCTCAATACTATGCCTTCGACATGCAGATAAAACATGAAGAAGGAAGCAGTAGAATGACTCACCTTATATGTTTCTTGCCAGTCCGTGTCACTTTTGCTCTGGAATCCCAGCAACCTGACCTGACTATGGTTTAATCAGGTTGGATCCTAACCTCAGTGTCCTTGATATGCTGTATTTGATGATTGGATGAGGGAATTGTGATTGAATCATGGATAAACTATAAAATTATAAGGGAAAGTAAGTTCATCAAGTCACATTCTTATAATGGCTAATCAGGTATTAAACAATTATTGTTAATAGAACACATTACACATTTTGCAATTTTATTTAAATGATTCTTCTTGTCAAAGCAGAAATTCTTCTGGTTTCTCACCAGAAAAGGCTAGATATATTCCAAATGTGGCAGATTTGTCAAAGAATTAGAGACAACTGAACCATACATGTTGGAATAAGTCAGATTGTCGAGTTTGATATTCAAGAATCTGAAGCCATACATACTGTAATGCTGTTGTGATAAGCTTTGTATGTATGGATTGGGTTTACGTGGATGAGTATTTTTGGAGTATTAATTAATTCTAACTCTGCTTCTAGTTCTTCATCTATTTTTGAGCACCTCTTCCGAGTATTGATGTAATCTGAACTTTCTTTTCAACCGAAAAATGATGGCATGCTTTTTTGCTGACGACTTTGCTTGTTCCAAGACACAAGGTCATCACCTGGCATGCATGATTTTCAGTTTAGTGCCGCGTTCTGCTGGCCTTGAATCATTCCTTGATTAGAAAGAACTGTTCTTTATGATGCTTAATGTTTGTCCGGACCAGTTGTATGACTCTAGTTTTCTCAAGTCTTGTGACATCTTGTTACTGAAAAATCCAGGAATGATCAAATAATGTATCCGAGAGAATCTGTTAACATTTATGCCCCCCACAAGATAATAGGCATGAATATTGAATAGTCATTGACAACTGCTGTAAAGTTTTTTTGAATTTCTTAAATTAAATTATGTAACAATTAAAATAAATATTTAGAAATTCAACAATTTAAATTAAGGAGAAAAATATAATTTAAATTAAGGAGAAAAATATATTTTTTTAGAAATTCTTATTTTTTATTCATTTTTCATTTTTTTTATTTTTCATAAGTGTAATTTTTATCAACTTGATGTTCTTTTAATAAAAAAAATTAAGATAATTAAAATAAATATTCATCGTTATGTTAATGATTTAAATAAAAAAAAAGTATTCTTTAATCAAGACTTATTCCTTATTCATGCATTTTTTTTTTCACGGAAGCATGTTTTATGTTTTTTATTATTAGAAGAATATTTTTTAAAAACAAAAGGTTATTATGAACTAAAAAGAAAATTTCAATAAAAAAAAATACATGTCTTTATAATTTTGACTTGACTTTATGAAAAAATTCAAAAATAATTAATTGAGAAAATTATATATAAAAAAATAACAATAAAAAATAACAAAAAATATATATTATTTTTATTAAATATTCACGAGTAGTTTTTTTATTTATTTTGCATATGAGGTTCATATATAATTATTTATAAAATAATTTTTAATATAACCAAAAAAGCTTTAATTCTATTGAAACTCATGGTATAACTAAATGATTTTCTAAATACCATTTTAATAGCTGTATTTAAAGATAACTTTATTAAAATAAAAGTAAGGTAATTAAATAAAGAAAAAAAAATATGGTGAAGGGTAAAAAAAATAAAGCCTAGATAAGTTCGAGTTTGAAAGGCTAGATCTATGAGTTCGGTCTTTAAAAAAAAGCGAGGTGTTCCTAAGCTTGGTGCCGCACATGTGCGTGGGGGCATTATGGTGTTCGTATCAAAGAGTCATCACCTAGTTGTTTGGTTCAGAATCACTATGAGACCTAAGTAGACTGGTCTTATCTGAAATTTTAGGGTAAGAGACTGGTTGTGGTTAGAATATGTGTTAACATCCTAGTGCACATTACATAAGGTAAGCTACATTGCGTGGTTTTGATATGGTTTAAATGTGTTGATGGGTTTATAACCGGTGGTCCATCTATAACTCATAACAAATATTTATTCTCATGGATAAATCTGGAATTTTGAATTTATTATGGCCTCGTATGCACAGATAAATTCTTGTAAGAAGAATCTATGTAGGTACTCTGACAGAGTTCATATATCCTAGAAGGTGAAAGTGTTTTTCTCAACTCATATATTGTGGTGAAAAATACTCTTAATTAAAATTGATGAATATCCAAAATAATTCTAAGAATTTTATAGTCAACTCCTGGTATTTAAATATCAACCTACTAGTAGGTCCAATATTTATACCAGAATGTTGACCATTAATTTTCATGAATGAAATTTTTTAGGGTTATTAAAATATTGGCTAAATCCTTAAAGAATTTGAAAATACAATGATGGTTGATCGTGGACAAAACGTTGTTGAGTTTGTTGAAGAAAATGGAATATAAACGTTTGATGGGAGTAGCTGATTCTTGTAGAGGAGGTGTTTTTTAGTTGAATGGTG
>Ga0307510_10003713_pt1 | contig 17840 bp, 20 predicted proteins | sample 12_EM_MG_FD_207224 | JGI IMG/M metagenome (GOLD analysis project Ga0307510, IMG submission 207224) | Populus trichocarpa ectomycorrhiza microbial communities from riparian zone in the Pacific Northwest, United States - 12_EM | ecosystem: Host-associated > Plants > Roots > Unclassified | place...
GCCCCCCCGACTGCCGGCGCCCCCCGCCCCCCCCCCCCCCCCCCCCCCCCCCGGGGCCCCCCCCCCCCCCCCCCCCCCCCCCCCCCCCCCCCCCCCCCCCCCATAAATATATCATTCAATTAATTAAACTGTTTTCGCCGGTAGAAATCGCAAGTTGAGGTGGTTGAAAATGTTTTTTTTGATTGGATCTAGTTCTCGAGTGAGCGCCTGTGATGGGCTAGTTGGGCAAATTGTGAGTTCACATGGAAGAAGGATCAAGATACCGGTATTTGCGAAGCTGGGAGGAATGTGATATTGTACCCCCACTAGCGTACTCTGATTTTCAACGTAAATTCATGGTCAGTAACTTTGAATACCCTTAGTGGCTGGCTAAAAATGGCTATCGTACTCGCGCATGGATGAAAAAATCGGAAAAAGTGATCCGCAAGATCGCCACGCGCGGTCGTAGAGAATTGAGACTGCGGGCAAGTTTTTCCACCACCGCTTCCCCTTCCACCACCACTAACCGTGCCTCACAGCTCAACGATAGATTTATTTGCATGTGAATTTAAGAATTACGAATCACTACTAAACATCCTCTGATGCTTTAAACGCCCTTCTGACTTTCCCATACATTGTTTTCAACCTTCATTTTCGTGTGGTGGGCACTTCTTCTGCTTCCACTCCCACTTCCGCTTTTTGCTTCCACTTCCGCTTTTGCTTCCACTTCGGCTTCCTCTTTCTCTTTCGCACTCTTTCCTACTCAAGCCAAGAGTCTTCCAGCTGCGGGTGGGTTGGCAAATGAGTACTCGCAATGTCGTGACGTTTGTAAAACTGACTTGCTATCGGATACAGCTAAAAACTAGCCAAGCCTAAGATTTTTGGTAGTATGCAAGAGCTGTCCGTTTTAAGAACGTCACGACATTGCGAGTATTGGGGAACGGAACGGAACCGTTGTATCCAAACAGGTCCTACCGGTCTACCTCGTCGGCAGAGGAATCTGTGCAGACCTTCCTAGGACAAATGGGGAATGCAATTCTTGGCTGAGAAGCACGAGTATTCCATGTGTCTCGCTAATTGCGTTTAGGAGCCATTGTTTCTCCCATGAGTGTACGATAGATAATCCGTAATAATCTCGAAGTTTGTCCGCCCGAGAAAACCACTTCTTACGTCGGGTCATGGAATTTCGGTTTGTTAACTTTAGCATGCTGTTAGACAGTTTGCTTTCCCGGTCTCTGCTATTAGAGTATCATATTCGTGGGCAGCCTAACCTCGGGGGTTTGGGCAAATCAAGGCTTTTCTTCCTCCCTCAAACCAACCTTGTGTGCCTAGTGATCTAGAATACAAAATTCTGAAGGATTCTGGAAATTGCAGTACTCTAGATTTAGGCAGTTGAGTGGTCGTGAAGAGCTTCATATCCGGCTCATGACAAGATGCGATTATAACCCTTTATATTTCGACCTTGGGCCCTGTGGGGGAATATTTGCACGAGTGATTCTTTATGAAATTTGTCACCCAACCAGATTAACTCCCTCTTGAGAGGCCTAAATCCCCAGGATAGAAATCATATTTGTCCACAATTTCTAACGAAGGGGATTTTGCTCCCTAAATCATCAATGCCATGTAATAAATAAACCTAAATCCGGAAATGAAAAGCCTCTAAAGTCTCACTCAAATAAAAAAACGCACCCTCCCTTAAACAATACGAAGATCCCCATCGCACTCCGAAACCGACAACCCATAGTAAAGGTGCTCCTTATTGTCCTTATTCTCAAGGACGTATCCTCCAGCACCGAGGAAAGAGCACTCAGTGAGGAGATGCTTAAGGTGCTTTTCGCAATCCTCCCGAGAGGCCTCGACCTCACCAATGTTACCGCGCATGGGGTGAGTGATGTAGACCTTGTACCTAAGCTTGGTAGCAGGTTTCAAAGCCACCTTGAAGGGATTGCCAGGCTTGTTCTTGTCTTGCTCCGGAGAATACTTTATGCACATTGACGCCGAGACACCATTCTCGCCGGACTTCTTCGTGCTATTCCCCCTAAAGTCAGTCTCTCCAAACTAAAAAATAAAAATAAAAACACAGATCTTCAGCGGTGGGACATACAATTTCCTCGGCCCCTCGGGAATCATAGTCTTGCACCCCTTGGTAACCAACTCCTGCCCCTGCGTCCCATTCAAGACCTTCCCATCGCCAATCAAGAGGGAGTGAGAATCAAATTGTTCGAAGAATCCTCCGAATCCAAGATCAGGACGAATACCGCAATTGTGGCGATCGCGCATGCGGTCAGACACCACGGCTCCCACCACCGGGATGAGTGATACAGGGTTTACCAGAGGGTGCCCTAGTGGCTCTTCCAGCCCTATGGGTATCCTCGGCCTTGTGTTTACTACTCCGCTGGGGCGAGTCACATTCTTTGATGGCTCGGGCACTGGTGTACTTTGTGGGAGTGAGGCGACGGTGGAAATGAGCGTGAGGAGGAGAACGGAGTTATAGAGCATCCTAGCGCTATGTGATGGGTCTCTGGTTCAAGGGATAAAATTTAATAAAACAAATGCAAAGGGCGAAGAGAGGTTTTTGTGCACTATACGAAATGGGAGAGAAGAACAACGAATGTGTGAAGAAGCTCAGCCAGGAGCGCTGTGTTGAATCTTGCTAGTGCAGATGGATGATGGGAGAGAACAGAAAACCTGCCTGTAGGGGAGTGTGGCATTTATAATACCTACGTGGTGGATGGAATGTATTTCTTGCCGGGAAGGGCGCTGTACCGGTCCATGGCTTGTACAATAAGGACTCGGTCGTTGATGTAGTTCCCCCGGAAATTTGTGTTGGCGTAGAATGCCCCGTTTATTCACCGGGCTGCTTGGATGAAGAGGTGGATGTCGGCAGGTATATTGGGCCTCTGGACTCTGTGACTTGTTCCTAGAGGGGTTTTCACTCTACCACAAATACTATTATCAATAGTGCACGAAGAGGAATTGTCTATTGAAGCCATCCCAATAGAGTTTAAAAATACCAGGTTTATAGAGATTGCGGGGGATTCGCCGCCCCAAGTGATATTTCATGAAGGGTTGCTACCGGAATTGAGCCATCAGGCAGGCAGTAGGGTAAGGGAAGACCCGGTGTGATGACTCCAAGCACAACAAAATAGAATAATAACCGCTCAAAACGAAGGAGGCGTGATCACAATATGTATTAGAGCCCCCTGTCCCTGATTCCTGAAAGGTAGGGAAAGAGAGAAATATGTCAAAAGTTACTCTAAGGGGACGGGACGGGCACTCCCATGTACGGTGTACCTAGTACCCGGGTAGGGGCCCGCATCGGTGGGTATTGTACTTAAGTTAGGCGTAGGTCGCCGATTAGTTTTTATTTAAGTCCTTCTTTTCACCTACAAAGCAGACATGTTCGAAATGTAAAGTCTATCCTCGCTATGCTAAACCCCCCTCTGTACTCACGGTAGAGTGGTGCGGACAAGGGACTTTGAGAACCATACCCCGACCCAGCAGACGACTAAGTAACCACGATTATATGAGCTGTTTCCCTATATTCAAACTATAATACAAGTGCTCGAAGAAGAACCCTGTCTAGGGTATTGGTAAATTCCGTGGAAGACACCTCAACAAGAAGAATTTGGCCCCCATAGCCGGATTATAGGGAAACCCAGGAGGTTTCCCGTGAGAGTAAGTTTTTCCAATCACATTTTGAGGCTGGCGATAACAATCTTCTGTTCCCCGAGGGAACCTACTAGTCGGTTGGGGCGTTCAACTATGGACATATCATACCTTGGAACAGAATAAACCCTTAGAAGAGCCTCAGCGCCTTTCATCTCCTCTCATGTCATACCGCACCATGGAGTAATTGCTGCTACAGCTATTGAAAAGCAGAAATATTTTAACTTCCTCGACAATTGCACATAGGATTCCGACGGCCAAGACGCGGAATCCAGAAAGCGCGGTCTTACAGTATGAGATGTAGAGTGTCGATGTGTTTCCTGGCTCCTTGTTCCAGGTCGAGCGACCGGGACAGGGTGTAGATCGTGATTCGTTTCTGGCCTAGGGGCACATATCGGTTTCGACAATCGGAAAAACAATTATCCTATCATAACCTTTCGAATGCTCCGCGAATCAGACGCCGCCTTCTGCCCTCCAGCTCTTGCGACGGAGACACAACATTAACGGGGCAAGTTATTGTGCGTGGACAAAATTAACCGAACATGATTCAAGCTCTTGCCAATCTCACACTATGTTTTCGGCCCAAATCGTAATTTGAAATATTCATGATGTTCGGTTGGGTAGCGTTTTCAAATCAGGATTTGGAAAATTTCATAGTTGTGCTCGCGAATATTTAGGCTGTAGATTTTTGTTTTGGTATCGTTAAGCATGGTACCGTATTTTGTTAGTATGATAAATGCTGGTGAGTCCTGAGGTCTTCATAGAGCTATGATAGCTTAAATCATGATTTAGGAAATTAAAAATTGTAGTCAGGTTTAGCAGAGAGCTGTTTGCAAACCGTGATTTCTGATCACGGCTATGATATCAAATCACAGCGTGCCAAACAGGCCCTAACTTAAATTGATACAAAATATAATAGCATTGATAACAGCAGACATACGAGTTATTCGAACCTGCGGGAAACAAGCAGGCACATGTTATTATACTCTCTTCGTCGATTAACCCAACCCCGCTGCCTCGGTTCGGATACCGGTAGGGTTGAGGTGGACTTCACAGCCTAAGCAACCTCTATCATTTCAAAGGGGCACAAATCAGACCATTCCGAACTCAAAATCAACCTCCCGTTTAGCCCTGCAATACCTTTGATCAAGGTAGAATTAAGAGAGCTTGCTTTCATCCCTTTCTTAATCCAAATTCCACTTACTCTCCCAACACTCTCAATAAAATAGCCATTGGGCTTTGCCGACGATTACCGGTAGCGATCTCCCCCAAACCAAAACCACCATATACACACCCGCAACCGCGGACTCTCTGCTGTGCCAACAAGCAAACTCCGAATTCAATCTAAAGTTTGAAATGGCTTCCGATCTTCTGATCCCCTTCAGTTCGACTCCGGTGGAGTCCATCGCCCCCACTGTCTCACGTCTTCAAAGCACATTCACATCGCTCAAGACGCATCCTCTTGCTTATCGTGAGGAGCAACTGCGCAAGCTCTACTGGGGCATCAAAGACAACGAACAGCAGCTCCTTCAAGCCCTTAAGGCTGACCTTGGTAAGCCTTATTTTGAGGCTATGATAGCAGAGCTCTATTGGATCTGCGACGAGATCCTTTACGTACTCAAAAACCTCAGAAAATGGGCCGCGGATGACAAGGTGGATCTACCGCTTCTGCAGAGGCTTATCTGGTCCCCGCGTTTTCGGAAGGAACCCATGGGAACAGTTTTGGTTATCGGGTATGTACTTGCACGTGCTGTATCTTAGTTTCTATTACAGTTGGTTTTATTGCTTTTTCACCCCCTAGGCCATATTCCGTGTATATTTTTGACAAATATATTCCCTTGCCATGCTTGATGTTAGACTGACGCTCCCAACTCCCCGGTTTATAGAGCCTTTAACTACCCACTTCAGCTGGCTTTGCTTCCCTTCATAGGTGCAATTGCTGCTGGAAACACTGCAGTTATTAAACCATCAGAGCAAGCTCCAAATTCGGCGGCTGTCATCACTCGAATCGTAGAGAGCGTCCTTGACCCCGAAGCCTATGCTGTCGTCAACGGTGGTATCCCCGAGTCGACCGAGCTTCTGAACCAAAAGTTTGATAAGATCTGCTACACAGGCAATTCCGCAGTTGGTCGTATTGTCGCCACTGCAGCAGCAAAACACTTGACCCCGGTGCTTCTAGAACTGTAAGTTGTCACCAAACTGATGGCACCCCGATAGAACCGAAGGCCCGACTAACCAACCCCTCTTTCGGTATTTAGTGGAGGGTTGAATCCGTGCTTTGTTACCAAATCAGCAGACGCAAAGCTTGCTGCGAAAAGAATTGCTTGGGGGAAATTTCACAACCTGGGACAAGTCTGCATTTCTCCTGCCTATGTCGTTATACACCCTTCTCTTGAAGCCGAATTTGTCGGTGCATTTATCCAAAGCCTGAAGGAGTTCTTCCCTGAGGGGGCGTCGAAGTCACCGGATTTGGGACGCATTGTCAATACAAGACGCTATCACCGCATCACGGAATTGTTGAATAATTCCAAAGGAACGATCCTATACGGTGGAGAGCAGGATGAATCGAGATTATTCATTGAACCAACTCTAGTCAAAATCACCAGCCCAGAAGACAGCTTGTTGAGTGAGGAGATATTTGGGCCTCTGCTTCCGATGCTTATAGTTGAAGATTTGGATAGCATGATATCGGTGGTCAGAAAGGTTGGAGATTGCCCATTGGCATTATACATCTTCTCTGGTGAAAAAGAGGAGGAAGAGAAAAGTAAGGGAATACTTTGGAAATTCGTTGGGCGGCAAGAGCTGACCTGTTCGTGCAGTCCTGAAGAACATCAGGTCTGGTGGGGCGACTGTGAATGAGTGAGTCCGAGCTTTGACAAGTTAACCGTTCATCTAGGCCGACGCTTGCTGACAATTGACACTTTGACGATGTAGCGTATTTTTCCATGCGGTAATTCCAGGGGTTCCACTTGGGGGGGTGGGAGAGTCTGGCACCGGCTCTTACAGAGGTGAGTTTGTTGTCCACAACAAAAAAGTCACGATGTTTTTTTCCTCAAGTTCCTCTTCCCCTTTGTGCGTTTGAGGCGCAGGAGCAACCGATAGTGGAGGAGCTCCCTCTCAGCCCTTTTGCTTTTGTTGGGTGAGGGCTGGTAGAGGTTACTGCAGGCGACACTGAGGCGGCGGATGGACGGCGCCGAGCCAGTGATCGGTTCGATGCAGCATGGATTCCCTCACGGCTATTTTCCCTTGACGACTACGGTACTCGAGTCCAATGGGCTCGTGCCGAATTTTGACTGACGATCACACTTCATCCCAACAGGAAAGGCCTCCTTTGATGCGTTCGTTCACAGACGAATTGTGGTGAATCAGCCGCCGTGGGTGGAGAGTCAACTTCGCGTATGTTTTACCGGCACTTTCTTTTTTCTCCCTTGAGCTCCTGTCCTTTCTCCACCCCAGTGCTCCACTTTACCAATGCACGATGAAAAATGAGAGCACGACCGTCGCCCGCTCGCCGCCCTGTCGGCAGTTTCACAGACACGGGCTTCGGTTCTAAGCGGACTTCACACAATTTCCCCAGCCGTTTTCAGGATGGCTCTGTACCGTAGTTGAACTATGGCTGTAGGGTGTTGCTAACCAAAGGGCTCCATTATGAAAATGCCAGATGCGGTACCCACCATACACTCCAAAGAAACTCGACTTGATGAGGAAGGCGGGTGGTACCATTGAACCCAACTTTGGCAGAGATGGAAAACTTCTACCCAGGTCTCTGGTTTCCTGGGTCCTTCTACTGGGGGCGCATAGTAGGAAGAGAGCTGCATTCAGGTATCTGTTATTGATGACTGGTAAGAAGCATACCCCCTCTGGTAATTCGTTGTTCTGGTTCTGGGGGAATGCGCAAAGACGAAACGTCATATGGTCACTATGTCACGATGTCCGTTACAAGTACTGATGCGCATGAAAATGCAGGAGCTGCGATGCTGAAAACTTTTCTATCTGCCAAGAACTAGCTTGACGCCTCCCCGAACCTCACGATGCTTTTCTCTGTACTCTAGAGGAAGGGCCACACGAAGAACGGTTCGGTGAGCCAGCAAGTTGTTGCGCCGGTGATTTATTACATGTATTTCTGACTATTTGTTTTCTTTTTTCCCGGCTGGGAAGGTTCTACGGGCCATTCGCCTATTTTCTTTTTCTTTTGTGTTCCCTTTTCCTTTCCTAGGGCTCAGTTTTACGGGCTCGATGGGCACGAGGGGTGACGATGTTCAAAGAAAAACTAGAAGGAAGGCCAGAGCCTCCCTTGCCATTGTCAGTGATAAAAAAGAAACGAAACGCACAAAAATATACTCGAGTACTGCTTGCTTCTTACGCATGATGAGCTATGACGCCTGGATTGTTTACCCATATTGCTTTTTTGCCCCCAGTGGTTTCCCTGGTTTCTCCTTGCCTGCTCCCGTACTCGTACCACAGGGAACGGTGTCCGTTTGGAATGAAATTTTCCTCGGCTTCTTGACGAAAGCAGCGAGATCGTTAGCTTGGAGAACAGCTCCATTGCATCAAGTGATCTCCCACTTCCCAGCAGGTTGAAACAGAGATCACAGATCTCGCTCACCTCGACAAAGGGAGCACAAAAAGCAAATAAGAAGCCGAAAGGGAAGACGTCTTGGAAGAGAGCTCCATAAAAATATTTCAGGCTGACAGGGGAGCCACCAACAAATCCGTTCGCGGAAGTCCGAACCTCGGCAGGTTCTTTCCGGTTTGGGCTCCTGACTGGCCACTTTTTTTCACATTTTCATTTCCATTCTTTTTTTTTTCGAGGAATTTTTCCCCCGCACTTTGGAAAGGTTTTTGGAAGGAAAAAAATTCGCCATCGATCCGAGGAATCAAAGCTTGGCGGTACCTTGCAGCTTGGGGCAACTGTGTGCGGTACTGCCTCGTGGGCCGATTCGCGCACCCTATTCATAGAACCCATGGAAGAGTGGTGTCTTGTTTGCAGCCAGCCTGCCGTAACCCAAGCTTGAGGATGGGAGGTCCCTCAGCTCTTTGTCTGCCTGCACCTTGGTAGCCATACCGGTACCAGTCGACGAATATGGGTACAACTGTGCCAGCATAACAGAGTACCGGCAGTCTACGGGACCAGAGAAGCTGGCAGAGGGAACGAAATGTAACTTTCTCAGCTTCCCAAGAGGGCACAGTCAATAGTGCCGTGCTGCAAGAAAAAAAAATCTTTTCACTGGAGAGCCTGCGTGTTGGCCAGTTCTTGCACAGCCTTTGGATTTGCGGGTTAACCTAAGTTAACTGCTTACTAACTTTCTAACTGGCACCTGCACTTGTGCTGGTGCAAGGTAGGAACCTCTGAATAACTGTTCCATAACCTCTTACCAGACCCTATATAGCTTTAGAAATCAATCCCAGTGAGCAAGATCTCCACTGTGCTGGTAGTTTACTTTTTCTTTCCCCTTTCAATTGACAACGGTTTTTTCCCGCTTGTTAGCTCTTGTCTGGGATGACGTTGTGGATCTGACAATTTTGACAGAAAATCTTTCTCCATTCTTCTTCACTATGAGCTCGCCACATTGAGGCACTGTAATGGCATCCGTTTGATGATTCATTCTTCGCTAAACCGTATTTTCTTTCATTTCTAGGCATGCCGATTATGATGTAAAGGAAATGCCTTCTCCCCGTCCTGCCAAAATTTCCATTCCTCCTTCCCGTCGCCAAAAGGGCAGGGCCAAACTTTCCCCTTTCCAATTGTAGGTTGTCCATTACGAGAGAGAATCTCCCTCAGAACAGCAGATGGGGGGGAAAGGCGTGAGAATACAAAGAGACCCTTAGTGCGACTGAGGCGAAACTGCGGTCGGTCGGTCACCCACATTAGCTGTTAGGTAATTTGCGCTTCCAATGAAGGTAAGGTACCAAACCATCTGACCTCGAATATTACAATAGCTTTCAGTTTTTTCTTTTCCCCTCTTCAAAATTTTCCATTTCCATTAAGGGCAAGGGAAACGGAAAGGGAAGCAACAAATTCCAAGGGGTGGAAATTCGTCATTTTCACGATGTTCGGTGGAATGCCGAATCAAAGCTCCTTGCCCAAAGGTTACGTTTTTTATGCCTCCACAACTAAATTGGCTTCGCTTCTACTAAAGTTAGCTGTAGTTGAACCCTATCTGCATCTCTAAGCGAAAACGCCGAACAGGCGGGCAGTCTACCACACTTTAAGCATGGGCTGGGGCTTGTGTGGGTTCTCGGCGCTGAGAAAAAAAGAATCTAGCGCACCTTTCTTTCTTTTGCCTGCCTCAGATTTCTTTTGTTTCATCAGCCAATTCAATTTCTTCCTCGTTGGATCTGGGATGGGTCATTGATGGGATGGCTTGTTCCCGTGGACTCAAGCAGCTTGCTTTGCTTGCCGCCTACTTTCTAAGCTTGATGGAGCACATCGACCCAGCTTCTGAGAAGGAAAAGGAAAAAGAAAGAAAAAGAAAAGCCTTTCCCTTTCTCAAAACTCGTGCTAGTATGATACTGTACCGCACACACCTGCTGCGCTTGGTATGTCCGGAGCCTTACTCGGCGCCTGCTTCCTTCCACCCACAGATGCTTGCACTGTATTGGGTCGTGCAAGAATTAGCTCATGGCCGTTCGGTTCATGGCCTCGAGCCATCCTTTTCCACCAACCATTCACCCCCTCGTCACGAGGTCGTTACCCCTTCAACTAACTATGCCGTAAGGGCGAAGTATGAGGGGTGGATGATGTGGTGGTGAGCCACAGCCCAGCGACACACAAAAAACTTTTTGGGACACAATTCGCCCCAGATTTACTATTAGCGGGATCGTCAGGGCAGGCCTCACCTAGGATATAAAGACCTCCCTAGTTTCCGCTCTGGATACCTTTTTATTTTGAAGCTATCGACTCAGACCTTGAGACTACTATTCTACAGCTTATATATTTGAGCTTACCCGCCTGCAACTCCCTATCGTCTACTACCTACTACCATATCATTTACTCTACCTCGCTGCTATTACTACTGCTACTACCAAAGCAATCAATACTTCCTACCATAGTATCCAACTAGAAGCATATAAATAAAGCTTCTACCTCCTCCTTCTACAACTACCATCACTACCACCACCACCACCTCTACCAAATAACCGCAATGCCCTTCCAGATCACTGAAGGCACCCCCGTCCACGAGGGCTCCTACTACCATGCCGGCCGTGGCGGCGCAGGCAACTACCGCCGTCTCCCAAGCACATCTTCCCTCCCAGCAACCGTCGCTGCTGCCCTCCCAGCCACTACCACCCCCCCAACCCCCCGCGTCTTCTTTGGTGGGCGCGGCGGCGCTGGCAACATCAAGCCTAAGTCTGAGCGAGCAATGTTCTCCTTCGACGAGGAGCTCGAGCGAGACCGTATCTTCCACGAGCACCACGCACCCGTGTACTCCATTGGCCGCGGCGGCGCCGGCAACATTGTCCCCTCAGAGGCCATTGCGACCAGGTCGCACTACAGCGTTAGCCCCGCTGGGTCCCCGGACGCTAGCCCGAGGTCCAGTACCAGCACTCCCGGCACGTCGCCGAGGTTCTCCTCTCACAGCTTGAGGAGTGGCGCGGATAAGGTTTGGGAGAGCATTGCTAGGGTCAGATCTTCCTCTTAGATTTGAAACTGGTAGAATTGAAGAGGAGGGTTTTAATCATTGAAGAATGGAAAAAGCTTATGTTTGTGGAGTTGTTTTTTGTTCTGTTTTCTCTCTTTTTTCTTTCTTTATCTAATGGGGGTTTTCTTGGAGTCTGGTGCATGATTCATGCACGGCGTTGATTTTTGATTTTTCTGTTATCGTTATCGATTGGAGTGGTTAATCTGTTTCTGTCTGTCTATTGGTATCTGAAAGGATAAGAGGAAGAAAAACCAAAAAGGAAAGAAAAAAAAGGCGGGCTATATATTAAGATTCAAACTGGATATCTGAAAATATGGGATTCTTAACTTTCTGCTCAAGCTTTTATTTCCCTAGGGAGAAAAAAGAAAAAAAAGACATCTATCACACTGTACTTTATTCTCACGAGTTTCTTTTCCTTCATTCTTGCTTTACTTTATTCCTGTTTTTCCTATTTTTCTCCCCTATTAAGGGAGTAGTAATAACAGTACATTGTCATACAAGCATCATATACATATCGCAGTCCGGTATATTCCATCAAGTAGACTATCGTTATTTACAGTACCGTACTCGTTTACAGTACACTGTAGGATTTTGCAAGATGATTTCGCCCTGAACTTTGTATACCTACCCACCCACCCACTCACCCACTCACCCACTCACCCACTCACTCACTCACTCACCAAGCCCCTCCCTTCCTCTCTCTCCCTGGGCCAATCTCCGATGTGTTTTTACTACCCGTACTTGTACTGCACACGAGAATTTCTAGTCCTCGCAATATCAACAGCACCTTGGTAGCACCACCAACTCGAGCAACCGCCCTACGGTACCGCAATTACCACAGAAAAGAGAAAGCAAAAGGAAAAAACAAAAGATTGACCAACCAACCTCCTCCCCTTCGCACCCCTCTATCGATACGGTATGTTAAAACCGGAAACCCCCCCCCCTTAGGGGAACCGTGGCGAAACCTTTTGACTTTTGATGAAAGAAAGGCGTGCCGTATATACGGTACCCCGCATTTTTTATTATACGATGAATCTTTTGCTGTGCCCCTCGGGCACTTGTATACTTGTAATATTATCATAGCCCCCTTCTTGCTTTCCGCTGCGGTACGCTGCATACGGTACAGCACAGGACCTCACTTGCTCTGTGTACTCGCACTGTGGTGATAGGCCGTTGTGGGGCTACCCTGTTCGGGAGTTCTGGACAAAAAAGCACGTAATGTGGTATGCAACGCAAGAGCCCCTTGCTCGGTAGGGTGGTTTGTTTTGGCCTTTTTTTATTCATCGGTTTGCAGGAAGAGGAAAGAAAGGAACAAGGAGGAGATAGTTTGCGGGTATATTTCTCCTTGCCTACATTGCTACGGTAGGGTACTGGGAGGGGTAGGTACCGTATAATCCGGCGAAAGTCGGATTCGCGCTAGTGACGATTTTCTTAAATCTGCCCAATCACTATGGCCTATATGTTTAAACTGTGGCAAACTGTGGCAAGTTGGAGTTCTTCGTGTCCTCCCGTTGGCTCGGTTGCCTGAGTTTAACTTTAGTTCCAATCCGACTTTTGCCGGATTATACGGTAGGTAGGCTAACTAAACTATGATAATCCGGCTTCGCTCACTATCCAACAAACAACAATAGCCGCTAGCGAAGGGAAGGGAAGAGAGATAAAAAAAAGTCTAAGTGAACTTCGTATGAATGATTTCCGGATTCTCGTGCCAGTCGTCGATACTGACCCACATCTATGAAATAGCGGTATCAGCATCATGGTGCAATTAGCAGTGACGCACGGGATTTTCCCATACGGATTCTGCGGTATTGGGGAGGGCAGGGTGTGGGTGCGTGGAGAGGGTAAGAAGTTGATGGAAAATACAAGAGTTCCAACATCGAAAGAAGGCGGGTAGGCAGCAAAGGTTAGGGAGGGAGGCGGGAAATTTTCCTCTCGTAACAGATATGCGGGGCAGCAGTGCGAAACGTAACAAATTGGCACAGTACGGTAACCACCGACCATGAGATCAACAGCCGGTGAAAAGGCGTGATGTGATGACGCCGGTATATATGAAGGGAGAGAAGGTGAAGGAATAAAATCAATAATAATAATAACAAAGAGCGCATGTGCGCGGTGCGCGGTGTGTGGTGTGACGGAAGACCCGAATGATGAAAGTACGAACCTTTCTAAAAGTACTCAAACCAGCCAGAATTGAACCTCCAATCCACGTGCTATACTTCCGCTCAGGAGGCGCAAATATCTTAATCTTCATGTCCTTGACAGCTAGTCTACGGACTTCAGAAAGCAGTCGATCACCGAATCCTATCGTTCGAACACGCCATGAACTCATTCGTCAGCCGTTAAACTCTGGCGGGGAGGCGGGAAAAATATATATATATATAAAACACAACTACTGTGTAGCGGTTGAGATCTGGGCGGATCGGAAGCGCTCGGCTTTTTGGTGAAACCCTGGTAGAGGGTGGGTTGTACACGTTACCTTTCGTCAACGTCGAGCCACCAGACAGGACAATATTCCCAAACAACGACATTCTCAGGTCCATGTCAGTTCTATTGATTGCATCGACCACAATCTGGTGGATGCCCGGGTACTCGAGACCGATGATTTCAGGGTCGAATAAAATCTCTGGAGCTCTAAATCTTTCTGAGCCGAGCTGGTAAAAACGCATGCAATTTAGCAACGCCTTCGCGCACCCACCCATCCTCGTCCTTGTGCCAGTATGAGCGAAAAAGGGAGCGAATCGGGAATCTTACCTTGAGTATGTGTCCGTCCGGTAGTCTATATTCTTCGACCCTCGCGGCCCCACCGCCAGCCCATTCCTTCTCCTCCTTCTTTGGATCCAATGCAATGTAGCATGTCTTCTCCTTTATCGTCCGGACAACTTCCTTCTCAGCAGAAGTGTGGAATATAGCTCCGGATTTTCGCAACAGGACCTGGAGGTTCTCCGTTACGTCACGACCAGCAACGTCGATTCGGCGGATAGCAGATGGCATCGCGAAGCCTTCGTACACGGGGACCGCATGGGAAACACCATCCCCAGAATCGAGAACGATACCCGTTGTTCGACCGGAGGCGTAGCTAATAATCCACAGTTAGCTAGGAATACCGCCGATGGAGCTTGCGAAGACTAATAGAAGGGCTAAGGCTCCATACAGTGACAGGACGGCTTGTATAGAAGTAAATAAAGCCGGTACATTGAACGTCTCGAAAAAGATCTGCGCAGCGGTATCTCTATTTGTTCGAGGATTCAAAGGTGCTTCAGTCAACAACACTGGATGCTATTCCTCCCCAATTCCAATCTCAAAATTAGCTCCCCCCCATCCCATCCCTCAGCCATATATCCTACCCAAACTCACCTCCTCGGACAAAGTCTTCAATTCCTCGCTGTAGATATACTGCCATATCCTCTCCATGTCATCCCAATCCGTTACAATCCCATGTTCGAGCGGGTACTTTATCTTGAGTAGCCCCCGCAGCTCCTGTGCCCTCGACCCAATGAACACATCCCCTTCCAATGCGCCAGCAAGCACACGTGTGTGTTTCGGCCGACCAACGAACGACGAGAAGAAGCATTTCGGCAGGTCCTCACCGGCAAAGCCAGCTTTGATAGTACCCGATCCATTGTCTATCACGACGGGTTGGTTGAGTAGTGAGTCCAGGGCCATTTCCTTTTCGTCAGTCCGTTCAGTTCCCTAGCCCGTTGTTTGGGATTGGGGGTCCCCGGGAATCAGCTATAGCAGGGGGCTTTCAGAAGCTTCGCTCAAGGGGGGAAGGAATTGGGTATCGGAGATGGAAACCTCGGAGGTTGGAGTTGATAGCTGTAGATCAATCAACAGTTCGTTGTCAACGTTCCCTGGAGATTGTAACGCAGGGGTTCTTGTGCTGTTGGGATTCAGGCAGTCAGTTGGTTGGTTGGTTACCCTGCATTAACTTGCCAAGCTTTTTCCGAGAGATAGGTTGGTCAGATGTTTAAATTTTTGAGGCCCCGCCATGACCCCGTCCTCACAATCATTTCCAACAACCACCGATTGCGCACTAACCATAGTTACGACATAGGTAAGAAAGAACGGAGAAATGGACACAATTGAACTCCCTCCAGCCGCAGACTTCCATGCTCACCTCCGTGAAGGAGATATGATGCGTGTCGTCGTTCCCACAATCAAAAAAGGAGGGGTATCACTCGTTTATGTCATGGTAGTCCCCCTCCCATTCTCCTGAGGGCCCCATAATTAACGTCCCGTAGCCAAACCTCATCCCTCCAATTACAACCGTACCCCAAGCTCTCTCCTACCACTCCGGGCTTGTGGACCTTGAACCCTCCGTAATCTTTCTGATGACGCTATACCTCTGCCCGGCGATTACCCCAGCAGTAATCGAGCACGCAGCTTCCACGAAAAAGATAGTAGGAGTAAAATCCTACCCGAAGGGCCTCACGACAAACTCCGAAGCAGGCGTGGTCTCGTACGAGGAGTACTATCCTGTCTTTGCCGCGATGGAAAAGCACGACCTGGTGCTAAACCTACATGGGGAGTCACCGTCCAGTGAGACTACGACTATCCTAAATGCCGAAGAGACCTTCTTACCAACATTGCTGGACTTACACTCTCGCTTTCCGAAATTGAGGATCGTATTGGAGCACTGCACCACTGCGGCGGCAGTAGAGGCAGTCCGGAAGTGTGGTGATACCGTCGCTGCAACCATCACCGCGCACCATTTATTCCTCACCATAGACCAATGGGCGGATAACCCACATTGCTTCTGCAAGCCCGTTGCCAAGCTCCCATCCGACCGTGCTGCGCTCGTCGAGGCCGCCACGTCCGGTGATGCAAAGTTCTTCCTGGGAACAGACTCGGCGCCACACCCACGAGAAATGAAGATTGGGGCGAGGAACGGGAGGACTGCCGCTGGGGTGTTTACGCAACCGTATGCTGTGCAATTGGTCGCTGAGGCGTTCGATAAGGTGGGGAAGTTGGATATGTTGAAGGGATTTGTGTGCGACTTTGGGAGGGGTTTTTATAAAGTGCGAGAGAAGGAGTTGGAGAGGGAGTTTGGCGCTGAGGCGGGGATCCTATTGAGGAAGGGTGGAGGTGAGGTGGTCGTTGATCAGATTGGGGAGAAGGACAAGATTGTTGTGCCGTTCAATGCTGGGAAGGAGGTGTGGAGTTTGGAGTGGAAAGCGGGGTCTGATGGAGGTCATTAGATTTCTCCCTACAAGTATGATAGCTATGATAGTGGGTTTAAGCAATCTTCGAGTTAATCAAGAGTCACTCGCTGTGAATTCTCGGTGATCTACTCATGCCCTCGGAAAACTCGCCGAATTTCGCCGATATACGCTATACGCTCGACAACTGCATAACCCTAAGTCCCCACAAAATAGCCCTTCCTCCTGCCCCCTCTCAAATCGCGAGAGTATGATATTATACTACCAATCGAGTGACACGTGATGACCGCGGCTCAGCCTAAAACTCTTGGCAAAAACAAACAACAGCATCCATCCATCTCATCCGCCCCGTCCCGTCCATAACTTTGCATTAATCCACGCCTTCTTCCTTCCTCCCAACAACAACCAGGCGCACAAAAAGACCACCTGGCCAACGCTACATCTTCCACACAACAAGAGAGCCAGCTCGCGAAATAAACAAAAAAACAAAAAAACAAAAAAAATGTCGCTAAACCACAACCCCCCCACGAAGCCCGCAACAAACATCTGGTCGGTGATGAACTATCAAGTGCCTCGCGGCAAATGTGTCCACAAAGTACCCTTTCCCTGCCCGCCCGTAGGGCCCCCCCCGCTGGAGCACCCTCTCCTCCTCCTCCTCCAGCCTCCTTGCTAACATTTTACCAGCTCAGCGTCCTAAGCACCTCCTGCCCCTGCCTCCGCTTCATGTTAAACCCGCTACAAGCGGCGAGCAGCTTCGCATGCGACGGCTGCGGCCATCACGCCTCGTTTCACAATCTGAGGAATCCGGGCGAGGAGGAGGAAGTCATCATGATCGCCGATGCCGAGCGCGACGGGAGGAAGATGGTGATGAATGGAAGCGGGAATGGGACTGGGAGGAAGAGAAGTTCGTTGGTGGCGGGGAATGGGGTGCGGGGGCAGTTGAAGAACGGGAATGCGAGGGATAGGGATAGGAGGGATGACAGAGAGGAGGAGGGAGAGGAGGGGGACCTGGAGTGTCAGGTTGTTAAAAGGGTTAGAAATTAGTGTGTGTGCTTGTAGGTTGGGGAAGCAGATCCAGGGGGGGGGGGGGGTAATATGTCACGATACGGGTTCTTTCTTTACTTTCTTTCTTTCTTTTTCATGCTGGAGTTTGATGTTGCCCTCGTAGTCTGTCTGTCTGTCTCATTTGTCTTGTCTCGTTCTCGCCAGGCTGCTTCCTGGCTACTTCTACTACTACTATGACACTGCCGCTGCTATGCTATACTATACAATGCCGATCCTCCCCGTCTACTCCGTCCGATGTAATACATACCCACCAATACCTCTCTGCAAGTTTCCACCTCCGCATATACCCACCCCACTCACCGGTAACTACTTAAAATAATAATAA
>Ga0307510_10003714_pt1 | contig 17839 bp, 26 predicted proteins | sample 12_EM_MG_FD_207224 | JGI IMG/M metagenome (GOLD analysis project Ga0307510, IMG submission 207224) | Populus trichocarpa ectomycorrhiza microbial communities from riparian zone in the Pacific Northwest, United States - 12_EM | ecosystem: Host-associated > Plants > Roots > Unclassified | place...
GTTTGAGTCGTTGATGAGGTTACCGTTTGCGTGGACGTTGAAAGTTGGTTTCTGGACGCCTCCTTGTCCTTTGGTCTCCAGTGTTTCGACCCACATTGATTCTTTGAACATTTGAATTGAGTGGAGGACGTTGGCACGTTCGTTCTCTTCCACCGGGGTGACTCCATTTTGGATGAATTGGGTTGTCGTTTCGTCGTTCCACGTGTCCCATATGCAGGTTTCGACTTGTTTTTCGTTGCTGGTGTGGAGTCCCTTGATGGCGAAGAGGAAGGAGGGACAGCTCATTTCAGGTGGAGTGACTCTGAAAGTTATGTTTGGCAAGGCCCATACGGTTTGTTGCATAAGTATTTGGTAGTGGACTTGACTTAAACTGTGGATAAGGAAGGTAGCGGGGAGACACTCCTCTGTTCTCTTCCGTTTTTGCCCTGCGCTCTGGTGTTGTAGTTTGGCAATGAGTGCTTGGAGGTCCTCCTTTTTCATTGGTGAGGCCACACCGAAAGTCTTGGATTGGGTAATTTCGTCCACTGCATTGAAGATTCGGTCGCACATGTCGTTGTGGAGTTCCGCAGTCTCTGCATTGCTTTTGAAGGGTATCGCAAGGAGCGTCTCGCCATCCATGGTCCTCCAGTCGTCTAAGACTTCTTGTTTGATACGAGTGTACGCGGAGCCGGGATGGGCGTCGTGAACGGCTTGGGTTATCCCTCTGGAGTACTTGTCTAGTGGGTCTTTTTGCTTGGGGCAGTTGGCAATTTTCTGAGGTTGTAGGTTGGCTACTTCCATTACTTGGTTGAACTGTGGGAGTCGGTTGTTTTTGGGTCTTGTGGGGGGACTGGTTTCGGGTTCCGCTCGTACTCCTTGGTCCATTTGCTTCAGGTCGCGTTGGGGAGTGGTGTCTGTCATCGTGGGTTGTACTTTGGCTGTTCCCTGTCCTGGGCCGGGGGGGGCTGGTGTGGTGCTTTTTTGTATGTCTAGCATACGGTTTACTCTGGAGGTGCTCGACCTGGTTTTCATGGTCGGGGCTGGGGACGGTGAGATGGGAGGGGAAGGGGAGAGTTCTCCAGCAACTGCAGGCATTGACCAGGTAGGGGGTCTGGCAGTTTTGTTGGCATTGTGAGATGAGGGGGGGGCTGCATTTCGCGTATATGGTTGGGGTGGCGTGGCGTCGTATTCCTCAACGAGGGACTCTATGTCTATGTCTTCGTCGTGCTGTGATTCTGGTGGGGTGTCAGAGTTGGTTTCAGTTGGTTTGGAGGTGCTTACTGATTCTGCGTCTTTTGGTTCTTTGGGTCTCGTCGGGGGGAGGTGCTTTTGTTGGTGTCATGGCGTTGGGGTGAGTTGTTTGGGTGGGTACTTTTGGTGTGGTTCGTTTTATTGGTTTGTATTATTGTTTAGCCGTCAGGGGGCAGGTGTTCGTAATGTGTTTGGTAGGTGTCTGGGCGGCTGTTGTACCCTGTCGTTTTCATCCGCGCGGGTGTTGTGGTCCTGTCACGGTTTCCCTTTTCTTATGTTTCTCTGCTGGTGGGTAGTGGGGGTTGTGATGGGCTCATCCTGGTGTGGTCTACCTGGTTCTCGTTGTGCAATTGTGTGTCGTTCCGGATGGCGCAGGCATCTGGGTGGGTTGTGGTTTTGGCATTGTAAAGATTATGTTTTATTGCATGTACTCGTTTACATTAGGGATGGTTTACTCTGGTGTTCTCTCTGCTGTGTGGTGTTGGTGGTGTGACTTGTTTGTCGTTGGGTGCGCGGTTCGTGTGGTCTGTTGGTTTTTTCTCGTCATTTCGTTTGTGCCGGTATCTTGAGAGGTCCACGTTTCTGGGATTCAGTCACTCTTTTACTACTTTATCATTGCTTTTGGTGTCTTATAGATCATTTTTAATGGGTGTTCGTTCTTATGGGTTACGTGGGGGCATTTGTACCTGTGGTCTATACCTCTCCTTGCCCCGGTTTCAACCGTGCACGGTTCCAATTTCCCAGCGCTGCTTATCCCACTTACGGCCTCTCAATCGTGCAGGGATGCACGACTATATACATCCCATCCACCCCGAAGACGAAATACGAGCAGCGGAAGGGGCATACCTCATGCATCGCTCCTATCCCGAATTTACCGCCAAGCGCTTCCCCCTTGCCAAATCGGCCCCCAAATCTCGACTGACGTGGCATCCCAAGAGGCGAGCTCAACATCGCCCGTAGATGCCTCTTCTACGTGTCTCCCACAGCAAAGTAGCGTATGTCAACCCCGGACTACGGCCTTCAAGGGAACAGTGGCAGGCTAGGTCAAGTTGTTCTCGAAACTCATCCCGTCCGCCTCTCGGGCGCCAACCCCCAATAACAGCAAAGTTACCTGGAGACCCTTCTCGCCGCTGTCCCCCATCTGCCTCGTCCACCCCTACTTCCAATCTTGTGAACCCACCCCTTACCACCACCACCAACCTCCTTGATACTATCTTTGCACCCGCCACACCTCCCCCGCCTGGCTTCCCGGCGCCAACACCCCACTCTATCACGTGAGCTCGGAGTCGTTCCCTTCACCTCCGTCTGCTCCTCCGTCCACGCGTCTCGCGTTCGCACGAGCATCTCAGCATGGCGATACATCCTCCCCTGAGCCCGAGTCCTCGGAACCCACATCTCCCGTATATCATGCTGCGGCGCAACTGCTCCACTCTCCACTCTCCACAACGTCACAGTTCCCGCAGATTTTGACGCAAGACGTGATCTCCGCTCCACTCGGCATGTCACCCGCTCGCACGAGTCGCATCGCATCCTTTCAGCGCCGGTATAAGGGCGATGTGGAGAGCAGCGACGATCCGCATGAGGCCGACTCGCCGATCGAATAGCGACTGCAGCCACATGGAGATTGGGCTAAGAGACACGAACTCTGCGACGTCACCCCGTGCCCTCCGCTGCGTGGATCTGGGTCATCTAAAAAGGTTCTTCCTACCCCTCCACCTCGCCACTGCATCACCCCGCGCCGTAGATTCTTCCAACTGTGGCTGCATCCGTCCCCCCTTGTATGCCAGCTCCTTCCGAGATCGCCCCAATCGTAGCGGCAGCCACGCCTGCTCCCACGCCTGCCCCTCCCCCGTCCCCACTGTGCCTGCTCCTCTTATCGGCACCTCTCCTGCGACCCGTGTGCTCGCTCGTACTTTTTCAAGGGGTTCGTCTCTGTGGCCGTACTCACACGCGCCACTCTGCAACCGTGACGGCATCGTAGAGCTCGACTTTGACGACACTAGCGCAGTCAGCGATGTTGATACGCTCGAACGCTGGGGACTGAACGGTAGGAACGGCGCGAAGCGTTCGAAGAGGGATAAGGCAAAGGAGCGCGACAAGATCGAACGTTCGTGAGGGGTGCCTGGAAATGGCATTACTCCGAATCCCCACCTTGTGTTGTCGCACGCGCCAGAGATTTTAGGGAGACCATCACAACCACGGGCCCATCTTACCGTCGGACGCGGTGGTGCTTGTGGGTCGGCAGCAGCTTCGCTGCCTTCCCTGCACTCGCAATCCGGCGCTGGATCATCTGTCAAGCTCAGGCAACCTATCAACTCTACATCCACACTAGTGAAAAACCCTGAGCCATCATCGTCCATGGAGGACCGGCAACGGCACTTTCGTCATCCAACGACAACAAACCAAAACCAAGGCCAAGTCCCTCCCCAATGGACCCAATTGCAAAGCGTCAACACCCATCACCATACGGGTGCAGACTAGTGGTGCAACAACGTTCGTCATGTCGGCAGTGAGCGCCGCGATCGTCGAGGCCATACGTGCCTATCCAAACGGCAATGGCTCCTTGGCGACGACGAACCAGAAGGTATTTGTGGGAGAGGTGCCCACTCTGATCCACGTACGTCCTTTCACCTCTTCACCTGTGGCGTTTGATTCATTTCCCGTGATTCAATTTGTCAGAGTGATGCCTCGTTTGTGGCCCGGCTTCGGACGGAGGATCGTGCGTGGGTTAGCATATCTAGTCACCCTTGTGTTCGAATTGCTGAGGCGCCCTGACTCTGCCCCCCCTTCTCATGTCCTCCCCCCTCCCATCCCTACTACACGTTGTGTTGCATCGAGATATGAGTGTCGAGGTATTATTGTCGTGCGATGTACTCACACCTGCGACATGTATTGATATTCGATGCAGAATTCCTACGGGTGTGCCTGTGTGCCTCGAGACATTTGAACTGTGTGAACGAATAAGGGAGACACGACCGCGCTTGAAGCTCTCGATACCTGTCGACGCTCACCAGTCGTTAAATGTACTTGAAAAGTATACGGTACCGCCTCCAAAACCCAGGTCCTATCATACACTATGCTACCGTTTGATAGGACGGGTAAATTTCATTCGTCGCCGGCTGCGACAGTAGTAGCTGGGACCGGCAATGTGCGCCCAGCGCAACGTGGCTCGGAAACCAAGGTCGACGAAATCTGTCTGTATCTGGTATAGAATTTGGCGGTGTAGCTTGGTCATATCACAAACCAGAGTACTATGTGCCGTATGGTCTATTGTTCAACAGTGAAGTAGACATGCCGTTTGGGGACATCGTGATCGTGACTGATCAAGTCAGCGTTCGTAGGTTCATGAAATTACCCGGTCCTAAATACACTCCTCAAAACGAATGCGAGATATCACCAAACTTGAACAAGATCGATCACAATGATGGTAAGAAAAACATACAGCTTAGCTGGTTCTCTGGGGCAAAACACGTGTAAAGAAGAATAGGTAGTAGTTCATGGATGAGATCAAAGCTTTGTGGAAGGGAAAGCGCAGAGCGCCGATTAATCATCGTCCCCTAGATCCATTTCCGTTTTATCCTCGATAATTAAACCCATCCCAATCGCTGATAAACACGGGGTGGCCGGAAAGCTGTCGCGCATCGGCAAATTCAGAAATTGCTTCCTGAACAGACCCAGAAGGCTTCAGCCCTAATATGAAAACATTCTCCAGCGCTGGTAGCACTTCCATGACCCGTTCCGCTGGAAGCCCTCTCAGGACTTGTGCGACACGGGGAGCGACATTTTTGGATAGGAATAATTTCTTCATGGTGTTGAAAAGGCATAAAAGTTCCAGCCATTGCGGATCCGGGTCGTCTATGACGTCTTCCCACCTGTAATAGGATGGGACGCGAATGTGGAGAGATTCAAAAGGGGAAGGGGAGAGGGTAGGCAAGCATGATGCACAGAACTGCGTAAGATATGACAGCCGCAGATCTGACTCGGGGCAATTGAGATGGAGCCTGAGTGTTTTAGGATCAATTCCCAGTAATTTCTGCGAAAGCATGACGAAAATGCTGTAATCATTAAAGGTAATCTGTGCTCGATCGACTAATGAGAGCTTGTCTGCACGACAGACGAACTTTGACAGCTCTGAAACTTCTATGACTTCCTGAGGGAATAATGCAATCTTCGTACTCTCCAGTAAAGGGGCGTCAATTTGGGCCACGAGGTCCTCCATGTACTCAGGGACACCCTCGAAGCAAATAGAGGTGAGAGCAGGGAGGAGAGTGCGCGTATGCGGAGGTGGAGTTCGAATTTGGCCGTACGTGGGTAATTCAGGTCGGAATGCAAGGGAAAGTGATTCAAGCCGGGTCAGCGCGGAGAGGCCAGTGACCATTTCTTGAGGAGGAATGTACCCAGAAGATAGGATATTGGTGTACGAAAGGCAGACGAGGTTGGTGGCAGACAAAAGGAGATTTGGTAATGCTGGAAATGAAGACCAATCCAAGTGGAGGACTCGCAGACATGGTGCAGATCCGCACAAGAAGGAACGAGAAATTGCCTTCCTCGTTAAATGATCCCGCTGGACCCACAAATGTGTCAGCGCGGGGAATGGCTGTTGCATCAGCGGTGCAATTTGTTTTTCCCATTCCGATTCTGAAATGCCGTCGAGGTGGATCCCAGACACTCGATGATTGAGTCGAAATGCAGAAAGGAAATCGTCCCTTTCCGCCCCCACTCGGTAGCCAATGGCATGTATGTATATAGGTAATTCTGGCCAGAGATCCATCATCTCCTTCACTGAGGTCCTAGGAGACCTGCAGAGGAGCTGCAGGTTCAGGTGATGTGGAGATGTAAATGCCAAATATCTCCATCTTCGGCATACATGTACCAGCGTGTGCCACTCCTCGGATACGGAGCCATGAATTTCTGTTGCATCGACGAAGGATTTGAATATTTTGAGGAGAATGTCATCAGGAAGGGATCCGATTGTGACCCGTTGGTGAAGTTGGCCTATACCACCCATACTTAGCGATCACTCTGCAAAGGAACCGGAGGTCGACCACTCACTGCTGTCTTCAACACGTTGCTCATTTGGGTGCTGTATAAGGCCCTCTCCAGGATTTGGGCCCGCGGCAATCGGCTCGGAGGTATGGAAGGGTGAATAGTCGGTGAAATGGCCACTTGGTTGAGAGAAGTAGAGAGTTTGTTAGTCACTATGTCCTTTCAAGACAGCATACCGGAGGGACTTCAAACGTACGTGTCAGAGTCCATGATTGCAGCGGTGAATCAACTGATGTAATCGAAGAGAAGTTAGCTGCGCAAGCGCGACGCGCGACATTTGAGGCACGTGGACGGTGACACGTGACAGCCTTCAACCGTTCGCATTCGCACGAAATCCAGTACGCCGAGGGGAAGACATAGACCCTTCCCGCTCCCTCCACCACCGTCTGCACCTCCTCCACGCGCTTTGCATAATTTCACCGAATCCACATAAATATTCCCTCGCCTATTCCCGAGTCCTCTGGACCCTCGGTCACTCTGTGATACAATTCAATCACTCTCCGTAGGCCATAACGACACATGTCCGGCGGATTCCTACACGGGACTCCGGACGTGATCGCGTGATCGATTGATCCTGCGCTGCTCGGCATGCCACCTAATCACACGAACGGCATTAATGACGCCCTCGAAGTACCCATCAACAAAGCCAAGGCTGCTGTCAAAACCAACAACGCGTAAGGCGGAGATACACCCCGCTCATACACGACGACGACGGCGTCCCAGCCGCGCAAAAAGGTGGAGGTGGAGGGGGAAAACATCGCACCGCAATTTCCCGGGTCATTCGACCTTGGGAATCACGGCGGCAGTCCGGGAGAAGCGACGATCCGCACGAGGCCAACTCATCGCTCGAAGATCAGCCGTAGACGCATGCGAACCGCGCCAGGAAGCATGAGCTACGCGACGTCACACTGCCACACCCACTCCGTGGATATGTATCGCTCGGGACGGTGCTTCTCAGCGTCCCTCCTCCCCTGCCACCCCATCGCTGGCGCCGTTATACTGCGCTGTCCATTCTGCCAACTGATCCCGTACCGTCGCTTTGACAGCCTGAAGAATCCGAACAGCCCACGTCGCATAGATCCGGCCATAGCCTCTTCGACGAGTTCAGCCACATTTGTCTATACCAACTTCATGAAGAAAGTATGGTTTCGAGGGCGCATCTTTTCTCTTTGAGCGGGGGTACCAAAGACCTATTACTCGAATCGACCTTCCTCTGCTCACAGTTCCAATCTCTCGGAGGTGTATATCATCCCGAAAACGAAAGACAAGCTGCAGAAGGAAAATACTGATATATCGCTTGTTTCCCGAATTCACTGCGTGCCTCGCCATGGTCAAACGGGCCCCCAAATCGCTCACCAAGAGCTGGACGGCTGCCCACAGCCGTCTGCCATCTGCCAACGATCCGTTCACGAACTGACGCTAACTACTCAATCAAAGCTGGACAAGGGTCCGCACGAGACCGTGATGCTCTGGGTTTTAGGTTCTAACCCTGAACAACACGAACTGTTGTCGGATACCATAGAGCGGTGAGTACTCCGTTAGTTGTTTTTCAACCACTGAGCTAAATCAAATTTCTTCACTTCCAGATTGATGACCACCATTCGTGAATGCGGCCGAATCCATACAATTTGGATCGGCCTTCATCTCGCGTAGGACATCCCACTTCGAATGATGTGGGATCCCAGGCCCTCCACCTCCGTCTGCACCCCGCCCACGCGTCTCGCGTTTGCCCAAACACATCAGCATAACGATATATCTCTCACCCCGAGTCCTCTGAGCCCACATCTCCTACCTATCGTCCTGCAGCGCAACTGATCCACTCTCAGCTCCCGTTGATTCTCACGCAAGACGTGATCTTGGTGCTACTCGAGCACCATCGCGTCGTCATAGCGGCGATGCCAGGGTGATGTGGAGAGCAGGACGATCCGCGTGGGGCTGACTCGCCGATCGAAGAGCGACCGCAGTCGCTTGGAAACCGGGTTAGAATGGACGAGCTCGAGGACGTAACGCCGCGCTCCCCTTCGTGGATTTGCATCATCCGAGAAGGTGCTTGGTACCTTCCTCCCCATTTGCCATCGCGTCTCTATGCGCTGTCCGTTCTGTCAACTGCGGCTGTGTCTGTCCCGCCTTGTGTATCAGCTCCTTTCGAGACCGCCCCAATCGTAGCGGCAGCGACCCCTGCGGCTGGTCCCACCGCGCCCACTCCTCGCGTCGGTACCTCACCTGCGCCCGTGCGCTCGCGCCCTCCCATGAAGATTCGTCCCTGTGTCCATACCTACGCGTGCTACTCCGCAACCACGACGGCATCGTAGAGCTTGACTTTGCCGACACTACTATAGCGCAGTCAGCGATGACAATACGTTCGAACACCGGCGACTGAGCAGTAGGAACGGGGTGAAGCGCCCGAAGAGGGATAGGGCGAAGGCTCGCGCGACGAGATCCAACGTTTGTGAGATGTGCCCGGAAACGGCATTACTCCCAATCCCGGCCCTGAGTTGCCGCACGCGCCAGAGATTTTGAGGAGACCGCCACCACAGGCCCATCTTGCTGTCGGATTCGGTGGTGCCCATGGGTCGGTAGCAGCTTCGCCGCCTCCCCCGCACTTGCAATCCGGCGCTGGATCGTCTGTCAAAGCCCAGTCAACCTACCGGCTCTACATTCGTACTGGTGAAAATCTCAAGGCATCATGAGGATCGGCAACGGCACCTTCGTCATCCAGTAACAACAAACCCAAATCCAAGGCCAAGTCCGTCCCTGATGGACCCAATGCGAAGCATCAATGCATCAACACCCATCACCACGCAGGTGAAGACTAATGGCGCAGCAACGTTCGTCAAGTCGGTCGCCGCCGCCATCGTCGCGGCCATACGTGGCTATCCGAAAGGCAATGGCTCCTTGATGAACGAACCGGAAGGGATTTGTGAGAGGCGTGTTCACTCTGATCCACGTATGTCCTCTTTCCTCTTCATCTGTGTCTGGTTCATTTCCCGTGACTCGATTTGTCAGAGCGATGCCTTGTTTGTGGATCGGCTTGGACGGAGTGTCGTGCGCGGGCTTAGCGTATCTAGTCACCCTTGTGTTCTAATTACTGTGGCGCCCTGACATTGCCCTCCTCTCTCTTATCCTTCCCCCTCCCGTCCCCACTACACGTTGTGCTGCATCGAGATATCAATGTCGATGTATTGTTGTGCGATGTACTCACACCTGCCCTGATATGTATTGATATTCGACGCAGAGTTTCTACGGGTGTGCGTGCGTGCCTCGAGAGGGCCTTTGAACTGTGAGCGAATAGGGGGGACACGATCGCGCTTGAAACTCTCGATACTTGTTGACGCTCACCAGTCGTTAAACATAATACGGTCCCGCCTCCAAAAGTCCAGGGTCCTATCAGACACTATGCTCCCGTCCGATAGGACAGGCAAATTCTATTCTTCGCTGGGTGCGACAGTGATAGCTGGGGTCGGTGATGTGCGCCCATCGTAATGGGACTCGGTGCCAAGGTCTACGGAAGCTGTCTGTATCGGGTATATAATCTTGCAGCGTGGCCCGAGCACACCACAAAGCATACTGCTATGTGCCATACGGATTCCTGCCTTAGCGGTGACATAGCCGCGCCACTTGAGGACCGGGACTGATTCCATGTCTCTGTTCGTAGGATCATGAAAGTTGCCAGTCCTAAACACATGGCTCAAAACAAATGCGAGACATCACGGAACTTGGACGAAATCGATGACGAGAATGGTAGCAAAATGGTACAGCATAACTGGTGTCTCGGAGCTAAACTAGTGAAAAGGAGAATAGGTAGCTGTTAGTGGATAGGACCAAACATCAAACCTTTATAGAAGGAACAGAAAGTGCTCATCAATCATCGACCCCTCGATCTATTTCCTCACTTTCTGAACCTCTCCCTCCCAGTGGATAGACACAGGGCGGCCTGAAAGCTGTCGTGCGTCAGCAAATTCAGAAATGGCTTTCTTCACATGCCCCGAGGACTCAAGTCTTGATATGAAAACATTTCCCAATGCTGGCAGCACTTCCATGACCCGTTCCGCTGGAAGCCCTCTCAGGACTTGCACGACATGAGGAGCGACATATTTGGATAGGTCCAATGTCTTCACAGTGTTGAAAAGGCGCAAAAGATCCAGCCATTGGGGATCCGGATTATCTATAGGGTCGTCCCACCTGTTATGAAACGGAACGCAGATGCGGAGACGTTCAAAAGGGGAGAGGGTAGGTAAGCATAATGCACAAAATCGTGCAAGATATGAAAGCCGCAGATCCGACTCAGAGCGAGTGGGAAAGAGCCTGAGAGTTTTAGAATTAACTTCCCCTTTTAGTAATTCATGTGAAATTGTTACAAAAATGCCGTCAATGTCAAAGATAACTTGGGCTTGATTGGTTAGTGACAGCTTGTCTGCACGACGGACGAACTTTGCCAGCTCCGAAACTTCTGGGACTTCCACGAAGAATAATCCAATCCCCATACTCTCGAGTAAAGGGGCGTCAATTTGGGCCACGAGTTCCTCAATATACCCAGGAACACCCCGGAAATAAAAATAGGTGAGAGCAGAGAGGAGAGTGTGTGTATCCAGGGGTGGAATTCGAATTTCCCTGTGTGGGTGTGGTCCAGGCCGGAATGTCAGGGAGAGCGATTCAAGCCGGGTCAGCGCGGAGAGACCAGTGACCATTTCTTGAGGAGAAATGTACCCAGAAGGTGGAATATCGACGCACCAGAGGCGGACAAGGTTGGTGGCGGACAAAAGTAGGTTTGACAATGCTGGAAATGAAACGGATACCAAGTGGAGGACTCGTAGACATGGAGCAGATCCGCCCAACAAAGAACCAGAAATTACATTCTTGATGGGGATTGGAAGACCCGGGTCGAGCCACAAATATGTCATCGCAGGAAATGGATGTTGCATCAATGGCGCATATACTTCCCATTCTGCATCTGGACCCTCGAGGCGGATGCCAGACACTCGATGATTGAGCCTGAGTGCGGCGACGACATTGTCCATCGACTCCTCCGTTGGGTAGCCGACGTCGTGTATGTATATAGGTAGTTCTGGCCAGATATCCAGCATCTCATTCACCGACCTTTTGGAAGGTCTGAAAACGAGTTGCAGGTTCAGGTGATGTGGAAATGTAAACGCCAGATTTCTCCATCTTCGGTATACATGTACCAGTATACACCACTCATTGGATGCGGGGTAATGGTAATATATTGCATCAACGAAGAATTTGAATATTTTGAGCAGAACATCATCAGGGAGGGTTCCGATTGTCACCCGTTGGTGATGTTGGCCTTTCCGGACTTAGTAATTACTCTGTAAAGGACCAGGGATTGAGCGCTTGAGCACTCACCACTGTCTTTGACACATTGCACATTTGGGTGATTTATAAGGCCCTCTCCTGAATTTGAGCTTGTGATACCCATTGCAAAGGTTGGAGGTACGGTAGGGCAAACAATTGATTAAATGGCCACTTGGTTGAGAGCAAAAGCAGTCGACAGGATTTGGAGGATGTATGAACAGGGATTAATTAGTCAGTGAGATAGCACACTGGAGCAGAGCAGAGTCCATGAATGGCCCCTGAGGCTCCCGCGTTGCAGTTCACGTGTCTCGAGTGTTTGTCAGCCTTCAACTTCAAATTGAACGTTGAACCCCGACTGCTCCCGTCTCTGTCCCGACGTCTGTACCGGCATCTCGGTGGTCAGAAGAATCTGAATGGCCCATGTCACATAGTTCCGACCATGATTTCCATCAGCGACCACTGGCAGTTCAGCCGCATCTGTCAATACAGACTGCATGAAGGAAAATGGCAAAAGGATGATCCCGAGGGCCCCATCTTTCCTACATGAGCGGTGCATACAAAAGACCTACTATCCTAATCACTCACCCTCTTCTCACAGTTCCAATCTCTCAGAGATTTTCTATCCCCCTTCTGGCCTCTTCATCCTCAATCTTACAGGTATACACGACAACATCCGTCCCATCCACCCCGAAAAACGAAATACAAGTGGCGGAAGGAGCATACCCGATGTACTACTCGTGTCCCAAACCCACCGCCAAGCGCCCCGCCATGGTCAACCGATCCCCAAATCGCCCACCGCGAGCTGGACGGGCGCACACCGCCCTCCGCTCTCCGCCAATGACCTGCTCACCAACTGGCGCCATCTGCTGAATCAAAAGCCGGACAAGGGTCTGCACGAGACTGTCAGGATCTTGTTTCTGAGCTCCGAATCTGAACAAACAGTTGTAGGACAACGTAGAGCGACGAGTACTCCGCTGACTGTTCTTCAACCTCCGAGCTGAATCAACTTTCTCCCCTCGAGACTGACGATCTTCATTCCTAAAGGCGAGAATCTTTGGACTGTGTGAACAAATGAGGGAGACGCGATTGTGCTTGAAACTACCGGTCGCCATATCCCTGAAGAGTATACGGTTCTGCCTCCACAGTGCATGTCCTATTGCTAACGCCCGATAGGACAGGTTAATCTCATCCTCACCGGGTATACTAAGGTAATAGCTTGGGATCAGCGACACACGCCCAGGGTAACGGGGACCGGATGCCAATGTAAACGAAATCATTGGGTATATAATCTGGCGGTGGGCATATCACAAAGGGTATTGTGAGAACACAGCCATGAAGGCGAAGACAGTGAAGTGGTGCAGAAAGAAAGGTGATGTTAGTATCGTCGAGAGGAGTGACGGTGGACGGTGGAGGTGAATGAGTGCGGTGTCAACGGGATCGAAGCGAGACTGGAGGTGGTATGGACAGGTAGAGCAGTGCAAACTGAGGGAATGTTAGAACTAAGGAAGGGCCTGAGGCCGAAGGAGGGAGCATACGGGCACTGGGCGGCAGCGACTACCTAAGCAACGTTGCGCGAGGGGGTAGGAATGAGAAAGAGTGTGGAAAGCGAGAGAATGAACGAAGCGATGAGGCAGGGTCAGAAACGAAAGGAGGGACGTAGACATTGGTGTCATGTTGCAGTAACGGCGACTTTGTCGATGTTAGCGAAGGCGGCGGTTGTGGGTTCGGGGAGAGGAGGAAAAGGGGGAAAGGGAAGGGCGAAGAAAGATCGTCTTGAGGTCGAATTTGGCTTAACTGGTATCTCCTCAGGAGTCAAACAAGTAGGAAGGAGAATGGGTAGCAGTTAGTGGGTCAGATCAAAACGTTTTTGGAAGGGAAAGCTATCCGTCATCGACCCCTCGATCCATTTTCCTGTTCCCGTTTTCCGGTATTACGGGCTCCTCGTCCCAATCGCAGATAGACACAGGGTGGCCAGAAAGCTGTCGCACGAACTCAGCTCACCGCGTTGACGCGTTGACGTCTTGAGTGGTGTTGATTTTGTATTACGTATTACTTACGACAGGCAACTAACAGGCACTCACGCGTTCCGTGGCCTCTCGTGGACGCTTCGATTCTCTCACACGAAAACCACGACAGTATAGTCTGTCACCAGCTCAACGAGGAGGTCATATGCATAGAAGACACGCAACATCGAAGTTGGTCTCCATGTGCACTCTGTATCAAGCGGCTTTACTCGTGCCACGTGCACGTGAACTCTGACGCGACCGCGACCATGACAGCCTTCAACGTGAACGCCATTTGCGCCAAAGCCACGACGGCAGTAAGTCAACGAGCAATTCACGGTGGACATAGACAAATAGGTAAGTTCGCACTTGGTCTCTGTTTGGAGCCCATGTCTGAGCGCTCATATTCTCTCCGTTTTCACTTTTAACGTTCCATCAGCGACTTAGCCGTGAGGAAACTGACCGAGGGTCTTTTCGCCTCTGTTTCCAAATCTACCGTATCCAATTCTATTCCCTACCCCACAGTATATCGCTATCTTGGCCTCCGCCATCCCTTCCCGCAGTCAAGACCCCCACTCGTTCCCCCTTCCGCCTGCAACCTTCTACGCGCTTTGCATCACATCAGCGCCCCTGCTTAGCAATATTCTTCCCCTGTCCCCAAGTCCAAGTCCTCTGAACCCTTGTTCATGCTCTCCGCACGCCACGTGTCTCACAGAGCACCTAGTGCTAAGGGCTGCGGTCCATATGTCCGGGAGATTTCCACGCGGGTCTCCAGACGTGATCTCTGTGCTGCTCGGCATGCCGGCGCCACCTAGTCACACGGACTGTGTTGGTTGAATCCCTGAATCGCCCATAGACGATGCGCATGCGCCCGACCAAACATCATCCACAGACGCATGCAAATTGTGCCAGGAAGCAGCCTCACCACGCGGATCTGCATCGCGGCCATCGCCTGAGACGGCCTTGCACAAGTTTTTTCCAAACTCATCCCGTTCGCCTCTCCGACCCCAACCACCAATAACATCAAAGTGGCCCTGGAGACACTTTTCGCGTCACCTGCCTTGTCCACCCCTACTTACAGCCTTGTAAACCAGCGGCCTTCTACCACGAATGCGGGTCTTGCCCTCCCTGATACTCTCTTTGCCTCTGCCATCTCCCACATGCGCAACAACATAGCCATATCTCAGAGCCAGACTTCTCTGAACCCTCGGAATCGTCTCCCAGAGGTCGCGCTGATGCGGAATAAATTCGCTTTCCATAGACGAGAACCTTGCAATTCCCACGGTTTCTAGGATAGGATGTGACCTCTGCGCTTCTCGGCATGCCATCTAGTCACAGGAACAGCATCACGCCCTCGTAGCATCGATACTAGCGTGACGTGGAGAGCAGCAACGATCCGCATGAGGCGTGGACTCGCCGATCGACGAACGACCGCAGCCACATGTAAATCAGGCCAGGAAGCACGAAATACGCGACGTCACGCCGCACCCTCCGCTACGTGGATTTGCGTCGTTCGAGAGGTTGCTTGCTACCCCTCCTCCCCCCTTGCGACCACATCACTTTGCGCCATCCGTTCTGCCAATTGCTGCTGGGTCCTTCCCACCGCTCGTCCCAGTTCCTTCCGATACCGCCCAAATCGTAGCGGCAGCCGCGCCTGCCCCCGCTCCCGCCCCCACTTTGCCTGCTTCTCGCTTCTGCACCTTTCCTGCGCCCCGTGCGCTCGTGCCCTTTCATGTGGATTCGTCCCCGTGGTAATACCCACGCGCACCACCCGACGACCGCAGCAGAGATATCACCGAGCCCTACTTTGCCGGCACCAGCCCACTGGCACTCGGCGATGTCGATGCGTTCTGACGCCGCCGACTGAACGGCAGGAATGATGCGAAACACTCGAAGAGGGATAGGGTGAAGGGCCGCGACAGACCGAATGTTCGTGGGACGTTCCTGGAAAGAACATTACTCCAAATCTCGACACTGGGTTGTCCCTGTGTCAGCGATTTGGGGGCCAACCCTCACGACCACAAGCACATGTTGCCGTCGGAGGTGCCCGTGGGTTGGCAGCAGCTCCGACTTCCCCACACTCGCAGTCGGGCGTTGAATCATCTGTCAAGCCAAGCCAACCTAACAACTCTGCATCCGTGGTGGTGAAAAACCCCGACCCGTCACTGGAGGAGCGCCAGCGGTACCTCCGTCCAACAACGACAAATCCAAGTCCAAGTCCAAGTCCGTCCCCAAATGACCCAATGGCAAAGCGTTAACTCCCGTCATGACGCAGGTGCAAACTAATGAGGCAACTATGCTCGTCAAGTCTGTGGTGGGCGTTGCGATTACCGCGGCCGCACACACCCATCCTCACGGCATCGGCTCGTTGGCCATGAGAGACCGGAAGGAATTTGCGCGAGAGGTGCTCACTCTGCTCCGCGTACGTGCTTTTCCCTCTTTCCATCCCTGGCGCTGCATTTGTTTTCGGTGGTTCTGTTTGATAGACCGATGCCTCATTCATGGATCGGCTTTGGACAAAGTATCGTGCGCGGATTTTGGGTATATATTCACCCTTGTGTTCTAAGACCCATGGCGTCCAGCCTCTGCCCTCCTCTCCCTTATCCTCTCCGCCTCCAGTATACGTTGTGTTGCCCCGGGACATGTGTGTCGATGTGTTATCGCGCGATGTGCTCACACCCGCAGTGACGTGTGTTGGTATTTTGGTATTAGATCCAGAGTTCCTGCGGGTGTGCATGCATGCATCGAGAAGCTTTGAATGGAGTGAACGAATAAGGGGGACGCGATTGTGCTTGAAACTCTCGATGCCTGTCAACGCCCACCCGCTGTTAAATATACTTGACAGTAATCCTGTCCTGCCTCTAAATTCCAGGTCCTATCGTATGCTTTGTTACAGGTCAGGTAAGTTTCATTCGTTGCCGGGTGCTACATTAATGGCTGGGATCGGTGGCATGAGCCCAGGGTAACGGGGCTTGGATGCCAAGGTCAACGAAATCCGTCGTTATCGGGCATATAATCTGGCGGTGTGGCTTGGGTATATCACAAACCATCCTACCATGTGCCATATGTTGTACTGCTGAACTGTGAGGTAGACGTGCAATTTGGGGACACCGTGATCGCGACCGATAATCGATCATCTGCTGTACATAATTCCAAGTCTCCGTTCGTAGGACCATGAAATTACCAATCCTAAATACGCTTGTCAAAACGAATGCGAGATATAACCAAGGTCGATCACAATGATGGTAGCAAAAACATACAGCTTAGTCGTTTCTCTGGAGCAAACGAAGTGTAAAGACCCACGCCTAACCCCCTCCCGAACCCCTTCCCCTGCTCGAGGTAGCGCACGCCCTCCGGCGGCCCGCTACGGCGGCCCCAGACGCTCTCAGCGTCGCATGGCTCACCCTCAGCAGCGACCCCACACCCATGTTCTCCATTCGGCTCCCCATATTTTATCGGACTGCCCGCTAGTCTCGATTTTTCGCTCACGCATTCTTAAGGACTATTCCTTTCATTACTTATTTTGGACTGTGAAAGGCGCTGAGGCGCTTGCCACTTTTCTCGTACATAGCAATTCCCTTCTCCGCCCGTTACCCCCTCGCCCGGACCCCCCTTGATTTCTCTCTCGGTTGGCTTGAGGCCTGAAGCACTGTGTGCTTTCTGTTTTACTTATATCCGTTTCGCTCGACAGTCCGTTATATACTCCCTGGGTCTCCTATGTAGTGTTCTCGTAGCACCACGATGTCTTGTTGTGTAAACAGTGGACAATAAACTTCGAATTCAAAAAAAAAAAAAAAAGGAAGTGTAAAGAAGGATAGGTGGAAGTTAATGGACAAGATGAAAACTTTATGAATGGGAAAGCGCAAAGCACCGATTACAATAATGATCGTCCCTTCCATCCATTCCCTTATCGTACACAATAGTGAACCACTTCATCCCACTCCTCGATAAACACGGGGTGGTCGGAACACTGCCACGTGGCAGCAAATTCATAAATTGCTTCCCTCATATGTCCCAAGTGCTTGAGTCTTGATATGGAAACTGTTTGGAGTGCTGGTAGCACTTCCATGATCCATTCCACTGGAAGCCCTTTCAGGCCTTCAGGCCCAGCGGGAAATGTGTCTCACAAGGTCAAATGATATCAAATCATGTAGAATATTTTACCTGGTTTGATATGATTATAGAAATGAGAGTTTCCTTCTATAAAAATCAAATCATATAGAACTGGTACAAATCAGGTCAAATGT
>Ga0307510_10003715_pt1 | contig 17835 bp, 17 predicted proteins | sample 12_EM_MG_FD_207224 | JGI IMG/M metagenome (GOLD analysis project Ga0307510, IMG submission 207224) | Populus trichocarpa ectomycorrhiza microbial communities from riparian zone in the Pacific Northwest, United States - 12_EM | ecosystem: Host-associated > Plants > Roots > Unclassified | place...
CGTCTTAAGTGACCCCCCGGCTCTTGACCTAATCCATTCACATCTTTATTTTCATAATGTTAGCTATTTTATTTAATTTGTTATCGCCAATTTTCGAAAAGGTCCGGCTTAGCTGCCAGCAACACTACACCAGCCTATGCTATCACATACCCATGCGATCTTTTGTGGTCTTCAAGAGCATCTTCATGAATCAATTTGTAATTTACCATCTGGCACTGATCTGTGCATCCAGCATGGACTTCTTGCTGCTCATCAAAAGCTGGCTGAGTATTATTATCGATTTGACCAATCCCCCTTCTATATTTGGGCCACGTGTACATCTGTATCATTGTCAATCACACTTTAGCTCATATCCTGACAGTTTTTGACCCAAGGATCACCTACGAGGGCTTGAAGCTTGACTTCGCCAATGACCCCTTACTTCTAGTGGATCTCAACAAGTCCAAGTCACGCCTCCACAAATATTACAACAAGTACTATGCTGCATCACCCCTACCCTCTAGCAACACCAATACTGCTCACCCAAAACCTTCCGGCACCTCAGATTTCACAGCACGCTATGAGGTGATCGTTCCTGATTCAATTGATGAATTGGAAGAGTATTTCAAGATCAAGCGCAAGGATTTCAAGAAGTGCGATCCACTTAGATGGTGGAGGAGCCAACGCGAGGATTGGCCCAACTTGTACCGCTTCGCTTGTGATATCCTTTGCATTCCAGGTTTGTAGCATTTTGTCTTATTCTCATTCTTCTGTTTATCCATTTTTAGGCTCTGCCGTTGCTGTTGAACACATTTTTTCTAGTGGCAGGGACACCATATCGATTCACTGTGCTAGCCTTCAACCAGACACCATCCGGACACTTATGGTCCTAAAACATCACATTCGTTGGACACGCGGGGTTAATGCAATCAACATAGACTAGTTTTTGGTTCTGTAGTTACATGTATTTTGAAATCACACCCGTATAGTCCCATATCACGCCGTATATACACCCGTACCGTACTGTCTCAAAAATTTGAGATGACTGTACAGTTACGGTTTACGGGTACCTGTAACCGTATTGGTACCATAAAGTATACGGCCGTATGCCGTATACGGTACGGTTCTCAGCCCTAATTGACCCCCGTCCCATCCCATCCCATCCCATCTACCAATTTCCCAACCTCTGTACAGTTACAGTTACGGGTACCCCATGCCCGTATTGAGCCCATTTCTATATGGCCATATCCCATATATGGGACGGTGCTCAGCCCTACTCCTTACACTGATGTCTGGCATCATGTTGTCACCCAGACTCCGCATACTACAGTAGACAGTTTTTGTATGAAGTCATTTATCATTTAGGTTATGTAATACACATTATGTAATACACGTTTGGAGGAACAGAATAATCAGGGTGCGGTGACCTGGGTCCTTGCTGTGGCGTTGGTCGGGACTTGGTCGGAAAAGCTGAGTTGAGTTTGAAAAGGAGCGTAACCAAGATGGCTTCTCTAGAAGTGGCCCACAGGAGGTTCGTATAGATGCTTTTCCTGGACTACGGACTGGGTCAGTAAGGGTGATCTCGGGGAAAAACACGGGTGTTACTGACCCCAATCAAGAAAAAAGTGTATTTGCTTTTTTGTAAATTTCATGCTTTTTGCTTTGTATTAGTGAAGCTGAACTAACCAATACTCTTCTAATCAATTGTTTCCTCAATAACATGTACTTTTGAATTGAGGTACCTTTTTTTAAGTGGTCTAGGTTTTTGGTTGGTCAGCTACTAGTAAGCACTCTAGAAAGTAGGGGAGGGGAGGAAACGTTTTTGAACTTTACTTTTTCGAACTGTTGCTAAAAAGTACAAAATAGTATGAAAAAGTATGAAAGGTAAACACGGCCTTCGGGGAAGAGAGATTGAGGTGGGACGAGTGAGTGGCATCGTACTTCAAGTAGGTAGCCTTATGTATGCATGAGAATCGCAATGGGAAGAGTCTGAAGGGAGTGCAAAACAGGTGATCTACTGTCTTTGTGTGGAGAGCCTCAGTGTCATGGGTCGTTACAACCTCAGATCCGAAACGACCCGCCCAGTCGTTGGCACTCGGCGGCGTGGGGCGTGGCTGTTCTAAACCTAACATCTGAGCATTTTCTACATCTAAAGGGGACCTCGGGTTGAGATCTGATGGATGATATCGTCACCCACTGAACAAGTGGTAACAGTGGGACAGCGTTGCTGCTGGAAGCGGTCTAGCACGGCCCCTACGTTGCTCGCGTCAACGTCAAAGATAGAACCCCATTATTGGCCGAGAATCCCCCCTGGGGTTCCATGAGGGGTCAACCGGTCAGCCGGTCAATCCCCATCCCTCCCTGTTTAGCCACGAATCCCACGATGGTTATCTAGGAGACTAGGACGGACTGGGGATCGATCTCCTGGCTCCTTATCAGAACTGCGGAACGAGCCAAGGAGGGAGGGGCCTCATGACCGCTTTGAGAAGAAATCCTGGGGGTACCGATTGAGGGTGCGGTAGAGGGAGACCAGGAATAAACGGCGCCGCCGATACATAAAGAGTGTCGAAAACCGAGAGAGGAGATTGATGTTCAAGTCGTTGGCCGTTGGTTGAGCATCGCTGTACATCATAGTAAGAATCATCGTCCAAAATAAGATGAACTTAGGTCGGGGATCACCACGTTGGTAATTTCCCACAGTGTGGAACGGAAAAAAAAAAGGCAAACGGGATGGCGTTCCGGGGACAAAAAATGTGGACGAAGTGGGGTTTGAACCCACGACCTCATGCAACGGAACTCATGATGAGCTTGCGAAGCAAGCGCGCTACCACTGTGCCATTCGCCCTTCTTATTCGGAACGCCTTGCAAGACATTACGAAAGGCTCCATGCCCTGAGCCATGGCTGGTTCCCACGTGCTATTCGTGCTATTCCGGGTCTCGGGGAGGGAGAAGCTGGTATCATCCACAAATTTGTCTGATTTACGACACCGGAAGTGTGACTTTTTCAGGTTGGTTCGAAGAATCCAAGCTTGTAACGAAGGCAAGACCTAATCAGTTGGGGACGGCATTGGAAGGGGAGGGGGTTTAGGGCGCACTGGGGAATTGGGGAAATCTTCATCATACCGACCCAACCTAGTGTCCCGAGTCTGCATCTCTTCCAACAATCTCCTCCAACTCCAACTCCCGTGCGGCATCATGGTGATGGCGACTTCGGGAACCCGCTTCGCTATCTTTTTGCTTATCACTGTAAATACTTGTAGTAATGTTAATGCGTACGCACGTTTTGTCCTGGCCTACCTCTTGCCTACAGATTTCGTTGTTGATCTAAACATGCCATGTGAGCCCCGAGCAATTTCGGACTAGAAAAGGCCCTGGAGCCCTAAGGGTGGTGGTCCGCCAACACCTTGTGTTGGACATTCCAGTTCACAGTGCCGAATGCGGAGACGTCGGGACCGTCGAAAGGGGATTTACGTGTGTCAAGTCATTGTCAAATCCCAATAGAGGTATAGGGTTGTAACTGGGGTAGTGGTAGCCCAGTATTGTGAGATGACGTGTACTGACGGGTGCGGTGTGTGACTGTACAGTAGCGCGCCATTAGCCAGTCATTCGACTCTTTTGGTCAAAGTGAGTGACTCTGCCGCCCGTTTCGAGGCACTTTAGAGCCGCGCCAAACCGTACACCACCTCCACTTTTCCTCCGTCGCCGGGCACGATGACATCTCCAAATAATGCCCGTTTTCCCCCCAGTCGCTCATTGTCTGCCTCGCGCTCCATTTCCCAGTCAATCTACGCACCTACCGCCTCCTCCCGCCCTTTTCTCAACATGCTCAACCCGCTCGGCCGCGCGTACCAGGGCTATACAGCCGCTAACCAGTCTGTTCTCGAGGAAGATGAGGAGGACACCGATGGCGCCGCGTCTCCCAGACATGACGATATCGACCTCGAGGCACAAGCCGCACCCACGTCAAACTCCAAGTCCTCCTTCGCGACTTCTACGCACCTGCAGCCCCTCTCCCGGGGCAGCACCGAACCTGGTGTTCTTCGACCCAACGTTCGCGAGGACGATCGTGTAGCAGAGGAGTCGGAATCTGACGGTGAGGTCCCGCAGAGCTTTCGGATTGAGTCCCCCGCTACGCGCCGTAACCCGCTATCGCGCAAGGGTCACTCACGCGACACGCGCCACGCCCTCAACGCCACCACGCCCATCGATCCCCCCCGGATATCTGTGCCCCCACGTCCTTCGGAAATTAATCCGGACCAGCCGCCCTCTCGATCCCCGTCTGTGGCCGCGCAACCCAATCCAAAGCGCGGCTTAGATGCGTACGAGCGTGCGCTGTGGAATTGGGTGAACGTGTACAACCTCGATGCCTTTCTTCAGGAGGTGTATATGTACTACCATGGGAAGGGGATATATTCCATTGCCCTTAAGCGGGGACTGAATCTCCTGTGGGTTCCCCCTTTGTATGTCAGAGTGGTTCGCTAATACCTAGCCCAGCACAGTCGGGTTTGTCATCGCCTTCTCGACATTCCTCCTCCGCTGCGTCGATTATTCGCGCATACACCCTGATCAAGTCACACGACTATCCGATATCGTCGTCGAGCGCTGTGTTTCCCGGTGAGTTCTCTCATTCTGACTGTGCAGATCGTATTTCTCATCGGTCTTGTTCTGCAGATTTTCCGGCTTCACGCTCCTCTTCTTTCTCTTGTTTTGCGCCTTCTATGTGTGGCAAATCGTTATATTTGTCTTGAGCATCATGCGGCTCGTGGACATGTACCACTTTTATACCTACCTCCTTCAAATACCTGACGTACGCCTCTTACTCATATGCTACTGCTCACTTCCCAAACATTTTCCAGGAAGATATCCAGACTATTTCATGGCCCGAAGTCGTCCGACGGATCGGAGCTATACGCAATTCCAATCCACTCACAGAACTCTCATTGTCGTCTTCGCGGCCACGTGCCAGCGAAGGCGCTAAATTGGATGCGCACGATATCGCGAATCGAATCATGCGACAGGAAAACTTCCTCATCGCTCTTTTTAACAAAGAGCTCCTTGATCTGCGTATGCCGCTCCATCGCGGGTTGCCTGCAGAGGAGGGTAAAGGCCGGACACTCACGCGTGCCCTGGAGTGGAATCTCCAATTTTGTCTGATGGAATACTTGTTTGATAGAAGGGGACGAGTGAGGAAGGTGTTCCTGAAAAGCAGGAACCGAACGGCGTTGATTGATGGGTGCGTGATGTACAAGGCCATCTTAGAACCCTGACTGATGCGGTTCTTCAGGCTCAGAAGACGTTTCATATTCATGGGTATCTTGAACGCCATTTTCGCGCCATTCATCGTGGTATACCTGCTCATGTATTCGTTCTTCCGATATTTCGAAGTATGGCTTTCTCTTCTCGTGATATGGCAATTCTCATTGCAAAGAACAGGAGTCTTACAAGAACCCGTCTTCAATCAGCGGTCGCGCATACACCCCCTTTGCACAGTGGAAGTTTCGGGAATTCAACGAGCTTCCCCACCTGTTTGAACGACGTCTCAAAGAATCATATCCCGTTGCGAATATGTACATGAACCAGTTTCCCAACGAAAAGCTGGCAATTATCATGAGGTGAGATCCTGTGACATTTCTGTTCGATATTCGAGTTGACGCAATAGCCAGATTCACAGCGTTCGTGGCTGGTTCTTTTGCTGCCGTCCTCCTTCTCGCCACGGTCATCGACCCCGACCTTTTCATCCACCTCGAGCTCACCCCTCATCGCTCTGTCTTCTTCTACCTTTCAGTCTTTGGTGGTATTCTGGCGGTTGCTCGCGGCATGATCCCCGAAGAGAACAGGGTGTTTGACTCTGAAGTGCTCATGGAGGCGATCGTTCAGTACACGCATTACCTTCCGGACGAATGGCGGGAACAACTACACTCCAAGACAGTGCACACGCAATTCGGAGAGCTTTTCGCTATGAAAGCGGTTACTTTCGCGACAGACCTTGCGAGCGTCGTGTTGACGCCGTTCATCCTCTGGTTTGCGCTGCCTCCGTGCGCGCCAGCAATCGTCGACTTTTTCCGCGAGTTTACAGTCCACGTAGACGGACTGGGGTATGTTTGTAGCTTTGCCGTGTTCGACTTCCAGCGACACGGCAACGTCAAGGTCCGTCACATTCTGTTTTTCATTCCTGCTTGCTGACTCTCACCTCTACGCTCTACCTGTACATGCGCAGTTTGGTGCGCCGACGAAGGTGTCAGACGCACGGCTGATGTCGAACGACGGAAAGATGGAAAAGTCGTTCGTGTCGTTCAAGGCGGCGCACCCAGAATGGATTCCGACAGATCCAACTGGCTCGCTATACCTCTCGCGCATCGCGGACCTCTCCGCGCGGCGCACCGCAGACGACCACACGCCCCGCCCCCCGGACATGGCTGTTGCGGGCGCCACAGATCGCGAATGGGAGTACGAACGGGCGCTGCACCAGTCGCAGACTGCGGCTGTGCGGCGGCGCGGCGGGCCTATCGGCGGGAACCTCGGATTTGGAGCGACGTCGGCGATGCTCGGACAGTCGACTGGAACGATGTACCAGTCTGGGATGGCGCAGAGCGTCGCGCTGGGCGACTCGGACGGGTCCGTTGGGCTCACCACCCCGCAGCAGCAGCAGCATCCGCCATCTTCCTCTGCCACGTCTTCATCGGCGAAGAAGGCGACGCCGATGCCGATCCCGAGCGGGAGTGGTGAGCTCGTGGCGGACTCGGAGGGCGATGTACGAAGCACGCTAGGCGAGTCGTATGTCGATGGAGCGAGGAGGCATCCGCGTGTCACTGGCGTCGGACGGTCGATACAGGAGGAGGAAGAGGAGGAGGGACTAGGTGCGGACGGTGGCGTGCTTGGGTTGCTGGCGCAGATATATACTGGAACAGCTGGTGGGGGCGCGCGTGGTGTACTTTCATGAGCTTGTCCGAGTCATCCATAGGACACTTCTAATCTGTCATTATCAATACTGGCGTAGTCTACACAACGATCACCCCCATCCACCCGAAGTCCTTGTGGACATTAAACACCGGTCTGCAGAGCTGTGAGCAGCCCTAGACGATACTCGTTGATAACGGAAGTCGACGGGCTGCCATTTCGGAGATGACCTGGACCCGACGTGGGGGCGAGCGCATCTCGTCCAAGGCCTCACCATCACAAACACCTCGCACTTCTACCCTCGACTTCTACTACTTTGTTCCGGCCAGTGCCCATTCTATGGGACACAGGTATGGGTATACCTGCCATATATTTCAAGTGGTTTCACTTTCCGAAATAACAAGTGTTACCACAGCTTTATTTTATGGCACTCAGGCTCGCTTGAGAAGTGAACTGAGATAAAGTCACGTGTCTCATCCTGCGGACACTGGATGACCTGACTTATAATAATTATATAATAGCAGTTATCCAGGTTACCAGGTTGAATAAACTTAGTTTGCCGTTGCCAGGTTGAATACAGTACGGGTGTTTCCGTGAAGGCTTGTTGAAGCCGTCGTCCTTGCCCTGGATGTTTGAATTCTATCACAGTGCAGTCCTTGAAGGAACCTGCATCCGCCTGCCGATACCCATCTTCTGACGGCAAATTGTCAAAGCATATTTTCTGAGGCCGCATGGTCCAGCATCTTCCTTTTGCGGTGGTAGTAGATTCGGGGGACCTTGAAGCCGCTCAACGCGGTAAGTCATGACCCGGATCCTGTCCTTTTCGAGTACTCACGAAGGTGGCTAATCATCTACATTGGCAGTTTCCGGATCAATATCTGAAATCAATAACCAAATACCTTATTATCAAGGCATTCTCCTGTCATTACCTCGCTCTGATCCTTTGCGCTATTCATTTCTCCAAGACTTGGCCAGTTTATACAATAATCGCGGTTTACAATTGGGTCAGAAAGAGGACTTGGACTCGTCGGTCCTCTACAGTACGGAAGCGGTATTCGCCGCATGCCATTCAGATAGAGTCGATGAAGACACCGTTGAAGGTTTCTATCGCCTTGGGATCCGGCTTGCGAACCGCCTGCAGGTATTGAACCAGCCTGGTGACGCCCAACACTGTATGGAATACTTTCATTATCTCGAATCCCAGTCACTAGAAGCATTCGGTCTCTCATCACATGACGTCAAAGTACCGTTGCTGCGGGCCCTGGCCTCTCAGGTGAAGCTCGGTATTGGCGATGCGGCGCGGAACATCGACGAGATGACGAACCGCTTCCGCGACCTCCTTGCCTCCAATATCCCACTGCCACTCTTAAAAGTAGCCACCGAGGCATTGACTAACGCCCATGATGACTATTCACACCACTCACCTGCATCGGAATATTTAGAGATATTGATTGATTGCCTTAGGGACGCAAATAGGCATCTTGGCTCTCACGACCCTTACGTGGCCGATCAGCTTGCCACATACCTCGCCAATCGCTTCCGAGCAACGTATTCAATCGATGATTACGAGGAGGCGATGGCTCTTCTTGACAAGATCATCACTTCCGATCCCAATAGAGATTGTCCAGGACCAGACGCGGCCCGTGCTCTGTTTAACTCTATGGTACTTGCAGGGGATCAAGCAGGCATATACGAGAACCCGGAGTGTCTGGAAGAGGCGATTTATCACCATCGCAAATTTCTCAGCATACCTTCCACCGACGACTTCAAACGCAGGGTGGTCACTGCGAGGTTGGCATATCTTATAAGGAAGCGCTCAAGATACTTTGGTATCACCGGGGAAGGCCTCCCAGTAACGCATTCCCTCCCAGAAGCACGTTCCCTCCCAGAAGCACGATCCCCTGATCCAGAAATCACCTCCTTCTGCCACCTTACTGCGTCTCTTCGCGCCAGATCCGCCAATGACAAAACTCACTGGTGGGCAGTGTTAGAAGAGCGGGTTAAGTATATTGGGGCGCTCGACACTGTGTACCTCATCAATGATATGGCGGGGATTGCAGAGGCAATCGAGTACTGTCAACTTCTTGTTGAACTAACACCCCCAAGTGATACTGCCGCATACCCTCCTGCTAAAACCTTGGGGGATGTCTTCTTTCATGCATTCGAATGCACACATAACATAGAGTACCTCAACAAATCAATTGCCGCTTTCCGCAACATCCTCCAAATGCCAGGTACAAAATGGGCCTGCTTCCAGGGCATTTGCCGTCTTCATAATGCCCTAATGGCCCGCCTTATTCATTCCGGAGACCAGAAAGACTTCGATGAAGTCATGCAGCTGTGTTCCATGGGTTCTAAAGATCCATATGCGAATGTACCGGACCGACTCATATTATCATATGCATGGGCAGAAAATGCACGGCAAATGGGGCACCACACCACCTCAACAGCGTATGAGACCGCCCTCTCATTGATGGAGGACAATCTCCTGTTCGCTCCAACCCTCGAAACGCAGCATTTTCATCTTATCTCGCGGCGCAATTTTTACGAGGAGCTCCCCAAGAATATGGCATCATACGAGGTTAGTAGGGGTCGATTATGCGATGCAATTCAGGTCCTAGAGCGGGGAAGAGCCCTAATCTGGTCTGAGATGCGAGGCTATCGTACCTCGATTGATCAACTTGCATTCGCCTCGCACTTCGCTGAAGAATTCACTGCGATCAATCGTGAACTAGAGACGTTGACAACGTCCGTCTCTCCGGATATCGTGATGAATGACGACAATGGACATGAAGACGGCAAGGGGATGGACAAATTTGGTCGTCTTATGGTGCGGCATCGCGAACTTTCGGCGAAGCGTAAAGACCTTGTTTCGCAAATACAGGCACTGCCAGGTCTCGGGGGCTTTTTGAAGACACCATCGTTCGAGACTCTCCGTTCTGCTGCCTTGCGTGGTCCAGTTATTATTGTCAATCATTCCAAGTGGCGCTGCGATATCCTGATTGTTCTCCACCACACCCAGCCTTCCCTCATCACTACCCCTGACGATTCCTACGGCCGTGCAATCGAACTCAGGAATCGGCTGGTCCACGCGCGAACCAATAACCCGCTCGAATCAAGGCAATACCAACGCGCTTTACGATCCGTACTCAAGAGTCTTTACGAACTCGTTGGCCAACCAGTCATTAATGAGCTGCGGAGGCTGAAGATACCCGAACAATCCCGAATTTGGTGGTGTCCGACATCTGTCTTCTGTTCACTTCCCCTTCATGCGATGGGCCCGATTCCACTGGCATCAGACGATGGTGTCCCGCGTTACTTTTCGGACCTTTACATCCCTTCATATACCCCAACTTTATCCGCACTCATTGAGTCCCGCAAGCCCAGCAAATCGTCTTTCGGGAAACCTTCCGTACTACTTGTGGCAAACCCCGATGATTCCCTGCTAGATGCGTGGCCTGAGGTCTGGGAGGTACAACGCCTCGATACCGTGACGAGAGTGACGACACTTGTTGGTAAAAGGGCAACGACTCCTGTCGTGCTTGAAGGTCTTCAAGATCATCAGTTTTCTCATTTCATCTGCCATGGAAATCTGGTACCAGAGAAGCCATTTGATGCATCTTTCGGACTTTTCGAGGGTAATCGCCTTACTCTCCTCGACATCGTGCGATCTCGACTCCCCACTGCGGAGTTCGCATTCCTCTCGGCCTGTCACACAGCCGAGCTGACTGAAGGAAGCATCGCCGACGAGGGACTACACCTTGCCGCGGCGGTTCAATACTGTGGATTCCGAAGCGTGGTTGGGACAATGTGGGCGATGGCAGATCAAGATGGAGGTGATCTGGCAAAAAAATTCTACAATTCGATGTTCTCGAGCGATGAACCAGGAGTTCCATATCACGAGAGATCTGCGCGGGCACTTCGGGATGCTGTGCGATCTATTAGGAAGGAGAAACGACTTCCTCTTGAACAATGGGTGGATTTTGTTCACTACGGGGCATGACCGGAACCATAATATTTGTGAGTAGTCGAGTCAGTTTTGAACCAGCACTGCCAGCGCACTGACTTGTTTTCAGCAGGGAGAGCACAGCGATTTCAGTCCATAATATAAAATGAGACATCACCATACGGTGATAGATTAGACGTAGTTGGTGCATCACCGCTCCGCCGAGATAGTCGTACCCTTTCATTTATGCTATATGTTCAATACAACAGGTGATATATGGAGACGGAATCAGAAAGAAGCATGCCTGCGTCCTGTTTGCTACCGAACTCTCTGGCCTCTGGTATATATAGGGACATTGCCATTGTCAAGTCGATTGAAGCGTTGTGATGCTCCACGCAGCGTTCAGAGCCTTCGATGATGAATGAGGTGAGTGAGGGTGGGGCGCGTTTCTACCTCTTTCCACTGCGATGATCCCGATCCCCATTTGTTGAACCGACTCTGGGGCTGCAATGCATCACTTTCTTCGATATTCTTCCGCCGTTCTACGTGCACCGCATCCTTCCCATCTCCATTGGGATTCGCAGCCATCGCAGGAACGACGAGCCCAGCGTTTTGCGCAACTTCTCATCTGGCGCTTTGATGTCCTTCGCTGCTGTGACCCTGCGTTATGAACTTTGTATACCTGTGTGCCTGTAGAAAAGCGGTAAGACAAAAAAGGAAGATGAACACTCATCCGAGTATCATGGGTAGATTCTCCCACCACATGAGACGCCCCGTTTCCGCTGTATTTGGCTCGCTTCGCTGCTCCACTGGTGCTGAGGACTGGGTCAGATTGATCCTGGGATCGCACTTGCAGTAGAGCACCTCGATCCTTAACGGCTGTCGCGTTCCTGACAGCTTCCGCTAGCGAAATTGAAGGGTCATGTCCTGGCGCACGTCAGAGGGCAGCGTCGATTAGAAAGTACAGGTCAGTCAAATGATCAGTTACCAGTAGAGCATTGGGTGAAGAAAGGCGGAAATAAGTGCAGTCATCTGAGTGGCAGATGGTAAGCGTGCGCGTGATAATGAGGGTAACGGATGGACAACAAGAGACGCAGTTGTAGCCCGAAGCTAGCGTCCCGCACGGCGGGGCCGCACTTGCGTACATGACAGAAGCCTACAACCAGACACATGCGTGGTACAAACAGAAGCAGGATGTGGCGGTTGTGAAAGCAAATTTCGAAAGAACACACCTGTACATGTCAGGTCGTGCCTGGGAAAGAGATGTCCCGGGCAACATTCCATAAAGATACAAACAGCGAGCACAGGCGGGGAAGGCAAGCCAAAGGCAATGAGGGGGCACGCGAGGGTTTCGAGAAATCGTTACATTCAAGCATGGCGCCTTACATAGATTGCGCTACCTGACATCAGTCAAAGGGAACTCTGGGTACATTTACGAAAGGGAAGAATCAAAGGGTGATAGGTAAAGTCAAAAAGAATGCTACGAGATACCTAAGACCGTGACAAAAGTTCTACAATCGAACTCAGCTGACTGAACTCGGGCCGGGACTGCCATTCCGTCCACGGGTGTGGCTATTACTGCCTGGGCCACTGCCAAGAATGTTTCGAAGTAGAGGTCCCGTGTTCCTGAAGCCTTCGGTCCCAAGTTGTCTGGCCAATGCGGCCGCCACTTCGGGGCTGAATATATCCTCTGCCGCCTCAAGCCTGTCCCCGCTCGGGTCAAGGCTCGGGTTGAGCGGCATGTTGGCTTTGCCCTTGCCCTTGTCTGGCCTTGGCTCAAATCTACTTGCTGTTGGTGGTGAGGTGTATCCATTGATCGATCCCGGCGCATCGGTGCTTGCGTCAATCCAATAGTTTATATTCTTCTTGAATCCTGAAACGGGTAAACGAATACCAATTTCATGTATGGTTTCCCCAGGGTCACCCGATCTGCTGTTGACATTGACAATTTCGTGCAGATCTCCTGATCGACTCAGGGAGTACAGCTCTTCCCTCCAGGAGCTCGCCTCGTGTTTCTTGTCCATCTCAGCGGCTCGGACTACAACTTCACAAAGCAGCTGACCGAGTCGAACGTTGTATTGTTTGGTGTCCTCTGCGGCCTTTCTCCCATGTTGGATCTCGACGGCTTCCTTTGAATACTCCAATGCATCGTTGGCTCGGTCGGTGAAGGCGAGGCACGACGACGCGAGCGAGAGCGAAAAAGTAAGGTCAGGCGCGTACTTTTGATCTTCGGCCGATGCTTCCCGGAGATAATGAATCGACTCTTCGGCGTCAGCGGCAGCCTCCAAGTTGCGCTCCAGTTCGGACATACGATCCGCGACGAGATAGAGTGCATCAGCGAGGCGGGGTCCATCTAGTGGTTCGACTGTGCGGAACATCTCGACAGCAGATTCCGCAATTTTGAGACTTTCACCGAGGGTCTTCTTATCACCACCTCTAAAACGGAATCTGGCCAATTCGAACAAAGACAGTGCGAGGGGCCGCGCGATTGGACCGGGGGCAGAGGTTGAAAGGCTCTGCCAGAGCGAAACGGCTTCTTGTCTAGTTGAGTACGAGTCGCCATTGCGATCTGCCTCCATGAGCTGGTGGGAGCATGTGTCGAGAGCATGCGCAAGGAAGAGGGAGAAGACGGGATGCGTGGTATTCATTTCTCGAAGAAGGTTCACAGCCTTTGCGCTGAAGATGTGTGCGGCCTCGATCTTGGACGTAGATGAAAGCACCTTCGATTTATTGAGGAATGCGCCAGCAAGAACCATCCTGGAGGCTGTATTCTCCGATTCGGAAGAAAGTTCGATCGCCTCTTCAGCCATTGACAAGGCCATGTCATCGTCAGCTCCGATACGCGAAGTTGACAGGCACAGCTTGGAGAGAGCGGAAATCTCCTTCATTTCCGGTCGTAATTCCTCGTCCTCGTTGAGTTCGAACGATATCGCGGCACTTTCATCCGTCATGTCAATGGAGACCAGCAAAACAGCATAGTTGACCATGGCATAAGCTAGTTCTGGGACGGGAATGACTTGGGAATCTCGGTGCTCCCGACAAAGGGTCACAGCTCTCTCTGCTGCGCGCACGGCTTCGTCATTTCGTTTCATGTCGCAGAAAATATTTCCGCGCAGGGACAAGACCGATGCGAGGAGAAGACGGGAGTCGTTGGGGGCCGCGACGTGCAGACCTTCAAGAATGTCCAGAGCGAAATAGGATATATTCAACGCGTATTCACCCAGACCCAGGTCGCCGAGCGCCTGTGCGAGTTCGAAAAGTTTTGTGGCGACTCGGACATCGACTTTGCGACAGGGATCGGCATCCAGGTCTTGTAGACAACCCATGGCAGTAGCAATGGTGGCGCTTCTATCGCTTCGGATATCCCCTGTAGGATAGTAGGATGTGGATTTGACGGGATCAAAGGAGCTGACAGGCGATGTAAAATCTGCTGGAGAGAGCGAAGCGCAGCACATAAGCAACCTTAGACCGCAGCGGTAGACATGAGCAATGCTGGGTGGGTCGCTCTGGAAAACGTAAAACAGGAACACATAAGACTCCTTCCGGAGACTCCGATAAAGGGCGCATACCTGATTCTGGTGGGGCAACCTTTGAAATCTGCCCCCGTACCATTGATCTAACTGTTTCCTAATTTCGCGTATAGCAGGCAACCAACGACCAGAAGCTGGTTCAGCGGTCGGTGTGAGTTGGCTCGTGCCAATGTGTTTTTCAATGGGATCGGCTGTTGTGCCAACATCAGACATTTCGACTACATGATCCATCCCTGGAATTCGACACACTCACCAGGAGACCGAGCACCAAGATCGGGTTTGGGTGTTGGAGCAGATTGCCCCAAGGGCTGGCCACGGTGTCCTATAGTAGAACCACCCGCTACTTCAACGCCGAAATGTCAGCCATATTGTCTAGTCCCCGTGGATCCGGCGTTCTCACCAGGAGTTTGAGCACCGAGGGTAGGTGCGGGATTTTGGGCAGGCAGACTGCCAGAAGAAATGACCGCGCCAACACCGGGCACTTCGACTATATTGTCCATTCCGTCTAATTCGATACCTCCGCTGCGATTCCAACCACCCGAGGTGGGTTCAGGTGTTGGTGCGGCTTGACCCCTCTGTTGCTCAGAGGCCACTGCGTCAACATCGGGCGCTTCGACTATATTTTCCAGTCCTTCTAATTCGACACCTTCCCTGCGATTCCAACCACCAGAAGTGGGTTCGGATGTTGGTGCAGCTTGACTCCTTTGTTGCTCAGAGCGACTGTCTGTTGGGTCGGCGTCAGATACTCTGGCTCTCTTTTCCATCCTCTCGGCTTCGACAGCCCCATCTGGATACAGAGAACTAAAGATACGTTTGCGTCCTGGTAGGGGTTGGCCGTTGCATTGCTTAGAGAAGTCACCCACTGTGCCCTCGTTGGACATGTCACCTATGCCGTCCAATCCCTTAGGATTGTCCTCCTCGCGCCGGGAGTCAGGCTCTGGTGAAGTTGGCAGAATAGAAGGGATCTCGTCGTCGACAATCATCGGGGTTGCGACAGGCTCACGTCTAGCGGAGTGCGGTGATTTATGGTTGGCACCAATGAAGGGAGGGTTTATAAGGGGCTGGGGTGAGATGGATGAGATGAAAGCGCGCACGACCTCCGTTATATGGGATTGAGCAACTGAGAGTTCGTGAGCCGTGGTGTGAGGTCCGCCTATGATCACGAGGTCGCCTTGTTGTGTCCACTGAACAGAAGACACACGGAGCTGAGAATAGGAAGCGGATGCCAGGAGGTCGTTGATCTTGGTACAGATGTCCACGGGTTGAGGTCGTCGGTCATCTGAGCAGGTTATGGCGCCCAAACTCACCACCACACTGGGACCTGCAGGAGTTGCGGGTAGGGTGGGCCGAGGGCTCTTCTCAGCAGGGGATATTGAGGGCTGAGGCGCTGGGCGGGTAGGATCGAGAGGGTGCGAAGTGTCGGGGGTAGCGGGGCCTTTTGGGACCTCAACTGGCTTCAACAAGGCAAATGAATTCTCTAAAGCTTGGATTCGTTTGGCGAGCTGAGAACTAGAGTCCGGAAGGGGTGGTGAGTGATTGAGGGGGAGAAATCCCCGAACAGACGGGAGGGATATGAAGGTATTTATGAGTGGGCCGATAGCGTCGTCATACTCGGAGGGCGGTAGGTCGCTGTGCAGTAACTCTAGGTGATTAGCAACTGATTCGAGTAGAGCTTCCACAGTTTCAGGGTTGGAGGGGATGTGTCGCTGGAATCGAGGGTGGGGACTACGCCGTGAACCTTGCGATAGGCCAACGTCGGAGGACCGTGCCTTGACACCGTTCTATGGTTAGGGTCAGCGATGGTCAAATCTAATCAGTTCACGAACCAGTGAATGACTCACCACCAAACCTTGCGGCTGTCGGCCCGGGGTCAAACCCGGCCTAAGCGATGGGCTCTGCATGTTCGTAGTCATGTTTGAAAGAGGGTATATGGAACGCTGATGGCTTTGGCCGATACAGGTTTTAAGCCTTTCAAACGATCTACGCTTCTCACGTTCATTTTCCCATTTTTTCTATACCGCATCGCATCACAGCTAATACACCTGTGCTCTCATATGATGATGGAAGGTGGGGCCTGTGAGGCATGGTCTGGCAGTACATGCCACGTGGGATCCGCTTGGCGGACGGCCGCCTGGGCGCTTTGGCTTGGAGGTGGGCTAGGTGGCCATAAACTCGACTCGTGCGAGGCGACCGGAAACCTGATGACCTGACCTGTTGAATTTCCTCACACTGCCAGGAGACCAGGGTTAAATGCTCATATGAATGAAAAAAAAAAAGGCTGCAGAGGGCTAACCTAGACCGGAGGCGACCCTTTCGCACAGCCCGATGTCCATAAGGCAAGGCACTAAAGGGAAGCACAGGACGCCACCGCACACTGGCACTGCGACCCAGACTTCGAACTCCGATTACCCAGCTACCATTTTGGTCCCGACATCCCTCCAACACACCTTTAACATGCTGCAATCCAGGCCCACTTTACGACGCGGAGGTTGAACTCTAAAACGCAATTTTCCTCATCCCCAAGGTCGTCCCCCTCGTAGTAGCATGGAGTGGAACGTACAGTGCAGAGACCTGCGGTAAAAAAAACACTAACATTTCCAACACGATGAATCACACTTCATAAAACTCATCGGAGGATCGGATGAGAAGGGACCGGCCACAGTGCCCGCGCTATACTCGCGGCCTTCCAGCCAACGCTAGCGCGACCAAGCAATTGAGCCTTCCGGGGCTCCTCGTCATTCCGCACTGTCCCGCGCGCACACTCGTCGCGATGGAGCGAACCTGTACCATCCGGATCGCATTCTTACCAATACAAAACAAAAGATAACGGGGAAAATGGCTTGCATAGCTGTGAGGCGATGAGCAATGGGTGATGATACGCACAAGATATCACGCAGGCGCTGCGAATCGAGTCTCGACTTGAGCTATATCGCATGCACGATGGATCCGTACAATCTAGTATCGGACCCGGGCTCTGACCCTGGTTCTGTCTGCGTGGACGCAGGAGACGCTCCCACGATCGGGTCGATGTCGACGGACAGGCCGCGCCACCCTGCATTCTGGCGTTTCACAGGCGTCGACGTCGATGGTGGTGACTTCGATGGCTTCGGCGCGTGCGCACGCACGTTCATGTCGAAGAGCGTGTCGCACTGCGCACGCATAGCTAACGCCTACTGCTTCGCTCCCGGCAACGTTCGCGTCGACGTTATTGTGACCTAGAGGGAGGCGCGAGAGGATGTGGATGTGCAGGAGGTCGTTGTGCCTTGTGAAAAGATGGAAGAGCAGTCTGTCGACGGAGCTACGCGCTGAGGGAGGACGCGAGGAAGCCCACGGTGGGTATGGGCGCGGGGTGGCGATGGCAGCGGCGGTGGGGGAGGCACGCGTTGCGTGCTTGTGGGGGAAGAGGGAAGAGCTGCTTGCGGAGGGTGTGCGTGTGAGGATCGGGGAGTTTACGCCAAAGGGGACGGGGGAGGATGTAGAGCC
>Ga0307510_10003716_pt1 | contig 17834 bp, 7 predicted proteins | sample 12_EM_MG_FD_207224 | JGI IMG/M metagenome (GOLD analysis project Ga0307510, IMG submission 207224) | Populus trichocarpa ectomycorrhiza microbial communities from riparian zone in the Pacific Northwest, United States - 12_EM | ecosystem: Host-associated > Plants > Roots > Unclassified | place...
TCAATTCAATTTATTAAGTTAGTAAATTTTATTTTTTTTATTTCAATACTTCTCATTATCTCTGACATGTGACAAAACTGAGTTTCAATAAAGATTATATATAAAAAAAGAAAATTACATATTTGATATCTAACTTTTGTTTTTTCTATTTTTCATATATATTTATTATAGAATATATAATATAAATAATATCCTGAGACCCCACCTAACAGTTTAAGCTATTGGGTTGAGATGATTTTTTGACATGGTATCAGAACCTTGATGACCAAACTGTCACGAGTTCAAATCTCACCTTCCCTATTTATTTGATAAAAATTAAGCATAATGTAATGTAAGTCTGTTCAAATTTCAAGTTTAAAAGATTTTCACTTGAGAGAATATATTAAAGAATATATTTAAGTTATTAGAATAAAAAATAGTGATTATAAAAGAGGTGATGCTCAAGGATAACCCGATATCAAGAAAATATTATTTAACATTAACAGTTTTTTATTAAAAAAAAGAAAATAAAAACTTTATAAAAGAATCTCTAAAACATCCATAGAAGGAGGAGAATTAAATTGAATCTCGAGAAACCTCTAAAAAAATCCGGTGGGCCATTGTAAAAAAAGAGATTAAAATGCTCTATCAACACTTCACCGGAAAGGAACAGCCAAGAGTCCCTGAAAGGGAAACACATTCTTAAAGAAAGAGTCCCTTTGACGCAACAAAATTGCTCTCTCCATTGTCCTTTTCTTGACCCTCTCTCTCATTAATAATATTATTATTATTACTGTTGCTGCTGTTATCCGACAGGCCTGGTCGGTCACTGGTCCTATTGTCGGAGAAGCAGCTCCATGTCAAGATTTGATTTGGTGCTTGAAGGCGATGGCGTGGATACCTCCTCTTCTTGCCAATTGAAGGCGTTCATTCGTTAATAATGCAAGAGAGTCGTCCTCCTAGCTAGCTCCCCTTTCTACGAAACATGTTACCGAAAGAGCGAGTTTTTGTTTTTTATTTATTTATTTATTTCTTTATTATTATTTGCTCCGAAAGCTATCTCATGTGATTTCTTACAGCTTGGATGTGGATTTTATGATGCCAGAGATCAATAATGAATGAATCATTATAAAATCAGAAATAATACCTTACACTAGCCCTAATCTCTAACACTATTTACATGTAAGATCGTCGTCGTCGTTGTCCGAAGGGCTAAGCATAACTAATTGGGATAATATTAATTTATGCTACTGCATGCTCCACAAAACTAATGATGTCTTACCAAATGTTAGAGACGATTTAATGAAGATTTTTTTTTGGATTTAAGGAAATCTCATACGTACTTTGTGGGTCAAGGTGAACAAGTAAAATCCCGGTTGTTCCAGGCTATTACAAAAAATACATGCCCTGACTCGAACTCGAGACCTGCTGTACAGATCTCAAGCTTTTTGCTATCACATCACGTCTTTTGGGACCCACTTAACGAAGAAGCTAACATGAAAACACTCCTTACCATCAAATAAAATAAAATCATCATCCAAATAGCCAAATATATACCATACCAGCTGAGTGATCTGCAAGCAATTATATGGCAGGAGGTAAGAATAATCTGAGATCTGGGCCAGAGAGGAGGAGCTAGAGAGGGAGAAGTGGCATGTTCATGACCCATGGAAATTGCCAATCATGCAAGAGACAGCAATTGCATTAATTTGGGATGGAACAGCTTCGACACTTGCCCATCAATTAAGGGTGTGAGGAAGCCAGCTCAATATTCATTGTAAGCGCACAAAACTAGGAGGCATGTGGGAAGAATGTAGTTACTCGTATGTTATTCATGGAATTGAATTTGTTTATATAAATATATTTAATTTATTAATAAAAATATATTTATTTTTAATATTCATTAAGTATTTTATTAATAAATCTTATATTTTATTAATGAATCTAGACTAAAGATAAAGTTATTAAGACGAAATTTTTCGCAAAAGAAATATTATAATTATAATATTACTATTGCATCAAAGCATTCTTCTTAAAATGTTTATGATCAATATTATATTAAAACTGTATATTAATTAAAGCTGTTGAGACTAGTACATATTATGTTATTTCTTTTATGAAAGGAAACAATTGTTATCCTGGATATATTAAGGTAGTATTTGGAATTATTGTAATAGTTGTTTTTCAAAGTATTTTTCGTTTGAAATGCATTAAAATAATGCTTATTTCATTTTATTTCTTAAAATTTATTTTTTACATGAACATATCAAAACATTTTAAACTCATAAAAAATTAATTTACAGCAAAAAATTCAAGAATTTTGAAAGCGCTTTTCGAACGCAAAAACAAACACACCCTGAAAAGTGCTAGCTCTAGTTTAGAAGAGAGAGATTGTTAGGGAAATTTGAAAAATCTTATAAATTGATAAAATATAAATTTACCCCTTGAATAGTATCCATATATTAATTCTGAATAATTTTAGAAATTAACTCAATCAAGTCCTTGATTTTCTAGGTCTAAAAATATAATCCATATATTAATTATATTCTAGTCCTTACTTTCTAAAATATATTGTAATCAAATCAGACTTAATTAAATCATTCTAGTTTAATTTCTAACTAATAGTTCTTAATGTGTGTGACTCATTAAGTTCATAACATGTTGACCCAAATATAAATTATAATTCTAATTAAATAGAATTAAACAAATTAAAGAATTTAATTTATTATCAATTCAACAAATGATTAATTTATATTTGAAGATCAAGTGCATCGTTTAGCAACGTGCCATAATTCTCCAAATATTTGAAAAGTCATTAGTGGTTTGACTTAACTTTTCAGTGACTGGTTTCTCAATATAATTAATATCCTTTCATCAGTGATGTTCTGATTTAACATTAAAGTATATAGTATATCTATCATGTTAAATCATGTTTTTTCTCTATATAATAGTCATTGATCGTTTGAATAAGTTTGAAACCTTTTTTCAAACATCATTCCACATTGATCAAATATTTCTTAGTCAATACTATTTGAGAACAGATGAAATATTTTCTCTAATTCATACAGGGTGATGAATCCTCTCATGATCACTCAAGTATCTTTATATAGTTTATGTTATATCCAATGTCTACCCTTTCGTTACCTCGATTAAGATAACATGTAACATGATCAAATCATAACATTCTCTATATAAGATAACTTAGTGATCTCAAGTCTAAGGATCACTTACACAACCATCATGTAAGCCTTTCCATAGACATAAATGATCTCTCTATATGAAATTCTCATGCAGACCAGTTCAATGTAAATGTCTTATGACAAACATCTACATATTAGTTCTAAGTATCCCTTATACTTCAGCTTATGAGAACAAGTGCTTCATTTCATAAAGAAAAGAACATAATATGTATCAGTCTTTACGACTCTAATAAATATCCAATATTTAAGAGTGCATCGACCATTAAGATTTTAGGAACAATACTTTAATGCAATAGGAATTTCATAATTATAACAACATTATAATTTCATTTGCAAAATATTTTTATCCCATGAACTTTATCTTTACTTTAGATTCATAAATCAAATATTAGATTCACTAATATAATATTATATGAATATTAAAGATAGATTAAGCCTTCATTAATAATAAATATATACTTACATGAATATAATAATACCACGTGTAACCAACCGAATGACAACAATGCATATTAAACTAACAAATTACATATAATATGCTTCTCTCTCAAGATACAACAATCCATTAGAATTTTTGGATGTTGCAAAAATTTTCCAAACCTTTTAATCATTGTTTTTGCTCACTTAAGTTAATAAAAAAGAAAGGTCCTAAATTATGTGTAGAGATATATGAGTGATTAAGTAAAACAAGAAAGTATTTTTAAGAATTTCTTATGGTGAGAAAATTATGCATTTTTCATCCTAAATACACACACACACACAATAAAGGTATTAGCTACCAAATTATTTTAAAAAAATTAAAAAATTAATTTAATCATAACGGCTAAGTTAATAAAATTTATTAATTATTAAAAAAAATTATCATTAATTATAATTTTATATCAAGATTATAACATTCCCTTATATGATTTAAAGTTATCCATATATATAATGGATAAAATAAAAACGAGCAATTAATGTTGTGTAATAGGTATTAGGTACATTCAAGGCTTGAAACTATATTTACTGTTAATAAGTCTTAACTTGAAGAACCATAGTAACTAAGATGTTTTGAACTAGGTTATTTGGACTAAGTTTAAACTTATTATACACAGTGATTTTAAGGTATTATCAGTATTGTACTTTTTGTGGTCATGTACACATATCTTGTCTTTTAAGTGTCTTTAAAGAGTTGTCCAAGTTCTTACAATGGCGACCCCACCACCACACTAACTTAGGTGAATCATCCAAGGATATTTTGTGACCAACATATCGTAAAAACGTTTGTATTTGGATTCATTTAGAGACTAATTCTTCATAATTGTCACAATAAAAAGCTTATTATCATAAAAAAAAGGGACCTAGGATCACCCCGTAAAATATATATATAATATTTTTGCTCTCTCCAATTACCCAATATTTTTGTTTTTACCTATTGAACTTCATTCATAGGATTGACATATATTCGAATAAAAATTTTCACTATTGATGATTAATTTAAAGGTTTCAATTCCATTTTTCTTGATGATTGAATAACTCATTGGTGCACTAAACATTTAGTGAGCGAATCCGCATTGTTGTTTTTAGACTTGAAAAAATTCAAAGAATAACACCATGAGACATCAAGTGTCTAATAGATTTATGTCTAACGGTCATATGTCTTGTTTTTTTCACCAAAACTTTTACTCTTAGCCTTAGCTATAGTAGCTGGTTATCACAATGTATTGATATAGATTGTATTGGTTTATATACAAATGTTATATCAATTAATTATTTTTTTTTTGAAGTCACCCAACTTCTAAACTAGTAGCATCTAAGGCAACAATTCTACTTCCATGGTTAAACAAGTAGTTATATCGCAATTGCAATGATAATATCCCATTCGGCTTCGGTTAAAAAGATCATACAAAATAAAATAAACTTAAGAATTCTATATGGGTTTATATCAAAACCAACAAATCATAAACAAACAAAGACAATATCCCAATTAGGTCTTCACTTAACACAACAAAATTGCACATTGACATTGTCTTTTTTATTTTTCTTCTCAAAATTGGCCCACATGAGACTTACAATGCCTTTATCAATCTTGAAATTGGACCATTAAAAATCTTGGCTTGACAAATCAAAACAAATTACATGGGCACTTAACAATGCAATTCAACAACTAAAAGAAATAATAACAATAATTAGAACTAAAAGTAAATATAAAAAAAAATAAGGTTTTAGAAGAAGCCTCCGATTGTAACACATAGTAGCGATATTCTTAGAGAGAAAAAGCTTTACATATAATTCGTTTCTCTCCTAAGATACAAAAATTAGTTTGAATTTTTTTATGCAACAAAAATTTTCCTAACCTTTTAATCACCCTTTTTGTTCACTTGAGTTAATAAAATATAAGAAAGGAAGTGTAGTGAAACTTGAGAGGAATATAAAAAAGAAAGATCTTAAATTATGTGCAGAGATATATCAAAGACTAGGTAAAATAATAAAGTAATTTTAAGAAATTTAATGGTAAGAAAATGATGTACTTTTCATCATATAAACATGCCATATATATATATATATATATATATATATATATATATATATCAGTAGCAGTTATCAAATATATTATAAAATAATTAAATCATAACGAATAAGTCAATAAAACTTATTAATTATTAAGAATAACTATCGTTAATTATAATTTTAAATCAAGATTCAAACACATCATACTTACTGCTAATGTTTTTAGATGATCCTAAGGAGCATCAAGTTGACCTAAGCATTGACCTAAGCATTGGCTCTAATGCCTCACACTCTTTTGTTGAAAAGAAGGTAACTCACTATTAAAAAATTGGAAAATATTAATGCAATATTTCATTGGTGTTTAGTAAAAAACTTTGTCAATATTTTAATTATTGATGAAATTTCTAACATAAACCTGTCATCGACAAGTTGCTCGTCAGGAATTGTTATTATGTCGACAAGCTCTGTTGGTGAAAAAAAATGCTAATGAAATATTGGAATAAAAAAATTAGATTTTACCATCCATTTTCATTCGGTAAGTCAGTCCCTATTCCATTGAAAATACCCAAATCTTATGTAACTTTCTAACTAAATACGTGTGAAGCTGCTGACAGAAATGCTTATGAAATGAAGCTGTTCATCGATGATTCTGTCGGTGTTTTTATTTTTTTTTTGTTAGATGTTATAATCTCTTAGACAACCTAAAATACAACAATAACAAGAAGAAGAAGAAGAAGCATTTTCAAGCCAATATTTGTTCACATTAAACCCACAACCACAACAAAACATACTTGTGGAATTATTGAAACAATGAACACATCTAAAAAAATAGATAAAACATTATTCAAAAGATATAAATGTAATACATTATAAAGTATCAACAAATATCTTATACAATTTCAATTTTATAAAACAATGAAACATCACATCTAAATTAATTAAAAATATTTTAATCAGAATCCTCCTCTTAATGGTAATCAAACAATTTAAGTCAAAATTCAGTTGGGTCTAAGGAGAAGATGTATTATATATGCATGGAAAGCTAAGTAGATGAATGTCAAACATTAATTAAGCATTTTAATAATGCAAATAGTAAGGCTAATGTGCTGCTGACATCAACTAGGTCTTGTTTTGAAAGGATAAATCTTGTAAGGGCTTCAAGGGTGGTTTTGCTTGATGTTGTGTGGAACCTATTAGTGGAAAGATAAGTCATCAGTCATGCCTACAGGCTAGCTTGATATTCATAATTTATTCACTTAAAACTTTTTCAACTTAAATTAGTACATTTTAATTATTATCAATTCCACAAATATCAATTTTCACCAAATTTTCAACTTAATAATAAATTGCCAAAACATAATTGATACTCATTAAATTACTTATTATTTCTATATTTATAACATACATGAGCTATAAAATTAAACTCAATTTCATCAAATAACAAATCAAATCAACTTCCCCTTAAATATCAAATGAACCCTAACATACAAATCATGCACTAATACAATAAAATTATTTAGAGAAAATCTATAAAACATTTAAACATACGAGTAATTAAACAACAAATAATATAAACGAGTTTCAATAAATTAACTTAAAATATAAATATTGAATTAAAAAAAATAAACAGGTATATTAACTTGGTGGTGTGAAACTTGATAAAAAAATAGAACCAAGAGATAAAAATTGATGTTATTAATAAATATTGGTCGACATCCATGAGTTGGGTGGTTGGATATGCAAGAGGGTTGCCAAAATTGAAGAGATTTGAAAAGGGGGCTGTTGATACAATTATACATCATTGCAACGATGAAGGACAATACAGCTGTTATAATCCATTTTTAACCTTCAATTTTTACTGTATTTTAAAATTTCAAAATATAATTTTTATGCAATTTATTTAATTTACCGTTATTTCATGATTTTTGACATTGTTTATTATTTTGTGTAGGCTTTTATAATAAAATAAAAAATAAAAAATAAAAAAGGTTACGAGGTGAAATAATAAGCAAAGAAAAAAATAGGGAATAAGATGATGTAATACTAAGAGGAATTACATAAATAAGAAAAAGAAAAATAAATTGGAATTCAAACAAAACATGAAAATTGTAGGTAGAGATTCTACACAGTCAAGAAAAATAAAAACTATGTTAATCTTTAACCATAGAATTTCTCAATTAAAAATCCACATTCAAGGAAATAATATAAAATCTCTCAACATTATTTTTTTAATTTTGATTTTTTTAATAAAAATCTCATCAATATAAATAGGATAAAAAAAAAAAACCCTAGAGAGGATAGATTATCCAACTATAGATAGAGATAGGAAAAACAAAGATACTCCAAAAAACAGTTATCAAAGAAACTCCCCTTTGAGTGTTATTTGTTTGTTATCACCTTTATTAAGAAAACAAATACACGAACTATCATGAAATAATGCGTTTGATTCTCATTCTACTAATATCCAAAAGAAAAAAAAAGGTTTTTACTTTGTTTTTATAGATAGAAACACTATAAAGCTAAGTGTACCTATCATAAAAGGAGGTCATATGGACAAAATTAAATTAGTTGTAGAGAATGATGCAGCATGGTTGTCGTTGTTTTTTTAAAATATTTTTAATTTAAAAATATATTAAAATAATATATTTTTTTATTTTTTAAAAATTATTTTTGATATCAGTGCATCAAAATGATCTGAAAACACAAAAAAATATTAATTTAAAAAAAATAAAGAAATAATTTTTTTTAAATATTTTTAAAATACAAAAACAAATATAATCAGATAGATATAATAGATATTGCGATGGTATTCAAGGGGAAGGAGGCTAAGGGTTGGGTATCAACTTTGAAGCCACGAAGCACATTAGTGCTGGTAGATGAAGGCATGGAAAATGTGCATTTGAAGGATTCAAGTAAGGTCTTCGTTGAAATGACTTTAGGAAAAAAAAAAAAAATCCCCTTTTACTTTTTGATGTACTTTTATGTGCCCTCATTCAAGCATTGATTTATCCTGGTCCATATACTTGACAATGACAATGACAATGTTAATGTTGTCTTTAATTGCAATATAGTTACATACTTTATCTTGGTAAGATGATCCGTGGAAAAGGGTTATCTTGATGATGGTGTTTTTTAAAGTAAAAATACACATATTGATCTTATTAGCACTTGGTTGAGTTTCTTGAAATATGACATTATGGCTTCGACATGTTAATATTTAAAAAACCAAGAAGTCATATGAGTGTTTCATGAATAAACTAAGCACATTAAGATTGATTGTCATTTTACTCGTCATCATATTAAGTATTATATCATTACTTTGCTTTTTGTTTATTCTTTTTCGCAGATTGCAGATTTTTTTACGAAGTTGTATTCTATTTCTCATTTTTGTTTTCCAATTGACAAACTCTTAATAATTGTAACTGCTACATTATGAGTTTAAGGAAAAATATTAAAAAATATAAGTTATTTTATTTTATTTATTAAGGATCTAATAGTATTCTTATTTTCTTTTCAGTTTAGCCTATATATAATCTCTTTGTATTTAGGTTAAACTTATTCCTTCAATGCAAAATCAATGAAACTCTAACCTTCTCCTCTTTTATTTTTGTATTTCTTTTATTTATTTGGATTGTTTAACACTTGAAATATTACATTATAGAACAATATTGATACTACTTAAAAACTTATTTCTCTTAAATCCTAGATTCTTTGTTATGCAAATTGATATGATTGAACACAATACTAATATTGAATATTGCAATGCATCATTTTTTGTGCATCTGTTTACTATGAAGATCAACGATAAAAGGATCACGTATAAATCGCATGAAATGTATATTAGCGATGATAATGATACTGATGATCTTGACGTTTCATAATGATATAAAGAGTAACAAATTCTAGGTTGCAATCGGGTGTTTAAGAAGAAATTATGTAATATACTAAAAGGGCTCAGTACCCCCTGTTACTGTTTACATAGACATAAAGCATTGTGAATTGGAGTAGTGTAATGACAGTCCAACCCTTGACACAAAGAGTTGCAAAGGCAGCGAGGGAGGGGTGGGTTGTCTTTTCGCTTGGGTGCATTTGGCATTGAAATGAAGGTTGGAGATAAAATGACCAGCACAAGTTTTGGTGGGGCTGCAAGCCATGGGGAGTGGGCACTTGGCGATGGTACTACCCACGCAAGGACACCTGGCGCTTGGGCTGCCCGGCCCTTGCGCGGGACAAACCCGAGCACCACCTGGTGCTTGGGTGGCTCCAATGCGCTGGGCAGACCCCAGCACCACATGGCGCTTGGGTCTTGGCAAAAGACACGATTGGCTATGACAGTCTAGCGCCACGTGGCCCTTGGAAAAACCTGAGCGCCACTTGGTGCTTGGACGGCTCCAATACGAGGGGCAGACCCAAGCGCTACCTGGCGCTTGGGTCTTGGCAAAAAGCTCGATTAGCTATGGCAGCCCAACCGCCATGTAGTGCAAGGGCAACCTAACTGCCACATGACGCTTCCCATTGTTATTAGACTATTATTACTTATAATAAAAATAATATTATTTATACCACAACTGATAATATTTATAATACAAATAATACTATTTTTTATAGTAATCCTTTTAATTATAATAAAAATTAAAATATTTATACAACAAATAATACTATTTTTTATGGTAATACTTTTAATTATAGTAAAAATTAAAAGATAATTGGGCTCTTTGCCATGACTCATGCGCCACGTGGCGCTTGGGTGGATACAATGCACTGGGCAGACCCCAGCGCCACCTGGCGTTTGGGTCTTAGCAAAAGGCTCGATTGGCTATGGTAGCCCACAGCCACGTGGCGCTTGGGAAAACCCGAGCGCCACCTGGCTCTTGGGCGGCTCCAATGCTTGGGGTAGACCCAAGCGCTACCTGGCGCTTGGGTCTTGGCAAAAAGCCCAATTGGCTATGGCAGCCCAACCGCCACGTGGCGCTTCCCATTGTTATTAGAATATTATTACTTATAATAAAAATAGTATTATTTATACCACAACTGATAATATTTATAACAAAAATAATACTATTTTTTACAGTAATCCTTTTAATTATAATAAAAATTAAAATATTTACACCACAAATAATACTATTTTTTATAGTAATACTTTTAATTATAGTAAAAATTAAAAGATAATTGAGCCCTTTGCCGTGACCCATGCACCACGTGGCGCTTGGGCACACCAGAGCGCCACCTAGCGCTTGGGCGGCTCCAATGCGAGGGGCAAACCCAAGCGCCACCTGGCGCTTGGGTCTTGGTAAAAGACCCGATTGATATGGCAGCCCCACCGCCGTGTGGCGCTCGGGTCCGGATGCGTTCGTGCCAACCCCAAGTTTGGTCCGAACGCGTCTGTGCCCAACCACATGTGTGTTTATATAATAATGTGTGTTATAAATATTATTTTTTTTTCTTATAATTCAAAGTGTTCATATCAAAAATATTATTATTTGTGTTCTAAATATTATTACTTTTATTATAACTCGAAGTTTTGATATAAAAAATATTATTATTTGTGTTGTGATCATCCTTGAAATTCTTAATATAATTATTTATGTTATAAATATAATTATTTTTATTATAATTAATATTATTAATAAAATAATTAATAAATTTGAAAAACATTATTATTAATATTTAAAAAAATATTATTTGTGTTATAATTATTTTTATTTTTTTTATGATTAAAAGTATTAATATTAAAAATTGTATTATTATTTTTATTTTTATTATGATTAAGAGTATTAATATTAAAAATAATATTATTTGTGTTATAATTATTTTTATTTTTATTATGATTAAGAGTATAAATATGAAAAATAATATTATTTTTGTTATAATTATTTTTATTTTTATTATAATTAAAAGTCTGGGCGCATCCACGTCCACCCCAAGAGCGTGTTTGGCAGTGTGGTTGCGGGTGCTTTTCAAATAGCTTTTCGTGCCGAAATACATGCCAATGATGTTTTTTCATTTTTTAAAAATCATTTTTGATATCAGCACATCAAAACGATCTAAAAAGTACAAACCGCACTCAATTTTAGCAAAAAAAAAAAAAATTCAAAATTTGATGAAACGCAGTTACAAACGCAATGCCAAACGGTGTCCAAATGAGGCTGAACACAGCCACACCCAAACCCAAGTTGGGCTGGACGCGTCCACGCCCAATCTCAAGTTGGGTCGGGACGCATCCACACCCACCCCCCAAGTTGGGTCTGGATGCGTCCGCACCCAACCACATGTGTTAATATAATAATGTGTGTTATAAATATTATTTTTTCCTCTTATAATTCAAAGTGTTCAGATAAAAAATAGTATTATTTATGTTATAAATATTATTATTTTTATTATAACTCAAAGTATTGATATAAAAAATATTATTATTTGCTGTAATCATCCTTGAAATTCTTAATATAATTATTTATGTTATAAAAAAAATATTATTGTTTATATTATAAATTTTTTCAATAGTTTTTATGAAAAATAAAAAGTAAGCCCGCCGCGTAGCATGAACATCCAACTAGTTTAAACTAAATGTAAAACTAGATAAAAAAAAAAAAAACAACAAAAAAAACTAGAATGAAAGCTGGTTTCCGTAGCAATAAATATACTTTATTATTCACTACAATATTGAAGTTACATATATGACTTTGGCGGAAAAAATGTAAATATGATTGGTCTTGAATCAGGGATATTTTACTATTTTTACACTGTGTATTAATTATTATTGATTTGTTTGAGATATTTTTATTTATTCAACAATTTAATAAAAAGTAAAATAACCAAAATACTCCTAAAAAAAAAAATCAATAGTTCCAGTTACCTAGGGTGTTTAGGTATTTAAGTATATTTTTTTTATACATAGTAGAATTACACATGATATTATTTATTAACAATAGTAGTAATAATGATTTTAATCTTTATTTTTTGAATTGATATTTTTTCTAAATCTTTTTGTATAACTGATTTTTTTTTCAATTTCATTCTTTAATATTTAATTTATTGGAATTGGATTTCATAATTTTTTTAAATTAGATGCTTCGAGTCTAATGACCTCGGTCAATAATTTAAAAAGTGAACATAATTTTTTTTTAAAAAAAGCTTAATAATTCTTTTTATTTTTTATCGGATTATTTCAGTAACATAATATGAGCCACATGTTTAGCAGGATATCACGTGTTAGCTTAGTCCTAATTAACGTAGCTTAGTCCTAATTAATGTTGTTACACATTTATCATGCCAAAAAAAATTATTCAGATTGTAAAGTACAAATACCAAAGCTAGTTTGTAAATAAAAGCTAGTATCTCTATTACATCTATTAGAATTTCGTTTGCTATTGCATCAATTTATAAGCTTGTAATTCACTCAATATATGTTGATGAAAGAGATCTATATATAGTGTCTTATCAAATCTAATTAATGCTTATTTCAATAGAAACATAATATATGCAAACTTATCAAATCTCTTAATTTAATTGTCTGATAGATTTAATAAGGTAATGGTGTCTAATGGCTATGTTATTAACAATGCAAATTAATGCTTATACAGAAAGTTCGAGCATGGTGTTCGTGTAATTACTTACTTAGACTGTGTTTATTTCCTGAAAAGTGGTTTTCAGGAAACCACTTTCCAAACTTTCCTGTGTTTGTTTGCCATTGGAAAAATTGATCAACGGAAAACATTTTCCGGTCAACGAAAAATACTTTCCAGTCAAAAGAAAATTTGGTTCGGTTTCCAGGAAAATGTTTTCATTTTATTTTGGACGGAAAACACAAAAAATTAGAAATGTCATAGTATTTATTGATTATATCAAATTTTGTCCTTAAACTTTTGATTGCTATAAATATTTTATTTTGAATATTTATTTTTCAATTTCATCCCTTAGAATTTAATTTTTATATTAACTTTGGTCCTCATTTTTATAATTGTTATTTGCTTTTCCCTTATCATTTTTTAATTGAAATTTTTTATCTATCAAATTTGATCCTCATTCTTTTGATTGTTACTAATTTTATTTGAAATAATTTATGAAATGTTAATTATTATTGTTTTAATTTCTTCATCTTTCAATTTTTTTATTTTTTAGATTTGATCTCTATTATTTTGATTATTATTTATTTTATTTGAGATAATTTATGAAATTATATGTTTTTTCAATTTCATTCTCATTCAACTTTTTAATTTGTAAGATTTGTTCCTTATTATTTTAATACTTGAGAAAAATAAAACATTAATAAGTTATTTTCAGCTTATTTTCCATGACATAACCAAACACTGAAAAGTGTTTTCCAACTTATTTTCCATTACACTACCAAACATCGGAAAATAATTCACTTTCCCGGAATTCATTTTCCAAAAGGAAACTACTTTCCAGCAAACAAACGGGGCCTTAGATGTTGATAACTTGTTAAACAAATTTGCATATCAAGGTCTATCATAGAGAGAGAGAGGTTGTCGAACAATACAAGGGAGGAGAGAAAAACTAGAGAGAGGAAAATTCAAAAGAGAGAGTGAAAAAAGAAGAAGGATAGAGAACTAGATAAAATAAAATAAAATAAAAAAAGGTCTTTATCTAACCAACTCTGGCTAGCTATGGTTGATTTCCTTTTCCCATTATTTTTTTGGTACATTAACTCATAGCAAGCTCTTCATTGTTGTTCATCTTCCTCAACATCGACATCAACAACCAACGACACTAAAAACTCTTCTCTTTTTCCAATCAGCCACAACAGTTAATCAATTTTTGCAAAGACACCTATCACCACCGGCCACAATAGACCAGCTATAACCACTATTATCATCATCGTTAACCTCCATAAAAAATTTTTGAAGTGAGAGAGAGGAAAAAGAGAGAAAAACAAACCTTTCCTTGACCCGATCTCTTTCCTTAAGTAGCGGTTAAGCTTACTGCTAATTTAGGAGAAAGAGGAAGGTAAGGCACATGTGATCTAGCCCTTCACGCGCCTCCCCCATTTTTAAAGTGTCAATTCATGTGCTACTAGCCACACCATGTGTCATCACATGACTTTTATATGACACTACTACCGAGTGTTGTTTCAAGTCGCAAGTGCACAAATCATAACAAGTAATAAAGTGAATAAGTAAAAGGATTGATCCACGAGGATTGAAAAATTATCAATAAGTATCAACATTTATTAAATCAAGATCTAATTGACATATCGAAAAACAAACAACTAAAGAAGTAGGTTGAAATTAAGATGAAACAATTCTAGGATTTCTAATTTACTCTAATCCTATGCAAAATTTCTAAATGAAATAATCCTTTAAACTCCTTATTGTTGATAATCAGGTTTTACTACTTTATTTTTAAAGTTTTCTCAAGCATTGACAAATTATCTCGAGTCAATTTTTACATCTCTATGAAAATTCTAATACGTCAAAACTCATTAAGAATGAAGAAACCCCTAAAGATTATACAAGTCTACAGATATCTTTATCCTATGGATTTCTTATGGTATCTCAAATATAGGATGAAATAATTATCACTTTTTAGTCTTAAATTGAATCCCGGACGTGTAAACAATGATCAATCATTCACACAAATTAAGTTCCAAATGAAATACTCAACAACTACTAATTAATGCAATGAAAAAAATATTTGCATAATCATTATTGAGCTACACAAAAAATCTCAAAATAAAAAAGAATTATTCCATAATCAAACTGAAAGAAATCATATGAGATATGTTTAACATCACTTAAGAGTTTAGTAAATTGAAGGAATTGACTTCTTAAAGATTGTCATCTCTTCCTCAAATTGTTTTTTCTTTTTTTTTTCCTATCAAGAGCTGCCTCCCCCTCTATAGTCACCTAATAGCTATTATAAAGATTTTTTATACCTTGGACATATCCTCAAAAGGCAAGAAACTCATTTATTTTTTTTCTATCTGTTAAATATGTTTTTCAACTTTTAGCCTTAAGTTGCAGGCCAACTTTTGAGTAGAAAACATGTGAATTACAAATTGTATATTTAAGGGAAAATGTTTTCCTATCAAGTTAGCTTTCTAATGCATCTAGACTTATATTTTTCTGACTTCCAAAACTCCAGATATAGGTAAAAAACTGAAGCTATGTTTATATTGTTGAAATTCTTGGACTGATTTGGACTTTGTATTTCAGCTTATGTTTTGGGCTTCAAAATGGCAGGATTTACTTCTGAGTCCTCATACGAATTGTAGGCCTAAGTTTTAGTTTTCTAGAAAGGTAAAGATCTAAAACCAAGTTATATAGCTACAGTTATGACCCAAAAACTAAATAGTATTTTGGTTTGATTAGAGGTGTAGCCTATTATCTACCTCTTCATATCATCCTAATTTCAACTAAATTTTGTTGTTAAACACCTAAAAAATGTCATGAATTCCCAATAATTAAATAAATACAAAAGATACCTAAAGTTCTAGATAAATGAGCTAAGAACATACGAAACACTATAAATCAAAACAATTTGAACTAAGAAAATATATGAAATAAATTCCTTTATTAAATTAAATACCCCTGAACTTGAATGCTTACTTATACTTAAGTAAAAAAAAAAAAACACAAACCTATAAAAACAGAGAACAATAATCATATCTAGGTTTAACTTATCACACCTCAAAGGTGTATTATGCAAACATCCCACTTCAACTTAGTATATAAACAATGACAAATAAAGAACAAAGTTATGCATACCCTAAGAATATCCATACACAATTCTGAACTTAATCATATTTATCAAACAAACAACACAATTGAATCATGCATCAACTCATCCTACAATCACCTATTATCACTATTACAAACAAGGCAGCAAACTAAAAAATTGTTTATTTATTTCTATTTTTTTTCAATCTTTTTGATCTTTAAGTTACCACTCGTCTTTTGACACAAATACAAATATTTGTGATGAATGCACCCGGTTACTTAACAAGTCTCATACTTTTGCATATTCATATTTCAAGTTGTCGTTTAATGTAAAAGTAAACATTTGTTATGAATACCCATAGTTACTAAGCAACTCAAAATATTGGAATAGATAGAACTTTGTATAGATTTATTCATTCAATTGTTTCATCATTATCACTCTATTTACTTAAACCTTGTTTAGGACTAGATCAAAAGGGATAATTATAAGAAAAACATCACACTCATCTTTTATGCATGATCATAAAACTCATATAAATTTGCAAGGAAATGTGTACTTCAATAGTTTCCAAGAAAACCAGTATTTTTAATCTTGCTTTATAAGATATTGCCTATTCTAAATAAAAAAAGCAATGCTTAGTATAATGAAGAGCCCAAAATTGTAAAGTTGATCCTAAATACGTGTCACGCTAGTGCAAATACAAGTTCACTCTTTGTATCTCTCACAAAAAAAAATATATTCAAACAAACATAGACAACACTAACATTCAATCTAACCAAATATCCACTACTCCAAACTTAAATTTTGCATTGTCCTCAATGTGAAAGGAAAGAGAAATAGAGTGTGAATACTTCTTGTTTTTTTTAGCAAGGCTAGTCACCATGAAAGTTCGATTGCAAACTTGTATCTTGTTTGATTTTTTTCAAACCTACACAACACAATTAAAAGAAAAAGGGGTTAAGCTAATTTATTTATTTTTTACTTTTGGATTATTTGGGTTGCCTCCTATTTAGTGTTAGTTATAGTCAGTAGCTTTATTATTTCTTTCATCTAAATTAGATCAAGATTGATGTCACTTCTCTTACCGATAAGTTCCTCACTCACAAAGTGCTTCAGATATTGACCATTGAAGGAAAATGTTCTTTTTCTAATCATGAGTGACTTTCATTGCTCTATGTGGAAAAACTTTAATAACCATAAATGGACTTGAACATCATGACTTAAGCTTTCCTAGAAACAAGTGAAGCTGTGAATTGAAAAACAACACTTGTTAACCAAGTAAAAACTCATTTCTTGAGATGTACTTGTCATGCCAAGCTTTGGCCCTTTCCTTATATATTTTTTTATTCTTATAAGCTTTATTGCAAAACTCATCCAATTCAGCGAGTTGTAAGTAACATTTTTCTCCTCCAACTTAAAGATCCATGTTTAATCGCTTCATCGCCCAATAAGCATTTTGCTCAAGTTCTACAGGTAGACGACATGCTT
>Ga0307510_10003717_pt1 | contig 17832 bp, 15 predicted proteins | sample 12_EM_MG_FD_207224 | JGI IMG/M metagenome (GOLD analysis project Ga0307510, IMG submission 207224) | Populus trichocarpa ectomycorrhiza microbial communities from riparian zone in the Pacific Northwest, United States - 12_EM | ecosystem: Host-associated > Plants > Roots > Unclassified | place...
TGCTGGGCCCACTCGTAACCCATGTCAGCTTTTATTCAGTTGGCCCATGTGGGCTTTCACAAATGCATAGGCAAAATTGCACATGGGCTTTTACGTATACATAGTCCATACATTGCTGAATTATGTGCATCAATACAGACTACCTTAAATGGTAGCTGCTTACACTAGACACCCATTAGACCAGAATGGGCATGCGGAGCAGATCTCCTCGGATCAACTTCAAACCTTGAGGTTGTCATCACATCATGACGACGCTTCTCTTCTTGGAATGACCTGCCGCCATTGTTCCCTGGTTAAGGATAGATTAGGCAATTCCCTGATCCTTCATTCGCTCTCGCTCATTCTCTATTGTTCAACTCATACAGACCGCAGCACTTGTCCACGGAGTACCATATGATACAGACAGCCCCCTCTTGACCAGAAGTACCTACCTTAGTGATCATGGTCCGTGCATGACCATGCCTGTATATAAGCGCCCTGTATTTCGACAGTCAAGCCCTAAGCTTGACTTGATTCTCAATATCAACGTTCTTGAAAGCTCCCCAAAGTGCCTCCCCTTTCCTCATCTCTTACATAAGCCTCTCAGAGTCGTCTCTAGCAACACTAGAGACTTCTACCTCTTCAGATACTCGCCACCAGTTCACCTCTTAGTACAAGTCGTACTATCAAGGCCCGTTGAAGCCTTAACACTTGCCAATACTACTTTGACCGAAATCCTTGAACCCTGGGCCACCACAGCCTTCGACGATGCCAAGGCCCAAAAAATTATTACCTTAGACAAACTCCGGAAGGAGCTTGAGGCAGCCACCGCCGGTGAGATCTCTAAGGCCAAGGAAGCTGCCCGCATCTGTGCCGCGGCGGAGGCCCAAGCGTTCTTCAAACAACAATTAGACATCCGCACTAAGCAATCCCTATCGGATATACTACAACACAAGGCCAAACTTCGCGAAGCAGCGGAAGTCAAGATATCAGCCTTCAAACACACCCTCAAAATCCAAACCGAAGAGCATAAGGAAAAACTCCGCACTACCCTTGCTCCCACCCCCTCTTCTTCCATCTCTTCTCAACCGGTTGCCCGCACTAATAAACCTAAGAAGCATGTCAATCCCACAGCTTGGCCCCTTCCTTGTTCCAGATCCTTTTCCCGTTCGCGTGCTCCTTCTCTGAGGGTTCTACCCCCAGGCTGGTCCCCAGACATGGCGACCCCCCGCGCGCCACCAGCGGTTGAACTGCTGCTCACCCACGCTCTGACGGAGCGGGCTCTGAGCCTCCAACCCCCTCCCATGGATGTGTCCATCGGACCTCCAGAGGGCGACCTTGAACTGACAATGATGGAGGTCCACACCTCTCAGCTTACCGTTTATGAATACCCTCCTGCTCCCTCCGCACTCGAGGTCCAGGGACCCTCTAACATGGTGGCCTCCTCTCTTTCTTCTCTCCCCTCTCAACCGTTACCCACTGACCCCACCTCCGAAGTCATGGCCGCAATCACAGCCCTCTCTTCTCAGGTCTCCACCCTTTCCTCCCAATTCTCTACCCGTCTTGACCACCTGGAAAATCCTGCCCAACCATATTCACCATCGGCCCTGGCAGCCCTTTGGCAACCTATGCCGACCCATATTCAGGGACCTGACCTCCCTCCTTGCCAACCTGACCCCACTTGTAATATGGATGAAGCAGCTGACTTCAACCTGGGCATCAATCGCCAAGACACGTCCCAGACCCAGCTTGCCCACACAGTCCAAATGGTGGCGGAGGCAGAACTTGTGGGGACCATCCCTCCGGAGGTCCATGATATGTGGTCACGCTTGGAGGGACTTGACCCTCACGTTGAGCACCTCTCACCTTCTCAATTTGACTCTCTTGATTGTTTCTACGACTTTTATGACCAATTCCTTACTGATCATTACGCCCCCACTCAACTTCCAGAGATCACAGGTACATTTGAAGCCACTTTCATCTCCCACTACCGCTCCTTCTTACAGATGCGCTCCCTCGCTTGCGTCCCAAAGGACAGGACCCACCCTACCGATCAACCGGCCCCATCTCCGCCAGCCAACCCTGCCAGTGGGTCCATACAACTATTCCCACCTTGCGGCCCGTCTCAACCACCAACTACCATCACCAATCCCCCGCCCCCCCTTCTACCAAACAAACCAGTTGACCTGAGCGTCCCCTGGACTGTTATCAGAGAGAAGAAGAAGGGCCGAAATAACCCACACTCTTTCACTGCGGCGGTTTCCGGCCCTTATCAGCCTTCTGAACCTCCTCCGATCATGACCACTAACCGTCCTTGTGACCTTTCTGAACAAGAACTACAAAACCTCACACGTGACCAACTCATCAATGCTTACGAATTACAGTTTGATTGTAAAGTCATGTCCTGAAGCGCCAGCAAGCTTGCGCTCATTATCGCCTACAAGAGAGCCCTTGCAACTCAAGTCTCCATTGCCCCTGCCACACCGGCCCCCCCTAAACCCATGCGCCCAAGAGCGCGTCCCTTGATCACAACGGAGTTCACCGTCACATGGGATCCCTCCACACGCGCACTTCAGGGACCCCAACCCGATGCAGCTGCAGTTGTCCACTCCTTACAGACCGCGATTCGTCAGGCCTACCAAGGCAGTAACCCCTCCGTGACCCTACTTAGCAGTTGCTGGAGTTCCCAACTCTCATCGAACTTCGTCCTCACCTTTGCAGGTCAACCGTCTAATGACAAGATCTTCCGCCTCCACGCCACTTTGCTCCACCCCTTCCAACCTGGGGCCTCTCTCATCCCCCAACGCGGCTTTACCTGCATTATTTTTCATTCTGTACCGGTCATTCGCACTAACGGGTTTCTTCCCTCATCAGATGAACTCACAGCTGAACTTGCTCAGAACAAGGTCTGCCAAGGCCTCCGCATTGTCTCCCCACCCAAATGGATCCGTTCCATGGTTGGAGTGGAGAAAACCCACTCTTTGATCATTCTCTCTTTCCTTGATGAGTCCGGTGCTGCCCTTGCATGCATCTTGAAAAATCCTCCTTTCCTTTTCGGCGCGCTGTCCGTCGCTAAACTTTTCAACTCTCTACCCCTAGCTCACCAGTGTGACCGGTGTCACGGCCTCGGTCACTCCGCTGAACGCTGCCGCTTTGCCAAAGGTGCTGTCATTTGCCCCATCTGCGGTGGTTCCCACCATGCGAGCGATCATGCCCAAAAGTGTTTGACCATCAAAAATCACATGGGTATGTTTTGTAATTGCCCACCACACTGCATCAATTGCTGTGGGGCTTGGCTTCCTAATGTAGGTCACCTCACCCAGGACCTCTCCTGCCTGCTCCATAAGAATTTCCGCCGACCGGACAACCACACAAATGACTCCTTGGTGGACGATGGGCCCCGTCCAATGGTAATAGACTGACCAATTCCCTCTTCTCGCATCCCTTCTTCCCAACCTGACAAGGATGAAGTTGTCTCCATTCCCCGCTCACCCACCCACACCAATGCCGCGGGACCTTCTCTCTTTAGTAACCCCACTGGCAAGCCCATCCCAGCTGAAATCCAATCCATCTTCACCGACCACACTAAGTGGATGGAGATAGACTTCGACTTGCTGCCTGTGTGCAAGCTGCTCAACCTTCCGGAGATCGCGCGTGCCGCCGCCCTCTCCTGTGGGATTAAGATCCCCAACATTATCCACCACAAGTCCCAACTTCTCATTAATGATCAGGCCAAGTCCACCGACTATGTCTGAACGACCCATCCAAATTTTGTCGGTCAACATGAACCGACAGAGTGACCTGACTCACTCACTCTTACAAACCGCTACCGCTGACATAATTCTTATCCAGGAACTGTGGATCGGGACCGTGCGGACGGCCCGTTCCGACACTGACCCCATGGGTAACGCCATCTTTGGCGCTACCAATAATAACATGTGGGAATGTTACCTACCCTCTTTCACTGATCTGGACTCGGTCCGCATTGCAGTCTACATTCGTCACAACCTGGCACGTACTTTCACTATAGTTAACCACACTTCTCACCCCATTGCTTCCCTTGAGTCCATGGTCCTCGACTTTACTTTTGAAGAAGAAGTTCTACGAATTATTAATGTCTATCACCGTACACACGATCAACCCCACCACAATCTCCTTCACCTTCTTTCTTCTGAACTTGATCCACTTATCCCTATGCTCCTTCTAGGTGACTTTAATATGCACTCTCCCATATGGTCCTTTCCTTACAGTACTATATCCCCCTGGGCCACAGAACTTGTTACTTGGTTTGATGACCAAGGACTTGAACTTCTGAATCCGCCTTGCATCGCGATGTGGAATAGCGGCAGGGATGATCAGCAACCCTCAGTTCTTGATCTTGCCCTTATCAATGAGGCTGTGGCGATCTCTGGCCAGATATCTCCCCTCCACATCTCTTTCAAGGACTCCATCTCCTCGGACCATGCAGCCCTCACCCTCCTTTGGTATCCAGCTGAAGCCATTGCAATTGCCCCCCCTCCCCAACTCTCCGGGTATGCCATCGACGACCTCCTCATTGACTCCTGGACAAGGATCTTTGGCCCACTGGCTTTGACCCGGCCCGAGATCACCAACATCCCCTCTCTCGATGCAGCTGCCATGCGACTCCACTACGATATGGACTTTGCATCCTCAAAAGTCTTCTCACCCAAGCGGTTCCCAGACCCCTGTGGGGTCTGCTGGTGGAACCAAGATTGCGCTGTTGCCCTCACCCTGGTTCATTCCGCCCAAGGCACCGAGAAACAAGGCCCCATCCGCCATCTTCGCTGTACTATTGCTGCCGCAAAACGGACCTGGGCTCATGACTTCCTCCATCATACCACCTCTGAGAATCTGTGGGAGGCTGTAGCATGGCAGAAAGGCTGGTCCATTAAACGCATTCCCCCACTTCTCACGGCTGATTCCCTCATTTCACATGAACACTCTGAGATGAGCACTGCCCTCTCAGGTCGCTTCTTTGTTACCAACCGACCGGATGTCGCTCCCTTCCAACCTGACGACCCCACCCCTCTCCCCACACGTGACCTTCCCCCCATCACCTATTCGGAAGTTAGTGACGCCCTCAACGCGACATCAAACAAGTCAGCACCTGGGTCATCTGGGATCAATTACAAACTCCTGAAGTGGGCTTTTAAGTCCAGCCCAGACCAGTTCCTTGAGATCTTCAATGCCGCGATCTCGCTTGGACACCACCCATGGAAAGAGGCAGTTGTCATCGTGATCCCCAAACCCAACAAGCCCGACTATTCCCTCCCCAAGGCCTATCGCCCTATCAGCCTCCTTGAGTGCTGTGGTAAGCTCTTGGAAAAAGTCATTGCCAAATGCATCCTTTCCGACTCTCACGATTTCGACATTCTCCCCCCCACCCAGTTCGGGTCTCATGACTACCACAGTGCAGTGGACGCCACCCTATGTCTTACTCATCAGGCCCAGGCCACGGTAAAGTGCGGGCTCGTGGCATTGGTCGTCCTCTTTGATATCCAAGGCTTCTTCGATAACATTAATATCAGCTGCATCGTCCACATTTTCCAGAACCTTGGTTTCCCCCTCTCCCTGTGCGCTTGGATCGAATCCTTCCTCTCTGTTATGATCCACCCCAATTTTTCTCATCTTCGTCGGACCCCCTCCTTGTCACCCTATCCACGCCTAAGCGACCGTTACCATTGAACCCATCATCCTTGCCAGACCTACCACCCTTACCACCCAGTGAACCATCCAAACCATTGTCACCTCTTGATCAGCCCCCAGTCGAGCCCCTCGTCCCTATTCCCTGGAACATCCATCGTCAGGAATACTCTTCAATGGAAGAGTACCAAGAGCCACCCCCAGTAGAGAACCCACTGGAAGACCCAGACAGTCCCATGGAGGATGCGCCACCTTTAAAGCCACAACCAGTCACTCACTATGAACCTAACGTTCCTGGAGGACAGACATATACCTTATCTCCAAAAGAGTCCCCTATCGAACCCTGGGCAGCATACCTCACTCAGCCCAGCAGCCCTGTGTCCCGCAAGCACTCCCTGTCACCCATAAGTCCCTCCTCGGCACCCTTATGCCAACGAACCAGTAGAGAAGGCAGTTACCAATCAATCACGCCTTCTGCCTCATCGCCCATAGCTGGCACCTCCCCCCAGAGTCAGGGCTACCAGTCGACCTCTCCTGAGGGATCCGCAGACAATCCCTCATCCACGCAGAGCTCCGCAGACGACGCGGATAGCGACATGGCCCTTAATTGGGTCACCATCAATACAGACTACCTTAAATGGTAGCTGCTTACACTAGACACCCATTAGACCAGAATGGGCACACAGAGATCAGATCTCCTCGGATCAGCCTCAAACCTCATGGTTGTCATCGCATCATGACAACACTTCTCTTCTTGGAATGACTTGCCGCCATTGTTCCCCGGTTAAGGATAGATTAGGCAATTCCCTGATCTTTCATTTGCTCTTGCTCATTCTCTATTGTTCGACTCATACAGACCGCAGCACTTGTCCGCAGAGTACCATACGATACAGACAGCCCCCTCTTGACCAGAAGTACCTACCTTAGTGACCATGGCCTGTGCACAGCCGTGCCTGTATATAAGCGCCCTGTATTTCGACAGTCAAGCCCTAAGCTTGACTTGATTCTCAATATCAACGTTCTTGAAAGCTCCCCAAGTGCCTCCCCCTTTCCTCATCTCTTACATAAGCCTCTCAGAGTTGTCTCTAGCAACACTAGAGACTTCTACCTCTTCAAGTACTCGCCACCAGTTAACTCTTAGTACAAGTCGTACTATCAAGGCCCGTTGAAGCCTTAACACTCTCTGACTGCCATGTTCGCCTATCCTTCAATGGCATCAAATCGGACCCAATCCGCCTTGATCATGGCACACCCCAAGGTTCCCCCCTCTCTCCTATCTTATCCACTATATATACTTCCCCCCTTCTTAAACTTATCAACGCCACTTGGAAACGCCGTGGATTGAGTATGTTTGTCGACGATGGGGCCATCTTTGGGTGTGCCAAACTCCATTCCTCCTCCGCCTCCCTTGTTACCCTTGGCCTTCAGCAGATCACAGAATGGCTAGGTCGCAATGGTCTTCAGTGCGACCATGACAAAACTGAGTTCATCTCCTTTGCTCCCCGGTCCCGCGACTATTTGATTGGCTCCCTCATGACGGCCATCCACCCCCGCACACCCACAGGAAGCTTCACAGTCCATCGGTCCGACATCATCCGATACCTCAGTGTCTACATCCATCACAAATTTGACTGGTCTCACCATGTCACCATCATGGCCAATCGAGCACAATCAACTGCCCATGCTCTTCACATACTTGGCAATTCGGTCTGCGGACTGGACTATGCAAATTGGCAGAGGATTTTTCATGCGCTCATCCTTCCTGTCCTTACCTACAGCTTCCCAGTCTACTCCACCCAGACACGTATCAAAGGCCTTCTGGACACACTTCAAGTGGCTCAGAATGTTCTTGTCTGAAAGATGAGTGGCTGCTTCAAGACCACACCCGTAACGCCCCTGCATTACCTTATGGCTATCCCCCCCATCGCTCTCACCATTAAAAAACTCACATCTTCCTTTACCTTATGCATTCAACGACTTCCCCCTTTTACCCTCATCCATACCTTACCTCACTATAATCCCAGTGCGGACTGGCACCTCTCCCGTAACCCACCTACTGCCCTTACTCGCATTCTACCCGACTCCTTTCCTCCTTTTTATTTTCCCTCACATCCCTCTACACCGTCATGGTCTCATCCACAGGTGCACGATTACACAGCAGTTAAAATAACTTGTGACACCCAGGACGCCACAAAAACTATCATCTCCATGCCCCCTTACGATACTTTCCACCTGTTTGTCCGTATACTGACCAGCACCCCATCTCTGTTTACAGGATCCTTCCTCCTTTTCAAGGGGCAGACCCTGGTCCACAGCAGTACTTCTTGCAGCCATTCCCGCCCCAAGCGCTTTTTTCTGCGCTGCTTGAAGGGCTTACATATGATTTCCTTTCTAATCACATCCAAGTCTTTCTTCCAGATCTCTCCATAGCAAACCATATTTTTCGGACTTCGAAGCATGGACTTCTCTCTTCTTCATGTCTCTTCATTGATCGTATATCACTTTTCCTCAATTCACATGACACCCATCACATTGACCTTCACAGATATTCCATCAAGTGGTCTGGCCTACCGGGCGCAGCGGTCTTGGACAATCTCAAGGAACAGGCCCAACACATCATCTTCCCCTGTCCCCCTACCCCCCTCCTCCACCCCAAGGCATGCCTTCTCCGCGACCTTCAAACTCAGTATCTTGACACCATACGGGATGCCAGAGTCTGGCAGTCCACAATCCTTCCCGATGGTCATCCCCCTCCCTTCTACATAGGTGCTCTTTCTTGCATGGACTGTGCCACGTCATCTGCATCTATCCAACTTGCCTGTGGCCATGGCTTCACAGCTGACTACTCTGACATCTTCCGGACCAACGCGGGCGACAACACTCTTTGCCCCTGCAATTTCATCAACAAGGTGCGGGACTTAGCTCCAGCCTCCACCCAACACCCCAAGGCACAGGACCCAGCTCCAGCCTCACCTTCCCCGGCTTTTGACCGCCTTATGCAGCAATTTCTTGACCCCACATCCCCCACCTCACCTACTTCACCTCGGGCACATCTCCCACGTCATCAGCGCCAGTGGCCTAGACCGAGATGCCTCTTTCGGAACACAACGGGACATGTCCTGTTCCAATGCCCCCTCCACAACTCCCCCCGCCTCTGCATCTTTGGACTTCGCGCCAATGAAGCCTACATTTTTGGCACCGAAGAAGGCGGCCAAAGACTCGGCACCTTTTTACACGCCACCAACCGCCTCCTCCGTCCCCTGCCCCCCCGGCCAGACCCCCCTTGACTGGTAAGAGCTGTGTCGACAGCATGGCCCTGTCATTTTACATATCAACCTTTTTCTTTACCTATGGCGGAAGCCACCTCTCTAAACGGTCCCCTTCCATATTAACCCCCTTTTTCATGTAAACCTACGATGATTACCACACCGCGCATGTAAATATGCTCTTGTAGTAAGACCGATGGCTTGCGCTAAGGTCTATAAATTTGAATTCAAAAAAAAAAAAAAAAAGAGCTCCGGGCAACCGTGCAGACCTTCGAGATTCGTGAAAATGGCGTGCGCCTTCCAATCCCCGTTGGGCGTTGGGACAAGGCGAATGACGCCAGTTCCAGTTCCCACCGCTGTCGAGAACGTGAAAAATGCCTGGATCCAGGCGATGTCCGGGTAGGGTCTCACCAACGTTGCGGACTTTGCATCGAGTTGGAGATCGGAAAGCTTGGTAGTCGATAGTCGATCAACGAGGAATTGTTTGATGCGATCGCTGCCAAAGAAGGTACGAAAGTCCCAGGTGAAAGCGAGTATGTCACGCCAGAAACCGTCGTCCACGAATTGGCTGAAGATCCCGTCCACGTCATCCGCCTGAATGTTGTTGGCAAAAAATTGAAACCACGTCTGGGCTACAACTGCAGGATCGACTTCGGGGAGCCCAGACAGTCCCAGCCTTTCTAGGGTTGGTAGCTCCGCATGCTCAATGTCGGCCACGGGACCCATAACAACTCCAGTAGAAAGCAAACCGAACGGTTGTGTAGAATCACGACGGGGTATTGGCGCATGTCCTGTCTGCAATTTATATACTTCGGAAGAGCGCGATGAATGAAGTCTAGGGTGGGAGTGAGTAGAAGGTGACCGACACCGATCTTACCTTACCCTGAGTTATACAATCGATTATCGATCGGGTGCGGTTCATCGGCAGTTACAAAACTGCAGTTGAGCCGCTATCTTCAGGTTATTCTTCGTACCGTGACGCCGTTCAATGACATGGGGTAGTGTAACTGAGTCAAGGTGGCTACATGCGCGGCCACCTCACATGCCACCTCACATGCTCGCGCCCTCGCACCAACACCCAGCGCATACAATCACATGTGCGGTCGCACAATCGGCAGCACGTAGGAGGGCGCCCGTCAGGCGAGCACATGGATACGATGATACCGCATCTATATAAAGCTTGGAGGAGGTCATTTCTTTATGTCAGCTTTGCAATACACTGTCAGATTGGGCCAGTCCGATTGTGTGAGCACTTGAGATGGTTGAAATCTCCCTCTCTCTCTTACTCTCAAACCCTTTGAACAACATGCCCACGCGTGTTGCAGACTGGATTCCGTTTGGCCCGAATACGCATCAGGAAAACCCAGTGTTTACGTTTTGTACTTTTCTAACTTTTTCGTGCTTTTTTTTGCTAAGAAACGTCAATCTTTAGAATGCATTTTCTGCTTGGAAAATGGTATCCCCACCTACTTTTCAGTACTTTTTCATACTTTTTGGGTACCCTTTCGGGGTTGTGCAGCTTGTGCTCGACTTTTTGTGTGCTCTAAGGTATGCACGTGCTGTAGGCTCAGAATGATGTCCCCCGAACGCCCGAGCTCGCCACGCATCTCACCCGCACTCGTCCCCTCGCCTTGCCCGCCTCTCCTTCAACCCTTCGTTTTCCACCCCAATTACTACACGATCGATACCTTTCCTCTAACAGAACAGACTCGCGGATCGCCCACATCACATCGGCCGACGTCAAAGCACGGAAGACCGCTGCCCCATGTAGCAGATGCCCCTCGCGACCCCTCACTAATCGCCCCTCGGTTTGGACCACGTCGTTGTTTTGATGGGACCTTACTGTACCTAGGTTCACTCAGGTTACTTTCGTACGTTTTCCTATCCCCTTTTGTCTCAGACGTTTGGCTCTCCATTCTACACCTTCCTATTTTACTTTAGACCTTCTGCTATCGAGCATCGCTACACCTCCCGGACCCCCGTTGTCTACGCGCTCACTGTCGCGCACCTAGAAGCAGTTCAGTAAAATTTCCTCCGTCATCGTCGCCGCGTTACCACATTCGCCTTCGCTCTCCGGTTCTCCCCCTCCCCCTCTACTCGCCTCGCCCGTGACGTTATCGTATATAATCCCTATCGCCTGGCCTCAGCCAAGCAATCATAGACCACTCTTTCCTCTTTGCACTCGCGTGCTTTCGCCTCAACCTTACACCTCGTCACGAATTCCCCTTGCGCGTTCTCGGCCTTTCGGGAACGTGGCTTCTGTTCTCTTTCCCTTCCACTCCTTCGAACTCCCAGCTTGGACTCACCTCCAACGCTACAGTTCAAATAGTGAAGCTGAATCAACTGATTTTTGAAATGAACTATCCTTAGGGGGCGCCCTCATGATCAATCAATGTTCCTTTGATAACATGTACGGTACTTCCTAAGTTATGGTAGCTTTAGTGTGATCAAGTGCGGCATAATCGAGCGCTAGTCTCCGTCTTCGGGCGAGACGCCCCTTGGTGAGATGTCCTTGAAGCTGGGAAATAACGGAATCCTCTGTGGATTTCTTGTATTGCTGCGAAACATAAGTGGTCCTTTCACCAGACGAGCGCCCCATGCGGACCCCGTTAACCACGGTCCGCAGGCATTCAAGAAAGGGGTGAGAGACCAGTTAGAGAGCCCTGTAGTGCCCGGGTTTGTGGGCTCAAGGTTGCTCGCTGGCGGACTCTGGCGAAACGTACGATGATGGATGAAAGTTCTGTAGAATGAGAAAGCTGGGTTTAGTGGAACGGGTGAGGGAAGTGGATACATCACGCACTGCCGTCCTCATCTCCCTCCTGGCTTGTTCGCCTTCATTGAGCCACCGGTCTGGGGTGGGAGGGGGACATGTAACCTCTCTGGTCGCATACCTCTGTCGAAGTGGGGGCCTCTCACTTATTCGTTGTGATCCCAACCAGTGCTGCGTACTGCGTCTATGTCAAGGTCCACGTTAGTAGTTCCATGTCATTTCCGTAGCCGAGGCGCGGGTGGTGGAATTCTTAGGACAAATGAAGGATATCTGCGGGTTAGAATCGAGGGAGGGCTCGAAACACGCGGTCGTAGTCTTCGTTACAACATTGGGAAGTTCTGGCAAGGTAACTTAGGTGGAGTTGCCAGCGGAAAACTTGAACGCAGAGTGAATGACAACGTACTGTGTTGTGTTGTGTTTACATGATATCCGAAGATTTCCTTCAAGTCGAGTCAGTGTCGAGTCCGAACACAAGCACCTACCGTGACACGACCTCTAAACATCCATGACTGGCTACCCATTTTCAGGGTTCAGGAATTCTCTGTGATCTACTCTGATAAGTGTGTCTAAGTTCTAACTCTATCACAAAGAAACTTGTCAGTGACTTGTCAGTGACTTGTCGCTCACTGATCTCTATTTGGGCCAGCTCAAACACCTCGGCACCTTCAGCTGTCAATACCCGACCACATCCCTAGTGCTTACTGTCATGGGCTCAGATTCTAGCAAGGTTGTTTCACATCGAAAAGATGGGGAGAGTGCTGAAGGGCATCGAGGTGAGTGATCATCGGAGGTTTCATCTCTGAAGATTACAGATTTGGATAGTTCAGGCCAACTCGACCCCCGACTCGGAGTGAACATTGACATACTCCCAGACGACGTCCTTCTTGAAATATTCGGCTCCTGCATGGATGATAATTTTGATAGGAGACATCAAGGCACATGGCTTCGGCTGGTGCACGTCTGTCGACGATGGCGATGTCTTATATTCGCATCACCGCGTCACCTGGACCTGCGACTTTTCTGCACTCCAAGGCGACTACTCAACGATTTGGATATCTGGCCAGAGTTGCCTATTGTCATAAAAGTCTATGATGGAACGCCTCACACACAGGACGTGGATAACATAATCGCCGTACTCAAGCAACCCAATCGCGTGTGTAAAATATCAGTCGAGGGCATCTCAAGCTCGCTGTTGGAGAAATTCGCAGCGATAGAGACACCATTCCCAGCGTTGAGAGAACTGAAACTTGGGTCGAATAGAGCAGACCTGCCCGTCATTCCCGATTCATTCATGGGTGGAGCTGCCCCTCGTCTTCGAGGCCTCTGGTTGTGGGGCATTTCATTTCCGTCGTTACCAAAGCTGCTTTCTTCTACCACTGACCTGGTCAATCTTACCCTTTGGGGGTTGCCCCATTCCAGCTACACTTCACCCGGGGCGATGGTCACTTGCCTGTCCACATTGACAAAGCTCAAATCACTTTCCCTTGGAGTCCAATCCCCACCATCTCGGGCTAACAGAGAAAGCCGACAGCCGCCTCGCACCGTCCTCCCTGCTCTCACATCTTTCTGCGTCCGAAGCCATAGCGATTACTTGGAGGACTTTATATCCCGAATCGATCCTCCTCTACTTAATCGGTTCTCGATAGAGTTTTTCGATCAACTGGCATCCGACACTCCACTACTCCGCCGCTTTATCAGTCACTCAGCATCATTCAAGGCACCCCATCTGGCAGACATAGTCTTTTCCCAACGCGACGTCGAAATCATCCTTTTTCATGGAAAAGGGATGACCAGTCATCGAGCACCACGGTTGCGTGTCCTATGCAGGCCGTCAGACTGGCATCCACCATCTCCAGTGCAGTTCTGTAACTCATGTTTTCCTCCTTTTCCAACCTTAGAGCGCCTCTGTATCTACGGGGTTCGACATTCGAATCCGGGATGGCAAGACGACGCGGGGAGTATCCAATGGTTCGAACTTTTAAACGCATTCCCCTCCGTGAAGGATCTGGAACTATCCGCAAATTTGGCCCAATTTGTCGCGCCCGCACTGGGAGAGCTCACCGAGGAAGGTACAACAGAAGTGTTACCTGCATTACAAAATATTTTTATTGAGGGGCTCCAATCATCGGAATCGGTACAGGAATCCATTGGGAAGTTCGTCTCCACGCGTCAGCTGTCTGGTCGCCCTGTAAACGTACACCACCGAGAAAGAGGAAGTTGGCGGTAAATAGGTTGGCCAGTTTGATCAGTGATTGATAATAAATTTTGCTTCCATCTGATCAACATTTGGTGTTATCCAGCTATCGCCTGCCATTTTCCTGTACGCTTTAATGTTCGACTGTTTGGACCATCGCCATGCCCTGTGCCTTTCTCGTTGTATTATATCTTAAACCCAGCTTGAACTGTGGTGTAGCCAGGTAGCGCATCTTGACGAATCTGCGAAATGTGGTGTTGTGGTATTGTGGCGTGTTTCATGAACGCAGCTTTGTGACATGAGCGTAAGGTGCACCACATGGTGTTCGACTAAGTCTGAACGACGTTGTCTTGAGGCGAGTGAAAGGAGAGGACATAGGGAGGGTGTGATGTACCACGCATTCTCTCACTTCAAATTTCCATTCTGTCTTTCATGATGCGGTCGAGGGGCGGCGATGAGGCTTGAGCTTGGTGACGGGCCGCAGGGGCCCTCGACGCGGGGATGCGCTGGTGCCGTGACGCTGCGCGTCAAGCCTCTCTATATCAGACATGACCCGACACAACTCCGATAACTTACAGTGCATGACGAACACTCTGACAAGACTATAGCGCAGCTCTGCATGTAAAAAAGGCCGATAGCTCAAGTCTACCAGTCTCCAAGCTATTTTATCTCCGGCAAGTCTAGGACCACTTTCCATCTCTGTTGCGAATTAAAGAGACCTGACTTCGATGTCATGCAACCGCTCTCTATATTGACTATGTGTACGGTGGCTGCGATAAGTAAGATGTCGACCCAAGGGGAAGGTAGACAGAGAAAGAAAAGGGGAAGAACGCGAACACAAAAGACTCTGAACAAAAGACTAAACTTTGTGTGAGGAGCTAAGTTGGGGTGACCTAACAAGTGAGTCCGAAGGTAGTTCTAGGGAAAAGAGGTCGCGATCTCTCAAACGAGCGAGAACCCACAAAAGGAGGGCTGAGCGAGGTAGGGAGAAGTCGAGGCGAGAAATGCGAGAGGTGCGGAACGACGATGAGCAGCCTTGATGAGATGGCGAGGCGGATAGCGCTCGATAGTGGTGAGGCGTAAAGCAATCGGCTGGAGAGAACGATAACGGCGAGAGAAACACGAAGAAAACAAGACTAACCAGACGACTGACGGCACGGCAGACTCGGTTCGTCGTCAAAATCGGTCGGGTGAAGGCAAAGCACGCAAAATATAAGGGAGGGAAGTGGGCCGCAGACGACTGCCTTTGCATTGACGAGCCAGGCGTGGAGGTTGATATACACGTCGTATTAAGCGAGACCGAGATCGTACGAGACAAGTATTCTGCGCGCAAAGTGAGCTAGAGGTGGAAAAGTGGAAAGACGAACGTGGTGGTACTGCGGGCGACAGACCCGCATGGCGCGTAGACGATGAACAACGGGGTCCAAAAATGCAGAAATTTTACTAATCGTTGTAAAGTGCGAGACAGCGAGCACGAGGGGGACGAAGGCGCGGCGACGGTTGCTGCCACTTGCTGGTAAAAGTCTAGGGTAAAATAGGGAGGTAGAATGGAGGACAAAAGTCTAGGGCAACAGGAGATAGAGAAACATACGAAAGGTAGTTTGAATGAGCCTATATATAGTAAAACCCTTTCCTAATAGCGATGCGGTGGGCCGTGGGCGACGTGTGCTACGTGGAGCAGGGTCTTTTCGAGGCGGCCGTGGGTGGGACGTTGGCCAACGAGGTATGGGCGATCTGCGAGTCTTCGGCCGTAAGGATTGGGGCGCGACGAGCAGGGGAACTTGGCTGGGAAAGGGAAAGGGGCAATCGTGTGGAAACGAGGGTGGGCGACGATGGGTTGGAGGCGAGCGGTGTAGGACAAAAAGGGTGAGATCTGGTGAGAGGTTGACGCGTGAGGCGGACGCATTGAAGAACGTCACGTGGTCGGGCAGTGCGCACAGACAACACACGCGGCTGAGCTCAGAGATTGGCAGTGCGGCTCGCCCCACTCGTTTCCGAGGCTGCCACATGCCATCCTCACACTTTGACTTTTTTTTTTCCCTCCACAGTGAGTTTGTGATATATACATGTCGGTACCTATGGGCATCTTGGCTGAGGTTGTAAGTACTGAATACAGGTAGCGAGAGGAGCATGGGAAGGGAAGAGAGAAAGTGAACGCGTTAGTCTTGCACAGGATACTGGATGTACAGGAAGGGAATGAGGCGGAATGAGGCTATGAGACAGGGAGAGTGAAAACAAGACCTTTGGCGTTGACGGGCGCTCCGTCGTGGGCCGTGGCTATTCACGCGTGGCTGTAACGCTCGCCTTACAAGACCCAGCTCTCAAAACTCGGAAACCCAGTACCACCACCAAATACCCACCACTTAGCTCATAACCAATATTCATGTCGATGGTGAATGATCCAGAAGTGGGGAAGTACGTTGTGCATCGACAACCGGCCGGAGAAAGTCAAGGTGAGTGATAATCCGCAGGGTCCTCTCGGATAATTACTGAGTTGAATGATACAGACCATTTGTGTCCCCAGGATTCCATCAGCAAACTCTCCGACGATGTGCTTCTTGTCATATTCCGCTTCTATTTGGAGAAAGCTTTTGTGGGTGGCGGTAGAGCTTATGATGGATGGCATGATCTGGTGCATGTATGCCAAAGGTGGAGGTGTCTCGTATTCGCTTCACCACGTCACTTGGATCTCCGACTTTTTTGTACAAGCAGAAGACCAGTGGAAAAGTCGTTGAATATCTGGCCAGGTTTGCCCATCGTTGTACAAGACAATACCAAAACGCTCCGGCTGTTGGGTATGACGAACATCGTTGCCGCACTTCTTCAACACAATCGCGTGTATAAGATCGAAATCAACGCTATTCCAAAGTCCCTGTTGATGGACTTCACAGTGATGGGCGTTCCATTCCCGGTTCTGACAGATCTAGAGCTTCGTTCAAACGATATGGCTGCCCCGGTCCTTCCTGATTTCTTCTTGGGTGGACTCGCTCCTCGTCTGCAAAGCCTCACGTTGCAACGCATTCCATTTCCTTCATTACCGAGACTACTTTACTCTGCTACTGACCTGGTTACTCTTCATCTTTTTAAAATCCTTCAATCCGGATATATTTCGCCCGTGGCGATAGTAACCGCCTTGTCCATGTTGACAAGACTCAAATCACTACACCTCGATTTTGACCCCTCTGAACGTTGGGCTCCCGTTGAATCGCGACGTCGGCTTCCTCTCGAACGCGTTGTCCTCCCCGCTCTCACCGAGTTTTACTTATGGAGCGACAGCGAGTACGTGGAGGACATGGTTTCCAGAATTGATATCCCGCTACTCAACTCGGCCCGTATAGCGTTCTCCAGCCAACCAAATTCCAACACACCCCTATTGCGCGACTTTATTAGTCGAACAGACGTATTCGAGGAATTACATCGAGCCAAAATAGCCATTTCCAAAGACTCCGTCCATCTCACACTTTCTCAGCCGGATAAGAGACCTGACGACAAAATGCTCAAGTTGCGGGTCTCATGCAATGCGTCAGAGTGGCGGTTTTCGTTACTCGTCCAACTCTGCAACTCACTCTTGCCTCCCCTACCCACATTGGAGCACCTCGAGATCTTCGCGGATAAACTATATTGGCGATTCAGCATGATAGAGAACGCCCAGTGGCTAGGACTTTTGCGCCCGTTTTCCTCCGTGAAGGATCTGGTCCTATTTGACGATCTGGTCAAACATTTCGCACCTGCGCTGAAAGAGCTCACTGGGGACAGAGTATCAGAAGTCTTACCTGCGCTACAAAATCTTTTCCTGAAGGGGTCATGCCCTTCGGCACCACCGCAACGTATTCAGGAAGACATAGAACAATTTGTCGCCACGCGAAGGCTCTCTGCTCAGCCTGTGGTTCTCCACTACTGGGTTTACTGTACAGGAAGGGGTGCACGAAGGGGAGGCGATTGGGTGGTACTCCACAAGG
>Ga0307510_10003718_pt1 | contig 17830 bp, 13 predicted proteins | sample 12_EM_MG_FD_207224 | JGI IMG/M metagenome (GOLD analysis project Ga0307510, IMG submission 207224) | Populus trichocarpa ectomycorrhiza microbial communities from riparian zone in the Pacific Northwest, United States - 12_EM | ecosystem: Host-associated > Plants > Roots > Unclassified | place...
CTAAGGGAAAGATTAGGGGCGAAGGCGGTGACGAATATTGGGTACGGGAGATAAAATTGTTAACTTGTCTTCTATGAATAATAATAGGAGGCAATTTATAAAAACAGCGGGGATTGTCGGAGCAGGAATGGGGGTTTTGGGGCTTGGTGGTATCCGGGCTTTTGGCGGTGTAGGTGGACGGTTCCCGAGGGTCACACCGGAGTCGCAGGGGGTATCGTCGCAGGCGATAAGAAAGTTCATTGTGGCTGCCGGTGCGTCGGGTATCAGCTGGCATAGTTTTATGCTGCTTCGTCATGGGCAGGTAGTGGCGGAGGGTTGGTGGAAGCCGTATGAGTCGCAATTTGTGCATTCGTTGTATTCTTTGTCAAAGAGTTTTACCAGTACGGCAATAGGTCTGCTGGTCAAGGAGGGAAAGCTGGATATCCATGCGAAGCTGACCTCTTCTTTCCCGAATGATCTGCCTGCTACCGTTAGTGATAATCTTCAGCAGATAACGGTCCGGAGCCTGTTGACTATGAATACCGGTCACGGCGAGGATACGATGCCTAAAATGAGGGCTTCTCATGACAGTTGGGTTCGGACTTATCTCGCACAGCCGGTGGAGTTCGCACCGGGGACACATTTCTTATATAATACGGGTAACACTTATATGCTGGGTGCTATCGTACATCATATAACGGGTGAGACGCTGGAGAGCTATCTTGCTCCAAGACTGTTTCATCCATTGGGTATAACCGGATACGATTGGGAGGTTTCACCACAGGGGTTGAATACGGCGGGTTATGGGTTGCGGGTGAAGACCGAGGATATTGCGAGCCTGGGGCAGCTATATCTGCAAAAGGGAAGCTGGAAGGGCTCGACTATTTTGCCTTCTGCCTGGGTGGAGGAGGCAACCAGTGCTCAAACGACTTCGCAGGTCAATAATGGAGACTGGTCGGAAGGGTATGGGTATCAGTTCTGGCGTTGTACGCATGGTTGTTACAGAGGGGATGGAGCTTATGGTCAGTTCTGTATCGTCATGCCGGAACTGGATGCTGTGCTGGCGGTGACGAGTCAGAGTCCCGACATGCAGAAGTCGCTGAACATTATCTGGGATAACTTATTGCCGGGGATACAGACGGGGGCGCTGCCGGAGAATCCAGGGGAGCAAGGTGAATTGAAGAAAGAACTGGCAGTGTTGGCGTTGCCGGTTGTAAAGGGATCGGTGCCTTCATCGGAGGCATCGAAATATAATAAGAAAAAATGGGTACTGGCGGATAATGATCTTGGTGTGGGTTCTTTGGAGCTTTCTTTCTCGGGTAAGGGTTGTGTGCTGTCTTCGATGGCTGGGGGGAAGAGTCCGAAAATGGAGTTTGGTTGGGAAAACTGGGTGTTGAATTCGCCTCGGGAGGACTATGTATTCAGGACGGGACAAATGGTGCCCATGCCTTCGCGCATAGCCGGTACTGCGACCTGGATCGATGATCATACATTGCAATTGAATGTGCGGTTTGTCGAGGCGATCTTTGGGGACAGGATCACCATTGTATTTGACGGGGATACTATTTCCGTTTCGTTTCTCAACAGTGTTGATGAAACGGCGGTTAAGAAGAATCCCGATCCGCGGAAACCTATTTCTGGGAAGGTACAAAGTCGTTCATAACGGCTTCTCTTATCAATGCAGGTGGCAGCAGTCCCTGTGAAAGGATGAAGTCATGGAAGCGCAGTGCGTTGAACTTGTCGCCCAATGCGGCTTCGGTATCTTTTCGCAGGGCTAATAATTTTATATAACCATAGAAATAGCTGTTTGCCTGGCCTGGGGCCCTAAGCGTATAACGTTCGACTTCCTGCCGGGCAAAAGCGGGGGATTGCACTACATCTTTTGTCAGGATATCCAGGGCCTGTTGCTGAGTTGTGATACCTGCCTGGAGTTCGGGGTCTAAAAATGCGCGGGCAGCTCTAAGTAAGCGATAGTCCAGGGAGACGAGCTGGCCTTCCAGCGGCATATAGGGGCGTGTGATATACTCCGAATAAAGTCCCCAGCCTTCTGCGTTGGTTGAATTGAATGCGTAAAGCGCACGGGCTTTTGAAACTCCTTCCTCGACCATTTTATCAAACTGAAGTTCGTGTCCGGGGCGGGCTTCATGGGCAATGATGGTCCATGAGGCGGCATCAAAGGTAAAGTCATCGAATTTTTCACCGCTGCTCTGACCTGGCTGCGGCGGCATGTTCAGTGGCAACACAAACACACCACGTTGTCCGGTATTATTTAAGAAAGGGGGTGGGACCATGTGTGGTGCGGGGCCCTGGGCTGTTTCCGCCGCGGTAGCCAGGCGAATGATCGCCGGGCGATTGGGCAATGTCACCAATTGGTGTTCGCGGATAATGGCTTCGATGTCTTTCAGGTGCTGCTGGTAGACCAGCATGATCGAGTCACCATGTAGCTGGTCCTTTTTTAACTCGTGTATCACGTCTCTGTAGTCGGCATAGAGCAGGTGATGTTCGTGCGCTATCTGAACGGCTATCGATTTCATCTGTTGCTGGATCTCTGTAAAGGCGGCATGGGCCAGCTTTGCCAGATCTGCAGGTGCGATATCTACCCCATAATCTTCGAGGTTTAAAGCATATTCTTCGGCTGGCAGGCGAAAGTCGGTACGGGCTTTTGTCATTACGTGGTCACGTGTCCAGCGGTCGTAGTCTTCTACCTGTTTTTTCAGGGTAGCATAGGGCTGTTCCCATCCGGTGAGGTTGAATTTTTTACACAGTTCGGGGATGCCATCCATAATGGCGGCGTTCCGGGATAATTCGACCTCCATTTGTTGTTTGGAGGGATAGATCATTTCTGTTCCCTTTGCGATCTGTTGACTGACGCGTTCCTGTAATATGGCTGTGATCGGCTGGTAACCTTTTTCAAGGCCTGCGTATTTACGCATCCGGATAAGCGCAGCCGCATGACGAGGGGCTGGCGTCTGGTCATCTAATAAAATTTGCAATCCACTATAAATGGTATTGGCGGCATTGAAGAAAGGTACTTCGCGACTGAGCTGGAAATCCTGTCGGCGGAAGCCCTGTTTCAAATGGGTGATGAGGATCTTGAGGTCCTGTGCTACCTGCGCCTGTTTTTCGGTTGTGAGGGCGGCGGTATAAGTGGCTACGAGGGCTTTTTCTTCCTTACGCTGGGCGAGCTGATTGGCGAGACTCGGGATGGCTACCTGTTTATCGTAAGCGGCTAGTCCTTCGGAGGAGCCGAATTCGGGGGAATATTTTTTATCGAGGTCGATGAGTTTGCTGGTGAAGCTGTCGGAGCGGGTTATCCAGGATTTGCTGCCGGGGGCTTGAGCGGGACTTGTTATGGACAGTAAGGAAGAGCAGAGAAGGGCCAGGCTTACTTTTTTCATAATGGACTTTTTATCAATGTAATATGGACTTTACGATACTATATTCTGCTGTAATGATAATGAACTTTGGGGACTAAAAGAGCTGTACAAGCTGATTTTTAACGGCATAGATGACCAATCCGGCAACATTCTTTGAACCTGTCTTTTGCAGTAAGTTATTTCGATGGCCGTTGACAGTCTTAACGCTGATAAAGAGTTTTTTGCCGATTTCTTCGGCGGTATATTGCTGGCAGACGAGCTGTAAAATTTCGGCTTCACGTCTGGTTAATTTAACAAAACCGCTTCCTGATCGCAATTTTTTGACGGTTTTGTTTTGCAAAGCCATCAGGGTCCGCTCATTTATGTAAGCACCTTTATGAAAAACTGAAAGTATGGCTTCAAATACTTCATTGGGATGGCTGTCTTTGATCAGGTAGCCATGTGCACCATTGGCGATAAACTGGCTGATGAAGTTCTCGTCGTCATGTACGGATAAGATAAGGATCTTCATGTCGGGGTAATTCCTGGTCAATGCATTGGTAACTGCCAACCCATTAAACTCCTGATTGCCATTTGGGGGAAGTGATATATCCACAAGCATTACATCCGGAACGGTCTGGCATTCCTTCAATTTTTCGATGACGGAGAAACCATTGGACGATTCGAAGATCACCTCAAGATCACCATGTCCATTGAGGATCCCTTTAAGTCCCTCTCTAAAGAGCAGCTGGTCTTCTACCAGACCAATAAGCAGTCGGTTCTCCATTTATAATAAAAATTTAAGTCCATGTGTCATAATGAGTTCAGAAGGGGGATCTGGATCAGGGCTCTAAAGCCGGCGTCTTCCCTGGAACCAGTCAATCCGATTGATCCATTCAGGGAACTCACCCGGCCTTCTATATTATTTAGTCCTAACCCCTGTTGGGTATTCAATTTGATGAGGCCCTTTCCGTTATCCTCATATTTGCATATCAGGAGCTGGTTATGGTATTCGAATTGTATATCGACAATACTGGCGTCTGCATGCCTGATGGTATTACTGATAAGCTCCATCACTATCCGATACAGACCCAGACTTGTGTGCCATGATAACTGCGGGAAGTTGTCGGGTGCGGACAGACGGATATCAAGACTCCCAATATTATGGCCCTGATTGATCACTGCCTCAAGTGTTCTTACCAGGCCAAAGTTCTCCAATTGCGGAGGCATCAATTGATGGCTGATACTGCGGACACTTGTCATAGCGGTTTCAGAAAGCTTCCGTACTGTCTGGACAACGGAAGGCATATTGTTTGAGTTTTGTGAACTCTGCTCTTCCAGTAATATCAGGTGCATACGCATGATGGAGAGCACTGAGCCTAATTCGTCGTGTAAATCCTGCGCTATTCTTTTACGCTCTTCCTCCTGGGTATTAATGCTGGAGCGCAAAAGTTCATTCTGATGCTGGATCTTTAATTTCTTCTCGGTCAGTTTTTGAAGATACAGGTTCTTTTGAAAGTGTTGATTCAGGAGCACCACTCCTACTGCAATAATAAATATTACTATAGAAAAGGGCAATAAGGTGGCCAGAAAGTTCAAGTTGTTGGTCGCTTCCATAAACTGATAAAAAAACAGGTATACATTATAATAGACAAAAACGAGTGCAACATCCAGGTATACATATTGAACATGGTGGATAACACCGTTGTTATTTTATCTCCGAAAAAGAATAAGACTAATGTACAGGAATGGTAAATAAAAAAGCCTGAATTTATCCAATTCAGGCTTGTCGTATTTCCAGGATCTGATTGTCTAAAAATATCGTTTAAAAGAGCAATAAAGGTAAAGAGTGTTAAAATAATAATTAATATAGACTCAATAGTTAAGGCATTTGAATTGAATGTTAATAGTGGTTCGAAGAAGATGGAATTGATAATCGAAAACAGCAGGAAGATCAGGGCTGTCCACCAAATTATTTTTACTTCAATGAATCGTTGCAATATTGTGGCATAGAACCAGGCCAGAAAAAGGACGGTTAATGGCACATATAAATGCAAAAGGGGCATGTTATTTTCTTTGCCAAACCAAAGAAATAGCGAAATGAACTGCACGAGTGCAGACATGAAGACAAAGTAAGCGAATATTCGTAGGGGGCGTGTTAATTGTTTGAAGCATACCGCCGCATAGATCGCTGTTGCCAAAATAGGTATATGCGATAAGATTATTATGAGTCTTGCAACTGTCACAGTGCACAGGTTTTCGGGCAGGGGGCGTTCAGGTCCAGTACATAGGGGGTAGCGCTAACGGGAGTGCGCGGGTTAAGTATCGGATTGCCCAAACTGTCCAGCAGGATGTCAGTGCCGGGAGATACGGGATTGCCATCCAGATCGGCACCCTGGACCGGATTGATATAGAGTCTGAAACCCTTTAGCCGGTGTTTGCCATCCGTTTTATCATAACCCAGATAAACGCGTACATATTTAAAGGTTACCGAGTCCAATACGTTTGAGGACAGGCCCATGGCTGCCAGCAAATCCTGGGCGCGGATCGTATAGGAGATCAGCGGCGTATCCCGCTGTTTAAATGGTGCAAATAGCTTCTGCGGTCGTTCTGTCTAAAAATGGGTCCATGGTGGTAATTTTTTTTGGTGAATAGATTAAGCAAGCTGGCGTTTCAGTATTTCTTCATAGCCGGCTACTAATAATTTAAATCCTTCCGATGTTTCCTGGGGAGAAAAAGTAAGCTCAATCTTGCCCCAGGCAGTTTTTGGCTTTTTATTGAACAGGCCGGTAGTGCTGCTGTCGGAAAAATGCAGCTGTAGCTCGCCGTCGATGACTTCCATCTCGAAATTTGCGGATAATACGGCTTTATCCAATTGTGTAGTTGACAACGGGACAAGAGTGATCAGCGGAACGGCTATTTCCAGGTTTTGTACGGCCCCATCGCTGGTTAAATGCGGATACTCAAGAAGGACCGATTTTGGGATCATCGTTGTTTTTGCTGCGGCATCGGGGCTGGGGGGCTTGCCGGATTCGGGGGCTTTGGCAGACTCAGGAACTTTGCCCGACTCAGAAACCTTGCCCGACTCGGTAAAATATTTGTCGAGCATCGAGACATTCTTATCCATTATGGCATCACGCGCGCTGATAATAGCATCCTGGATGGCGTTGACAAATTGCTTGAAGCTGATCATTTTCTTTTATTTTTTTGGTTATTTACCGTGCAGCTGTCCCCTGGAAGAACCGGAGCGAAGCTGTTCGATCTTCTCCATGGTATCCTGTACAAGATTTTTACTTTCATTGGCAAGTCCTATTGATGCATAACAATTTGAGCAGGTGAACTGCGTGCCCGACAACAGTTGTTTCACATCAAACAGGATGGAGGTGTTGCAAACAGGGCAGGGGATTTTTTGATCTGAAGTATGCATATGGTTTTGTGTTATTTGAATGTTTGGTTTTATGGAGTCGATGGCTGGATCGATTTGGTATAGAGATCGATGATTGCCAGCAGGCCTTTTGGAAGTGGGAGGCTGGAAGCATTGATATTTACTTTTAGTGTACTGCTCGGTTGAGGCTTCGATTGGGTGGTTTTTTCATCGGAATTTTTGCTGGTGGGGTCGTTGCTGATCCTGCCGAACAACTGAGGTTTTTTGTCGGTTATGGTTGTATTCGTTTCATTGGCCGACTTTGATCCAGTGGCATTCACCGATGTTATTTCAAGATCAAAATCAATACTCATCTTATCTACTGCCAGTGAATTGAGCGGAATGATGGTCAACAGCGGCAGTTCGAAGTGGGTTGTAACTCCCTGAATGGATTCTGATTTTGCAGGGGTAGCTGCTTTGCCCGGAGAAGCCGCTACGACAGGTGTAACACCGGGAGGGGAAGCGTCTACTGGCGGCGTGCCTGGTTGGGCGGGTTGCGGCGGCGCAATAATTGCTTTTGTCAATGCCATTCTGATCATCACCGGTTCATAGCTCGCGCCTTTTTTATTAAAACAATACTCCAGGAGGAATCTTGTCTGCCCCTGCATCATAACGGCATTCGCTTTTGAAACCGCTACAAGGGGAGCACTGATCAGTGACTCTATATCCAGCGCTTTGCTAAAATCGGGCTGGAAGCGGTGATTGTTTATTGTTGGCATAGTTTAATGATCTGCAACTGAAACAAACAGGGCAGGGAAGCCCTGTTTGTAGTTGGTTAAAGGGGGGTGATTATGTAGCCTGCACGGTTATCGGTGAGATGGATTGTGCAAATGCTTCGATAATCGTGTTGACGCCTTTGGGTAGAGGCAACTGGGCGGCATGGACGTTGACCGTATATTTTGCCGAATTGCTCTTTTCGTAATGGGTATCATGGGTAGAAGAGTCCTTTGAGTCGTAGCTAGCGCTACCCCTGATGGTTACTGATACGGGGCCCCATCCGATCTTTGCTTCAAAGCTGCCTTCTCCTTTACTTTCGGTTGACTTTTGTTCAGACTGGGTTTCTGCAAAGCTGGATTTAACTTCCATTTCAAAAGCAATATCTACCGTACTTACCGCCAGGGAGTTTAAGGGGACGATGGTGAGCAGTGGGAGATTGAACTGGGTCACCATGTTTTGAATGACGGTGGGGGTACCTGCCTGGGCTTTTATGCCCTTTACTGTGTCTTCGGGTATTGGATTGGTGCCGGGTGTTATTACTCCCCGGGTCAGCGACATAATGACCATGACCGGTGAGTAATTGTCATGTGCGGGGATCAAGGGACTTGCTGGCACTTCGGCTGTAGTAATTTTGCCATTGGCGTCAACGACGGCAGCAGTACCCTGGTTCGCGGGGATTTGGGCCACCGATTCTTTTACGAAGCAGGTGTCAAGCATAAACTTTGTTTGTGTCAGTGCCATTGCTGCGTTGGCGCGGGCCGCGGCGTTGAGCGGACCGCCGATGAGCGCGTCCATTGGCAAGCCTGAGAATTGCTGGGAGATGGATAATAGATCTGATTCCATAATGGTTTTGAGTTTAGTGATTATTGATTTTGGGCAACGATCAAAGGAACATTATTGGGGGAAGGGATTTATCCGGATTTTCGCCGCTTTTTTAAAACGGGTATTTATACCTGGATTGGATAGTGTAATCGAATTATTTATTTATCGGATTTTAAGCTGCTTTTTTTAAATTAACTGCGACGTATATGCATTTTCTCATTATTAAACAGGATAAAAAACAATTAGCATTGCGAATCAAAATATTTCCCTACCTTCTCTACTCATTACTACCATAACCATTTAAACCCTTTCATATGATTCTCCAATCGGCTCTAACAGAGCAGAGCGTAAGTGCATTGCTTTCCTTCCACCAATCATCACCTAAAGGCAAGACTACTCCCATCAATCTCTCTGACTCAGACCAACGAAAATATGCAGAACTGATGTTAAATGCAGCCGGCCGGTCAAGCGCAGCTTATCCGCACCTGTACAAGGCTCTGGACAACGGTACCAATGATGGTGCTGACGGTCTGGATTCTGTTCACCTGGTAGACTCAGGGCAAACCGCGTCAGGAAAAGCAACTGCATCGGTATTGGCATGTTCTGGCGGCAACAATATAATCAGTGGTGGCCACCTGGTGATATTCGATGGCGACACCGGCGAACTGCTGGCTCAGGGGGAGAACACATCTGTAAGAAGCGGCATCGTTGTATGCACTACCCGCTCCGTCAGTGCATTGCCTGCGGGAAAGAAGCTTTCAATTTTGTATCTCGGCCATACGGCCGGCGATGATGGTTCCATCCGTTTCTTCAGCTATGCCAACACGGTTAACGTGGGCAATTCTGGCATCACTGTAAATGTGACCGACCCGGTCATCAAAGTTTCAAAAGATGGCCTCATTCACCTTGGCGTGGGAAGGACAGGCGGTTACCCCACCAGCGATTATATTTATACCGAGCCGCAGAACTATGAAAACCCCTGGATCATTGCACCATTTACAGGCACTGTGGCGCTTAGTGGCAGCATAGATATAAACAGCCTCACCGCCAGCGACCTTGACACGTATATATATATTCAAAAAACAGGCGGAAATGTCAATGTCATAACCCGCTCCACACAATTCACACCGGACTCAAGGTTCGTAAGCGCCTTCTCTGTAGGTTCCTCACCCAATATTTTACAGTTTAACTTTCCGTATGATGGACTGAACCATACCAACACAAAATCCATTGTTTACAATTCCACCTCAATTGGCAGTGAGATTGTAAGTTATTTCTACTTTGCCTTTAACGCGATACCGCTGCAGGGTGGCGCCATTGCACCGCCATTTTATGTGTGCAGCATAAACCTTCCGGATGAACCATCGCTCAACTGCACCAAGATACCTAACCTTTATTACTGGTGGCATTGCCTGGCCGAAGGCACATTGGTAACGCTGGAAGACGGCTCGCAAAAACCCATTGAGGAAATAACGCAGGACTACCGGGTAAAAACTGGCAATGGCCAAACCCTTGGCGTATACGGCACCGTGAAAGGAATACACACTTCCAGCGGCACGGCAGGCGAAGACGGCATATATAAGGTTACGACAGGCAATGGAAAAAGCTTTATTGCCACAGGTAATCATATGGTATTTATCACTACAGACAAATGCCGCGCCGTGCACGACCTGGCAGCAGGCGATGCTATACTCACCGAGGGTGGCGCGTCAACGGTGAAAAGTAATGAAGCCATCAAACATGATGGCATGTTCTATGCGTTGGCGTTAGGTCATCCCGAAGAACAGGATGCCGAAAACTTCCCCAGGGACATGGTAGGCTATTATGCCGGAGGCGTATTACATGCTGACCAGAACGCTATGCGTATTCAAACAGCTGCCAGGTACAGGGACCTTGACTATATGCTGCCCCGTATGAAACCGGAGCTTCACCAGGATTATACATCTGCATTGAACGATATGCGCTCTTAAACTTTATCCTCCATGGCTACGAGTGTAATTAAAAACCTTTATTATGCCAGCCCCTATTCGCAATTGCCACCAGGCGTCGGTACGGCAGGTATAACCCTGCAAACAGATCCTAGCCAATCACCAACACCGGCGAATGTCCCAAACCCGGTACTGGTGATACGGTTGCGCATGGCTGTAAACCCACAGGAAGTGATAGGCGTATCGCCTACTTCCGGAGCGGGAACAAGTGTAAAGATAGCCTTTATTCAACCTAAGTTCCCGCTGTCTGCCACTGACTCGTACATGCTGGATGTGATATGGGTGAAAGATGGTACGCCGGTACAAAGTATTGACTGGGATACCGCCATTACCTCTGCGCCTATCACTGCGGCCGAAGTATCTATATTAAGCGCCAGCTTTGATGGATCCAATGTAGCGGCCGTATTAGGATATGGCCCAAGCGGCATGGGTGTGGGTGCACAGGTGAATGTATATTCCCTTTCAGGTGGCGTGTACGTGAATGTGGGCAGCATGCAAACGCAAGGCAATACAGTAACGGTGCCGGTTAACGGTACCGGTTTCCCGTCCGTATTCTTCCTAAGCACGCAGGCTGCCATACCTACTACCAACACAGGCGGCTCCGGATCCTTTACAGGCCCATTCAGCCTTGGCTCCGCCACTCCAATTACTGCTGCAAGCGGCATGCCGCAGGCCGCTAAAACCATCAGCGCTGTGGTATACAATGGCAGCACACTTACACTTTCATGGACGCTGGACACTATAGCTGGTTGTGTTGATCCTGATTCCAGCCGCGTGCAAGTGCTTTCCAACGGAAAAGTCATAGCCAGCCATAAGGGCGGCCCATTGTCAGCCATTGTTCCATTGGATGCCTATGGGCAAAGCGGAATAACCATTATGGTGAGCACCGTTTCAAATGATATCGGGAGCAAACCTTTGTCATTCAGCCTTATCACCGACTCGCCGGTAATAACGAACGTGGTTGCCAATAAATCTTCGGGAAAAGTAACGGCCAGTGTCACCATTCCAACAGGTTTGGCGGTGCAGGGTTATTTAATGGACGGGGAAAATGTGCTGGCGGGGCCGGTAACAGCGGCCAGCAATGTGCTCAGCTTCGACTACTCCAGCGCTAAATACAATGTGGAAGGTATGGTCGGATTGAGCGTGGTCGGCAACATCACTTCTACTGACCGGATCATCACAGGCCCGCGAAGTGGTCGGGCTGTTTTGCTGGCAACAGCGCCCTCGCTGCAATCAGCCAATATTTACACCGATCCCGCCAGCCAAACAAAGTGGCGTATTGATCTTACCTGGGACCGTCTGCCAGATGCAGCAGAAGATGTTGCTTCATACACCGTTAGTCTTTTGCAGAACAATGTGTCAGTAAAATCGCAAACACTCAACGCCACATCTGCCACACTCTCTGTAGACAAAACAGACATAGACACCAGCAAAACGCAAACCATTCAATTATCTGCCACCGGTGCTACAACCGGTACTTCACCCGCACAAACACTTTATGCCCTGTTCACTGTGCCCACGCTGGCATCGCTCACAACTACGAAGGACCAGGTGGCCGCCACGTGGAATGCTCCGCAAATCCCGGCTGGCAATACCATGCCGGCAGTCTATTGCCCTGTAGTTATTGCCGGAGGAAGCGTTGTCTGCCGCGGCAGTGAAACAACAGCCAGCAGCTCGGCAATACCACTTTCATATATAGCCGTTCCTGATTCAGGGAACATCAGTGTAATGGTAAATGTTGCATTGGGGCCTGTGGTGCTGCAACCGGATACAGGAATGGCCGGCGGCACCAGCGCCACGCCTATTTTAAAGGCGCCGGTAATAAAACAGGTCAGCGCCGATGCGCTTACCAACGTATCTACACTGAATTGGGCCGCTGTTGATACAGCCACTAGCTACACAATAATATTTACAGACGGCACTTCGCATAAAGGCATCGCCACTACCTCCTATCCATTGCAGCAGGCGCTTGGCATCGGCGTGCAATTGGGGTACACCGTGCAGTCAAACGGTGCATCAAACGGGGTTGCCCTTACGGGGCCTCCATCAACACTTTCGTATGTGCCTACCAGTGTTGCCGATATAGCATGGGTAAGATTTGACGGAAGTAACGTGAGCATGCAGTGGGCCGCTGTGCCAGACGCGCTGAACTATAGGGTTTTTGTGTATGATGATTTGCTCAAAAACGCTTATACCGGCTCCGCCAGCCAGACCTCGACATCATTTACCATCACCCCCGAAACCGATAGAACATATACTGCTTATGTACAACCGGTGACAATAGACGGTACCGCGCTGAGAGGGGCCAAAGGTGCCTTATTCAGTAGCGGCGTATATGTGAGCCAGCAGCCGGCGGCATCTGCCTATCCCTACGCATACATTGCGCAAGCCATGAGTGCAATAGGTAACGCCTCTGCCAATCCGCCGGCACAAACAATTATTTTGTATTTCCCTGAACTGGGCGCAACCGCCGGTGCGCTGGGTGCCGAGGCCATAGAATCAGGTCCATTTAAGATTGAACCTTCAGGAGTGCCCACGCTTCCGTACAAGTTGACAATAGCGGCAAGCACTACTGCATGGACGTTTAACACCGTAGCCATAAGGCCACAACTACAAGAGGCTTATGTTGCTTTCCTGAAAGCCGTTGAAAAACCACCCGTTGGCAATGTGCCCGGCGCCACCGGTTACGGCATAACGCTGGTGCAGGCTGCCATTGCCTGTGCACTGCCGCAAACATTTGCAGAACAATTGTATTACAACTTCGGATTTTCAACTTCTACCAGCGTGGGCGCAGGCTATATTGACCTGCGCCCGGGAATGATATTGAGAGTAACGACCGGTGATTACATCAACATTCCGGGTAGCGTACCAACATGGGTCAATGGGTATGGTACTGGCGCTCCCCTGGATTTCGAAATTAACAGTTACAATGCCGGCGGCAACTGGCGAACCGGTTTTGACGCGTTCCTGAGCACCCTCTCTTCATTGGGTGCTCTCAGTGTAAGCACGCCTGCATTAAGTTCAGGTTATACGCAAGCGGGGCTGGCAGGTGCAGTTGATCTCTACTATACGCAATTCATCCAGCCGTTCTACCGGCTGTATATCCCATCTGCCATCAGCCCAGCCTGGGGGCCGGGAACCAATTCCACCCAATCCAACTTTACACTGGCGGCTGCAGCCACATACGCAGATCTGCAGGGTACAAACGTTAACCCCTCCACCACACCTACCGCCTATTTCCGTGGCAGGACAACGGTGCAGGTAATGATAAAAGTGATGGTGAACAGTGTTGAACGGCTTGTGCCGGTAGGTGCCATGCTGGGTAATCTGCTGGAGCAGTTGAACATGCGGCCGGCGGTAACCTCGGGACTGTTCAACAGTCTCCGTATATACAGATCTGTTGCATCAGCCATCACCAACCCTGCCCCTTCTGCTTCATTGGCACCATTGCTGGAGTTACGTGTTGACTGGAATGGACTTTCAACGTATGCCATGGGTAATGGCCTGAGCGCAATGTCAGTGCCGTTACTACCAGGCGACCAGGTATTCACTGATAAAACCGGTTCATGAGCGTTCCCATATTCAACCAGGTAGGCTCATTATTATTATATGAGCTATCTACATTGCCCATAGCCAATGTACCGGATTACTGGGCTGGCTATTTTGCTACAGCGTCCAGCAATCTTGGTGCAAGCGTCAGCACCACTGCGGTGTGGCAAGATGTAAGCGGCGGGTTCTATTTATTTCTTGATAGAAAGCCCGTGGACTTTGCTTTGTTTGTAAAAGCGCTGGAGGAGTTGCGTCCCAGCCTGGGCCCACCCAACGTAGTGCGCTTTGTATGGATCGCTAATGCAGACAAGCATTACTTAAGGTGGCAAGCCACTTCGGGACTTGCAACACCTACCGGCAGTGCGCCCAATATAGCGTGGACGCTTACACGGGCTGTATCATTCCTATTTGGCGCCTACCAGCTATCTATTGCAGGCCTGAACGCCTTAACGTATCTGGATGATGCCAGTGGAGGCGGTATACAATTCACAACAGGCGGCAGCCTTAACGGACCTGAAGGCGGTTATGCCTTTCCTTCGGCCAGCATGAGCTTCAACGGCCCTACGCTTGGTGCATTCAATGGAGAAATGAATATCCCGCGCCCATCCAATCCTGGTTTTGCCGGCGTTTGGAGCGCCTTAAATATAGGGCTACTATACGGAGCAGCCCCGGCGGCAGAAACAGATCTCCCTGATAATGATTATACACAAATGGTGTTCATGCCTGTATTCGACGGGCAAAAAGACACGTTGAACCTGGGACTGATGCTTGATCCGCTTTATCTGTCAGATCCGACCCGCACAGCCCTGCGCCTGTTCCCGCCTGGAGGCAACGGTTTACTTATACTTGACAGTTACCTGCGCACCACACGGGGTTACACTATCCAGCTAACACCGCTGGCAGGCAGCGGGGTCATACCGGATGCAAGGTTCGTAATGGGGGCATGCCCCGTGCAAACGGAATCGCCCGATGCAGGATTGCGGTACCACTTCAGTCCTGACGGCGCGTTCCGGATAACGGTAAAACCTCCGGACAATGTATCCATCTCTAACTCCAATACCGTTGTTACTGACCAATTGCTGCTGGGCCTCTCCGGGCTGGAGTATGCCAACCTTGGCAACAGCAACTACATGATAGCGTTCGAGGGCGGCAAGCCTGCTTACATTCCGCCGCCCGACAAAAATAAAAACGTTGCACCCAATGTGTCTGAGGCGCTGACAAATGCGGCCACCACATCGCACTTAACGGTAATGGCGGTGAACAACGAGGGAACCAGGCCGGTGTATTTTGCACAGCCACAACAGGCGCCTGTATTTTCCAACCGGGAGCAGCGGGCAGACAATGTGCTTGACTACAACCCAATGCCTGCATACACCCTTTATTATAATGCGGGTCAGCGGCCGCCGGTATTTCCATCTGGCGTTTATGCCGGACTTACCGGTACAGATGTATTAGTGGCATCCGGAATGGAAAATGCCAGCCTTGCACCTTACCGGAGCTATTGCCTCGGCAAAGATTATGGCACTCCCCAAAATAATGAGATGCCTTCGCGCCGCCTGCGAAACACAAACGATCCATTAGGCGTTACGCCGCAGGGACTGGTTGCCGAGCTGACAGCAGACTACAACGATTACGACGGGCTGATACTGGGCAATATGCCCGGCACCGAATACCCCAGGGTAGACCTGACAGCTGTGAAGGGAAAGTTCAAGCAGGCGCTGCAAAGCAACCAGTTGTTCTTTGTTGCTGCTAATGTGGATGAGCTGATGATGGGCACTTCCGTCCGTTACATGCTCACAGATGCAGAGAAACCATACCTGCTGGCAATGGGTGTTCCGCAAAACATCATTGATGCGGTGTACCAAACGCTGGTGGGTAAAACGCAGCCATTTGAAACAGAAAAAGATTTTGTAGCATGTATAGGCACAGCAGCTACAACAAAATATCTTCCTGATTTTTTAAAGATAGCGGGCATCCTGAAAGTTGAAATGGATGGATGGGTGTTCCAGCTCTCGCCAAGATCATGGCGCACAGACGCGGCCAGCCCCACTATCATGATCGGCAAGTTCTGCAACCGCACACTGATGGATCTTGCCAATGACACCAGCAGCTGGCTCTGGCCCGAAGTTGCTATACGTAAGGACAGTTCCCTGGCTGCCACGCAAACAGTGCTGGTGAACATGTTCAAGGTCGCAGCTGAACCCGACGCATCGGATGCTTTGAAGATATTTTATACTACGGTAGTGAATGACCCAAACTGGAACGGCTTCCTCTTCCTGAATGCTCCCACGGATATTTCTGAAATGCCTGATGAGTTGAAGTTCCTTACCGCGGGTATAGACCTCAAACAGTTTTACGCACATCACATCGGCTTTTCACAAACACCTTTCAGTGGGGAGAATGGTATGCCTAAACTGGAGCAAACAGCGGCGTTCGGATTGATAAACTATGAGGATCCCGTCGACCTGTATTCGGATGAAACGATTCCGCTGGGCTTCAAGACCATGAAGCTGCTGGTACGCTTTGCCAATGCAGCACTGGCCGATTTTTCCACGCAGGTGGAGCTGATGCTGAACCAAATGCTGGGTACACCACTCAGCAAACAAATAGCGGCCCGAGGCAATAACCTCATCATTGATGGTTCCTACCAGCGGGTGGGCGGCGTACCCAGCTATTCATTTACATTGATAGGTGAGAATGTTTTCCTATCCAACGGCGGCTCGGCACTTACTTCCATTGAAGTACTGTCTGTACAATTGGTGAATGGCGGCAACAAGGCCGCCTCCACGGAAGTACTTGCCACTTTTATTCTTTCCGGTAACCTGCGGTTTGTACTCATAGAAGGATTTGATCTTTTCTCATTCGGTCCCGGGGAAGATATCAATGCAGATTACTATCTGCGTTATAGCGGACTAAGCATAGACATGCAGTTTTTAATGACTGCGCCTGAAGACCAGACATTCACCGTCCGCGAAACGAATACCGCTTTTGATATGACAGCCAGCGTGGCCAGGCCTTCCTCGTTGATAAATAATTTTCCGCTTACAATCAGTGCACTGATAGCGAGTCCGGATCTGTCTGAAGAAGGAGATCCACCCAGTGGGCAAACCCCGGAAGACATGGGATACACGGCTGTTTCAGCTCCCATGGACCAGACCCCCATGAAGCCCTCCTGGTATGGCCTTGTGTTTATGCTTGACCTGGGAACATTCGGCGCATTAACCGGAAGCATAAGCTTCAAAATATCCATTCTTGCCGCCTGGTCGAAGGGCGCGGGAGAGCCAGGCATCCCGGTTTATATGGGATTGAAGCTTCCGGGCATTTCTGCCATTGCCGGCAGTTTCCCCTTGCAGGGCGTACTGAAAATCGGTTTCAGGAATTTCCAGTTTGAAACCTACCAAACTAAGGATAATAAACTGGGATATCTGCTACGGCTGCGCAATTTCTCGTTGTCTGTACTGTTATGGAGTTTCCCCCCGGGAAATAATAACATCATTTTGTTTGGGCAGCCCGGGAACCCCAAAGGATCACTTGGCTGGTATGCAGCGTATGACAGCGGTACCGATAAAAAACAAAACACTATTACCGACCCCGTGCAGCACCGCCTTGAAACAGGCAAACGCACACCACCGGTAGTATAACTTCAAAATCAGCAAATATGGCAACAGGATTTATAACATTAACGGTGGTGGATGTTGGCCAGGGGCAGTGTACTTTTTTGGAAGTCTATGACGACACCGAACCTACTCCTCTATTGATCCAAACCGTGATGATGGATTGCGGGAGTGATAAAACAAGTGATGACACGACTACCAATCTGAAATACATTGCGAAGAGGGTGGCATCAATGGCCAAACCCGCGTTTGATTGTATTATTTTTTCGCATAGCGATAAAGATCACATCAGCCTGACCTGGGAGGTACTGAATCTGATTCCGGATGAAAAGAAACCTGTTGTTAAAAAAGTGGTGTATGGCGGTGACTATGACCAATATA
>Ga0307510_10003720_pt1 | contig 17824 bp, 22 predicted proteins | sample 12_EM_MG_FD_207224 | JGI IMG/M metagenome (GOLD analysis project Ga0307510, IMG submission 207224) | Populus trichocarpa ectomycorrhiza microbial communities from riparian zone in the Pacific Northwest, United States - 12_EM | ecosystem: Host-associated > Plants > Roots > Unclassified | place...
ACATCACGCGTTGCACAAACAGGGGATTGGATGTAACGAGAGCGCTTTAGATTGCATGACACGGACTAGGGTTTGGCAGGCATGTTTTGTATACGAGCTCATGATCTGTGCCCCGCAAGGTATTTTTCTCATTCTTCAGGCTCCTGGGTTGCTTGCTATACACTTGGTTGACATTTAGGGCAGGGCGTGACATAATGCAGTGCAACCCGGACAGCATCGATTTGCAGACACCAGTTGCGTCTCCTGATTGTGATGAAAATGAAGTTGCTATTTATGAAAGTTTTATTTACTTTGTTTGGCTTGTCAAAAACATTCGAAGGATGAACGACGTTCATGCTAAACTGAAGTCGACGCCAAACTGGAGAAATGATCCACAATTCTTGGACTCTGGATCTGGACTTGACGCCTGGGCTTATAAACTTCCAGCAAATTTACGGGTTAATGTTTCGACAGACCTGGCGCATCCGGGCCCTCAGGTGGACTCACATTTCACGGGCAATCTCCAGATGTACTATCACCTGACTCGTATTATGCTCCATCGACCGGCCCTGGCTTACGGGAAAACATTTTCACTTGGCGGTGAATGGAAAACTCATATGACGATATGCACGAACTCGGCAAAGTCTATATGCAGATTGGAGGAAACTGTCTTTGAGCAATATGGGATGCTGGGGTTACAGTGCATGTTGAGGGGCGTAAATTTCACTATCTATACATTGCTCACTTGCGCAATGATACATTTGGTAAATACACGCGCGATGGGGTGTCGCTCCTCCGTGTTCTAATGCATTACTGACGGATACAGATTGCTGCTACGTGCCCCGATCCAGAATTTAATCATGATGCGAAAGAGTACTTTACAAGAACCATGCGGATATTAGAAAACTGTATTGACAGTTCAGCCTCATCTGAGGTAAAAGGACAGATTGAGACCCTACGTGAGGCATTCTCACTCGACGTTAACCGACCTTTCGTTCTTAACCCAAATTTCCCCTTCTATCCCGGTGTTTCGGGGCCTGTTGATCCAAGTATTACTCGCGCTTACACCCAAGGGGAAAGCTCACACTCAACTCTTGCAACGGGTCCAGTCAATTATCCCACTCATCCTCTCTCACCCCCACATTCAGCAGGAGGCTCGGAACCGAAAGGAGAGTCACCAGCAGCCGTACAATCTTTGGTTATGTTAACGGCAGGCCAAGGAGCACAAAGCTCAGCGCCGATTGTAGACACATTAGCATGGAACCCTTCGCGATTATTCGAGTTCGTCCCCTCCCACGTTTCATGGAACTGCACCCGTACTGACAAGTGAATCTAGCAATTGGAATGCAGCATTTGGGGTTAATGGGACGGTATCAGCTGCAATGCCGCAAGCGCAGATGGCGGCTCATGAGAGCGGATTGGTGGATCCGCTAGGCGGTGGGCGCCCACCTTCATCAAGCTCCTATGTTCCTGCAACTGTAGGAGTTTCGCACTCATTTGTGTCTCCCGGCATGTGGCAAGACTCTGTTGCCGCTGCTGCTGTGTTTAGCGATTCCCACAAACGGCCATTCCCATTCGGTGGAGAAACCGTCTGGCATCCTTCGCCGCCGACAAGTCGAGACCCTGTGTCCCCGCCGGCCTTGCACACTGATGTCGGAAGAAGCAGTCGTTAATGGGGGTGGTGGAGAGACGGGAGGGATATGAAGACTACGGGGAGATACAAGTATAAAGTATATCGTGTTTGAGTATCATGCAGGCTCGGGATCGGCAACAGGGATTCTCCCGTTTGATCGGTGGGGGCTATGGATGAGGACGGTTACACGGGCGGCACGAAGGTTAAGTGAGATCTTGGTTCGCGGTTTTATTTCATCCCCCCCCTCCCCCGGTGATCGCAGAGGGCAAAGAGTAGTTTCTTTGTTCTCTTGGTTTTGTTTTGGGGTGATTTTCTACTTTACTGTGGGTTGGACTTGCTGACTCTTTCTTGATATTTACTTCGTATTCGCTTGATCTGGGGTTATGGATCGTAGATATATTTGTATAGTTCGCCATTTTCTTTTCTTTCTTTTGTTTCTCAAGCGCGCCTGCCTCTTTTCACTTTATACCATTTTCTTAATTTCCACCCCTTCCAAGCTTCTCTCACATATCAATCTTTAACTTCGTTTATTTCATATCTTGTTAGGGATACGGTCAGGGTCAGGCTTTCGCACCATCATTGTATTTTTTTTCTCCTTTCGTTTTATTACACGATTTGATAATATTATCATTATCACTCACCAATACCATTAAATCTCGTCATATTTAGCTCTTTTTTGGGGGGGAGGAATAAAAGAAATTTAAAAAAATCGTAGCTCAGGTTAATACCACGATATCATGACCGATATCCCATTTCTCTGTTCTTCGGCATGGGTTGACACAGCATCCTCCAGCCCGCGCACCATCGCGACGAAAATCCACAATACCTAGCATAGCACGGGACGCAGCCACCCACGAGAACTTCCTCTCCCCCCCCCTTTTCCCCCTCATATACTAAACTTTACTACTATATAGCACGTGCACCCCCGGCATCCCCACTAACCTTAATCCTCGTCCCAAGCAACAAGTACCGGAAACCGGACACAGGGGGGGGATAAATGCCACGTTGAGGAAGGGCGAAATATCCCTGTTTCCCCCCTTCCCTCCCTCCCTCTGAATGCCTGGATGTGACACTTTGTTTCTTGGGACGAGTAAAACCCGACAAATATCGTGTCGATTTTACCGTGCGGTACCGGATTTCCCCCCGCGTCGGGCGATGCAGGGACTACTCCGCACCTGGTAGTGTGGGCCGTGGGCTTCGGCGTCGCTTGCCTAAATTGGCATACATACCGAGCGGACGTCGCGGCCGAGAGTGGGCGGTAGGTGTGGTGCGGCACGGGGTGTCACTCGGGGGAGCCTGCCCTACTGGTTGGGCTGGCGGCCCAGTCTGTTGTGCCTGGTGGTTCTTTTGGGCTTGTGGATTTTGGTGTGTAAAGTGCGAAATATAGGGGAGGTTCTAAGGGTGCTGTGCGCAGAATACGGTACTTCGTGGGGGGGTTGATTTGGTCGATGCTACGTCTGGGCAGATGGAGAAATTGCCCTGGGAAAGTTTAACTGCCGGCATGGCAGATGGGGGGGCGAGAGTAGAGGAAAGTAGAACAAAAAAACTGGGTCATAATTTAGGGGTAATATGATACAAAATATGAGTAAGGATAACAAAAGTTCCCAAAAATCCGCCCTTGTACCGTCTATGATAGAGAGTTCACCTAAGCCTGTAAGAATAAGACGCATTAGCAATCACTCGTTCCGCCGGGAGGTCATAAATAGAAGAAAAAACATACCCAAGCACCAATGAGCGCCATCCCGAAACCCCCAGCAGCTACTGCTCCACAAGCCTGAAACCTTCTCTTTCCAGTAAGCACAACGTAACTCTCATCGCTGAGGAAGTCCTCCGCTAGTAACTCGACAAGGCCAGCAAACAAGAGCAGCCCACTCGAAATGGCGTTCATGATCCCGACCATTAACAAGCCAGTTTGAGACGCGGGATCGTATAACTTCCGGGTTGCGAGACCGATTGCTTGCCCGATGGGGGTTGTAGTACCATATGCTAAGCACATTAACCAGGGCTTCCAGGAACCGTTGTCGAACGCTTTTAGGCCCGCGATGCGAGAGCCAAGTGCCAGACCCTCAAATGTTTCTGCGGGGAGGTTGTTAGCAATGATTGAATGAGCATGCATGAATACGGGGGCTGACGATGAAAAGTAATGGCAATCAATAATACAACGAAGTTAGACCCAGTAGCAACGCTTAGCGCCATACCTATGAAGAGTAAGCTAGAATGTTCATATTGCAGTGTTTTTTCCGGCACCAGCTCAGCTGTCGGTCACTCGGAGTACAATATGGGGATAATCATACCAATAAAAACACTATGAAACAAAATGCCCGCCTCAAGTAGCATTACCTGCAGCAAGTTTTTCTGCTGTAGCTGCGCTTCGGTTAAGCGACTGCCAGTGTTATTATGGTTATGCCTGCTGCTAGAGTTAGACCGAGACCGAGCCCTCATATTTACAGTTCTGGTTTCCGGCTCATGGTTGCCTCCATCCTCAATTTCTGAATCGGATAAAGCCTTGTCGTAGCCTCCATCGTCGTCCCGTAGGAGTTGGTCAGTGTCAGCCGAAAGATCCTCCGTTGAGGAGGAAAGGAAGGCGTCTGGGTCCGCGCGGGCTCTTGCTTTTTCTATCCTTTGTAACTGAGTACCAATACTAGTACTTCGTCGGTGACGGGGCCTCGTCAACATCATGATACCCTGCCCTCCCATTACTGCTCCAGGTAACCCTGTACCTATCTCCTCGTGTTCTCCAGTGTCTCTCCTTTCCTCAGCGAGAGGTGGAGATGGAGCAAGAGGGTCATAAATTCCTCCGGGCCCGGAATGGCATCCGCCCATTGCGCCACCGTTCATCGATGAGAATATCATCTCAATTGCAACAACTACGAAAACCGCTACCATGGCAATCAGACCCGCCATCGCAGGATACCCTTTATTCCAGAAGGATGGCAGACATGGATCAGTCAGAGAAGTGAAAGCGGTAGGTAAGAGCTATGGGTGGTAGACAATACATATTAGCCTGACTGTGACAGCGAAGGAAAGTGTAAATTTTTTTCGAGTAGCTTACATGGACAAAAGCTGTAGCGATAAGAACGCCGGTGCCGAAACTAATAGGTCAACAGCGGTCCAAGAAATCAGAGGTAACTCGAAGCCAACAAATTGGGTAACGAGGAGGGGAGAAATCACTGTCTGGACAGAAATCTGCAAATTGTCAATACGGGACTACCCGGCATCAAAGAGAGGCTAAGAGTCGTACAAGAATTGTCGCGGGACCCGCAGCTGTGGGAACCTCTTCACAATCAACGGAAATGAGCATGCTGGATTTATGATTAATCGTTAGCTATCATGTGAGTTCTTGCCCGGATGCCGTAACTCCGGGACCAACGCTGTAGAGGCGCTCCCATTCAACACCTGAGAGTGAAACAATAGGGCTGACAAAAGGATTGCGAAGAAGTTCGGAGGGTTTGAACGAACATAATATGCTTTGGAATAACACTATAAAAAGTGCAAACACATGCAGTGGTAGATTATAGGTTCCATCAGATTTACCGCCGCAGACCTCAACCCTCATTCTTAGCAGGCATTTGGGCTAGGGATGAAGAAAACACAACATACGAGAGACGATCTTGTAGTAAGCTCCGGCGCAAGGTAGGGTGGGTTTTGGTTGAATCCTGTTCGAAGTTAGCTAAGTCTTCGCAAAGACCATACTCTGCGTTGGATCGGGAGAGAAGGTTCAACCGTCGAGATTCAAGGGGTTCGAATCACGAGTCGGGCAATTCATGGTGAGACCCCAGAGGAAAAACTCTCGTCAGAAACACAATATAACAATAACTATTATTATTATGCAGTATTGAGGGTTCGGCCGGCGAATAAGTAGAAGTGGAGGCGATCGTGAAGATCCAAGACGGGAGGGTAAGCTCAGGGTGCGAAAGGAGGTCAGCTTGGGAATTCGGACAGTTGCACACGATTTCCCGGAAGAGAGCAGTAACCCTAACCTCTACTTAATGCTATGTGGCTAAGACAGTCCTTTCATCTCATACGGTGTCATAACCCAAACCGTTGCGATAGGAAGAAAAAACGATCTTAATGATAACGAATCGTATAACGGCTCACCGAATGGCCACGGTGTTCTCAAGCAGTCTTTACTGTTGTTGTTTCACGTCTTTGGAATCGGCTAGGCAGGAGTATTTATCACCGATTATTTGGAAAAACTCTCACCGATACTACCAAAGAATTGGTGCACAAAAATAAAATACAGGCGACGCAGAGATAGTGTAGGCAGCCCGTTAGACATCTAGTGTTGTTGCTCTCGGGTTCCATAGCCACTGGACTGCGCTTCTGGTTGGATTATAATGGGCGAAGGATCACTCTGAGGTTGATTGCAAATGGTCATTGAGAGAAAGTAACATAACCTGACCACTTCCGAGAGAAATAGCCAGATATATGGATCAGCCAGAGTCTAATCACGATAGGAGGACGAAAATATCGTACCAGGACTAAGGAATAAGAGGATGTCAATGCCCATCCGGACCACTGGTTTAGGGTGTCAGACCATTGGTGATATTCTACAGAACGAAATGAAAAGAAAAAGAGCGCCTGTGCCATCTGTGGATAGAAAGAAAAAGTGATCGAGTTCGCCGGGGCATCAATTCGTTGCGTATTCCCACCGCACCCGCTCGAACCATAACTAGTTTATTCGCTCCAACGCCTAGATGGACGTTAGTCTATAGACCAGAGCACCGGGAAGGGCGATGGTACCTCTAGCATGACAACTGAGTTTCCTCGAATCACTACCATTCCAATCCGGATTTTCTCGCCTCCATCTTTCTCTTCGACAGCGTCATCGAGGACGATGTTTAGGAATACCTATAAGGTTTATAGTCAGTACCGCAAATCCCCCGCAAGGGGCAATGGATCGTGATGATAGGGTGCTAAAGGGACAGATCAAACACACATCGTATCCTCTAAGCACCCCAATGACTTTGCGAGATCCATTCAATTGAACGAAAAGGCGTTTATCAAGATACTATTCGAACGTTAGCAGCCATTCTTTGTGACACTCCCTAAGATAAACACGGCCGGGGTAAGCTACCTTTTTGAGTTCGGGTTGTGCTTGGGGCATCGTGACAATATGGTAACTTAGGGGATGTGTGTGTGTTGATGTTGAAGTGTGAAGGCTGGGCTGCATCCACTTCTGTCCTCAAGCCTTGTGCGGGCTTGGCAACTTGTTGTCGAAGGCATGAAGCAACCCAGCTACAACTGTACCATGTTCAATCTTTCAATCACCACAAATTGCTGAAATGCGCCCCACGTTTGTTTCTCGACGTCCAAAGGCAAAGGTGGTTGCGCGAGATGACGAAAATGAGGAGGAGGAGGAGCGGACAAAAGTAGTCAAAGCTCCTCCAAAATCAACAGAACAAACCCAAGGTTTGCATTAATCCTACCCAAACCCTTTACCATACTAAATTTGGGAATTACGGGCAATCTAGCTCGCACAAAAGGGAAGAAGCGCTCTAATCTACGGTTATCCTTCGGCCCCGATGCTTCCACTGCCGACGACGAAGAAGGAGAGGTCTTTACTCCCAGGAAGTCGGCCTTGAGCCGGAAGGCGATCGAGAAAAATGCTGCCAGGAAGTCGGGCCTTTCAGCCGGGGTGATTGGCATAGAGCACCTTAATATTACGCCCAGTGTTGACAGGCCCACGTACTCAAAGGAATACCTAGAGGAGCTACGGAGCAATACACCCACTATACCGCTGTCTCAGCAGGCAGACTTGGACGCTGAGGATGTCGATGTGGATGGGGCGGATGTCCCTGAGGCAAGCAAGGACATGATATTGACCAAATACGGAGAATCGTCAAAACAAGGAACAATTATTCCGGATGAGGGTTTGGTAAGGATCATGAAAGCTCGGCGAGCAGAGAGGGCAGCAAAGGCTAAAGCTGGAGACTACATTTCCCTAAATGCCGGCAGCAACGACGAGGGTGGGGAGATCCTTCTGAAAAGCAAAAGGAAGGAATCAAGGATACAGCGGGCAGACGATAACATGTACGACGAAGAGGAACTAGAAAAATACGTTGAAGACGACGGGATAGTGCTGGGTGGCAAAGCCGCGCAACGAGCGCACGATCGGAGAAGACGAGAGAACATTCGAGACGCCATCAAGGAGGCAGAGGGTATCCACGACGATGAAATGGACATGGACTCAGATTCCCGAGACAGCTTGGCGGAAGAATGGGAAAGGGACCAAATCAAGAAGGGAGATTTCTCGAATTCCTCAGGCGGTGGGATAGCCAGGGATCTTGAGATGTTATCCAGACAGCCTCCGCATGTCACGCCATTACCCAATCTCGATGAAATACTGCAGAAGTTGGAAGAGACACTTGCCGCTATGGAATTCAGGAAGGCGCAGACGGTCCGGCAGATGGAAGCGCTACAGGTCGAGAAGCAGGAAATATCAGAGAGGGAGGCTATGGTTCAGGAGAGACTTCAGAAGGCTGGCGAGGAATACGAGAAGCTTAGGGGAAGCCTGGAGATTGGCGGGAGCGCTGGCGGAGTTGGTGTTGTCAGCAGGGGATTGGAGAGCTTTGGGAATACTCCGATTAGGGTTGCTGAGGAGACCTAATATTTTTCGAATGGTTTTCATAAGGCGTTTAGAATTATATGTTTATCTGCTCTGAAAGATATAGACGTAAGCTTAAATGCCACCTGTATTTTTACTTTCATGCCACAAATGCAACACCGTTAGCAATAAAACATTAAAGGCCACTGCAGTGGTGGATCGGACCCTACTGTTCAAGTCAGGAGAGATACAAGTACGGTTCTCTCACCGGTACCTCTCCTCCTAATATATCCTGCGTTTAGGGGGCAACTAAGCCATACACGGACTCATGATAGTGCTAAGATTCAAGCCTAGAACAAGCCCATCGCCATAAACACTCAGATGGGTCATATTGACCGAGCCCAGGCTTCAGTATATAGCCAGCAACTTCGACCTGGTCTGCCAGTCTGCTTAAGGTTAAACCAGACCAACTCTACAACTCCAATGCCTAACAGGAATGGTACCGAGAACCCAAGGTCAATCCTTGAATCACGAGCAGTCCCTTCAGGTAGACGGGAATTATTATTTTTCCTCAACGGGCACTTTCCAGGAAACTTGAGCGCCGCAAACCAGGTATCTCCCACTTATGGATATTGTTTCCTGGGGCCACGACTTGAGGTCTCGATAGCCACGATATAATAGTAGGCGCAATACGGTCGCCTAGATCCGACCTTTGGCATGACACAAGCCATCGACAATCTGTGGCAATTCATAGTAGCACGAACCCGTTCTCCAATGACTGCATGCTACTTGTACTGTAGCCCTTCCCCACCCCACAAACACACACTGGAAATACCAAGGAGCACCAAACAACGCTGAATACTTCTCGTGCCCTGGGACCCGTGAATTGAGAATAGCCCTTTCCCCCTGCATGAGCCAATGCCTGTACTTGTATTGGCACTAGAGTACTCGAGCACGATACCACCCACCAGAACATTGGAGGGGGAAAAAAATACACAAATCCCCTCTCCCAAGCCACGGCTTCATCCGTGCCTCCATCAGACTCATGCATGCAGAAGAAGAGGCAAAGAAAACCCCCTCACGCTACCACCCCGAGTGACAGCCAATGAAGCGACAACAAAAGAAAAGCGTATATACGGTAGGGGCCCTTATATACTAGTAAAGAGGTCGCAACAAGAACCACCTCAACAAAGGTATCGCATCAAGTTTCCGCAACAAGAGCAAAAGGTTACACAATCAGCGAGAACCAATAGAGAACTGATTGTAGAAGAGCACCTGGTTGATTCCATGCGAAAATGGCGAATTATGGTGGAGCAAAAAGCATTCCTGGTTTGTACTCGAGAAAGGGCAGATAATGGTGCAGGTAATAGATCTGCCAGTGTAATCCAAATGGGAGTTGGACCAGGATTTTGGCGGTCAACTACTTCCATATTGGTGGATGGTGGCTGCAGGATAAGATTGCAGTCTGTGGCAGACCTGCTCCGCTGCACTAGTACTAGACTCAGGTGTATTTCCATCCTTTATAAGCCTAGCAGACCGAGTCTGTGCAAGGTGGAGCAAGGCCTTTGCAGCCTTCTCAGTACCGGTATTCTTTCTCTAGCATGTGCTTATATGTCATATAATCGGTATGGTATTAGATTCTGGCATTCCTAAATATTAGAGTAATTTTCTTTTGTTAGGTAATGGCTATGTTGTACAAAAACCAATGCTACTCCGTCTCTCAATATTACAGATTAATTCATATGGGAAAGTCAAAGGATTTGTTTTGGCAAAAGAAACAATATCTCATGTATTCTGTCTTTATTAAATGTTTTTCTAAAAGAAAGATTTTTGAAACTTATATAATAAAAAAACCTGTATTGTGCAATCATTTAGTAGTTATAGTTAAATTTTCAGACCAAAGGGTTCAGATTTACCTGTTTATTTTCATCTTTAAAGTTCCAATTTGATTTTATGAAATGTGCAGGGTCCAAGCAGAATGCAAACCCTACTAGAGATCGCCTTCCAGAACATACCTAAAGTCAACAAAGATTAAGTGATCAGAAATGTGTGCCTTAATTGTATCCCAAATTTCTTTAAATATTTTGCCAGACATAACCGCACAACTGAACATCAGATTTCTTGAGAGAGAGAGAGAGAGAGCTTGATATGGATTGTAGGAGACCGGCCTCCCCGGCAAACATTAGTGGTATGATATATGATATACACTCACACCCCGCTGTCCCAGATCTCGATAATCCGGATACCTCGCTGTCTCGTACGAATTTCTTCACACCAAAGCCTGACCTGTTGTCCCGGATCACTCGCTATGCCGAAAGATTCTTAGGATTTTGCCCGTCCGGGATAGCGGGGTGTTGGTGTACTGAGAATATTCTAAGTCCTGAGACGACGGTCACCACCACGATCCCCTTACGAAATTCAACCTTCATGATAACCACAATACCGGTGGTGACCATTTACAACCACAACTATTCTATGGCCTGTATATTTGTGTTCTCTTTAGGAGCTTGATATCTGATAATAGGACTTTTAATTTTGGCTGTGGCATTGACTTGAGTTATTGTGGTATTGTGATGGTTGAATGTTAGGGGAATTCCGGTTGAGTCCGAGTATAAAGACAGTCGAATTTGCTAAGGCCGAACCGAAATCGCATCCGTGAGGGATAATCCCAAGAGCGAGCCAAGAAACGGCCCTTCTCTGCGTCCCCCACAATAAATCGAAAACAAAATAAAAGCAAAATAACCTTCTCGCTTGTGCCATACTACCTCGTTCCTAGCTACAGATTAACTTAGGGTCGCGATTGTTTTGGGCGAAAACCAGCTCAAGTTCTAAGGGTAGTTGTCCAATGAGGTGGAGGGCTGGTGGTTGACCTGCCACCACACACCTAGAAAACCTGCTCAATTGGGCTCATAGTCTTGGCGGGTAGGGTTAACAAGGTTCTTACTGCAGGCGTTGGGTTACCGGTACTAGCGCAGTGCGACAACGGTACTACTGTACTTGCCGGTACTCTGCGGATATACCACTGGATAGTGAGGGAGTTGGAGGGGTATTGGGCTGATTGCTATGATATTACTGTGCTCCCTAGTGTTGTTTTGACCTTGGCTTCGGGGGTAGAGTGCAGTGGGTTTTGTTAGGTGTTTGGGGATCTTACGATACTTGTGATATCCCATTGCTGCATATGGTAATGACTGTATTGTCGATAACAATTACAAGGGCTACTGGGGCGTCGGATACTAACATGCACTTACGGTTTATAACCTCGAGCTCTGACAGAACCGTATGATACGGGCGGCCGAAGTTGCTTTTTGCTCGACCTCTTCTCTCTCGAGGCCTTTCTTCCTCCGTGGGGTAATAAAAAGTGCACGACAGGGCAAAAGCCATAGTTTTGAATTGAGCAAGTTTTGCACCCTCCTCACCCCTCACCCCACAGTCCCCATACCTGTACCCCATCCCACGAGTTTGTGGGATACCGCATGAGGCTGGGAATTAAGGTTGTGAGGGTTTCCCAACCCATGCGCAAAAGATGTCGGCCCTTCGCCCTGAACAAGTACTTAAATGTCGAACCTACCCCTCCTCCTGTACGCCTTCACTTCACGGCCGACAGAGTTCTTGAATTCCCTAGAGAGTTAGCTTCAATTCTCCGCTTTCTTGTCAATCAACATACACGTACGGAATAATTTAGCTCTAAGTCTTCGACAATCACAATGCAATTCCTCTCTTTCCTACTCACTGCCGCCGCCTCGGTCTCGATTGTTTCTGCGCATTTCGCTGTTACTTATCCGTACTGGCGTGGGGATAGCTTTCCTACTCAATGGACTTATCCATGTATGTCCACCTTGTGTTCTACCTTAAAGGAAGCTTTCTTGGCTTTTGTGCTGACTGGGAGGTATCTAGGCGGTGGTGTAAACCAGTCTATCTCCGACACAAACCGCACGGACTGGCCACTCGATGGAGGGTCGCTGGTCTTCACCCCGTCCCATCCCCACGCTCAGACTTTCGTCAATCTGGGCATGGGAAACAATGTCACAAGACTCAACATCACCCTCATTCCCGCTTTTAACCAGACCGGTAACGGGACCTTTTGCTTCAAGAAAATACCCATCCCGCCTGGCCTGGATATCAAGGAGGGAACCAATGCTAGTATTCAGGTTATCCAGTTGAGTACGAATGGTGGCGCTTTGTACAACGTATGTCGAATTACCAGAAATTTTCAGGGTGGACGGGAATGAAGTGGCTAACGGAGGACATTCAGTGCATGGACATCACCTTCAAGAAAGACGCTGGGGGCCCTCCGGATGGAATGTGTGTTAATACCACTGGCGTCGGCGCTTCGCCTTTTTCATTCGAGAGCCCATCTAGCCATTGCGCGAACGGAAAGAACGCGACCGAGAGCACTTCCACCAAGAGTGGAGCTTCGAAGACTACTGTTGGCATGTTGAGCGCTCTCGGTCTTTTCGCTGTGGGACTTGTGTTGTTTTAATAGTGGTTTCTTTATCTTCTTTGGCGTTTAAGTCATACCCGGTCGGAGACTGTATTCTCACTCCTCCTCCTCCTCCTCCTCCTCCTCTTCTTCCTAATACTTTTCCATAGTGTGGTGGATGTATAAACATATGGTGAAGGTCGAGAATTGATGGTTATGGTTGAGACCGCCACAAGGGCCATCTAATTTATTTCACAATGTCATAACGCTATGAGAAAGTATTTTTCTTGCAGCATCATTTGGTGAGTACAGTACGTTGTAATCCAACGAGAGTCGATGGTTTAAGCTGTGGCGAGCCTCCTCTTCGGTTTCGTGTATTTTGTCCATTTGTGTCTCCGCTCTTCATATCCTGCATCCGGCCCAGTGTGCGCTGTGTCTGTGTCAAAAAATGTTTCCAGAAACGATGCGAAATCATGATCTCTTACACTCATAAAGGCAACTAGCGCAATAAATATCATTTTCGCATCCGGAGCACTTATATTCTGCATCGTCGTTACATATACCTATGCGCAACCTTAGCAACCTAAATCTGCTATATCACTGCTAAAGGAATGACCCACAACACCAAGTATCAGTCTCATGGTCCTCAGGCTTCGCAACTGTGAAGTGTTGCTTTGGTTTAGCCCCGGGCTCGGCCTTGGGCACCGCGGGTAGCTCGAGCCCTCCCAGAGCCTCAAACCGTTTAAACAAGGACTCATCTACCTCCTGAACAGCCTTCCCTGGCTCGGCGGACCCTGGATATTCGGGAGATTCAGGTGGTGGGGTTATTCTGTTTGCGTTTTCGAAATTTATCTCATCTCGTATTTGTTGTAGAATATCGGCCTCTTCCTCCGTGGTGTCTACGGGGCGTAGAGTATCTGAATGAAGCCAGTCAGGAAGAACCGATGTATCCTCCGATGATGCACTTCTAGCACCATTGATGCCTTCTGGTACCTTGGAGGGAGAGGATACATAGGTTTTAGCTTCTGCCAGGAGAAGGTCTGCTTCGTCCATCCCCTCGTGCAAATCTTCACCAGTATCCCACAGCTCCTGGTCGGAGGTTAAGACATTGAATATTTCTTGTGTCTGAATTGCTATTTAGTGTCTGTCCAAACTTGGAAATGCAGGGGTGGATGCGGTTCAACCTTTGATTCAGATAGAATGTCATCATATTCTTTCTTTAATTCTTTAACAGATGATGATTTCGTAGAACACGAAGCGAGCCTGATCTTTTCGAACCGGACTGTGAGTTCATCTTTCACTTCAGCCTCAGGAGTCTTAGGTGGTGGGTTCGAGGCTTGCGGGATAGCGGTAGTCGGCGTGCTAGAGCTGCTAGGCCACTAGTTCAGTATTTATGCTTCTAGTGAGCTTGGAGACAATAGCGCATTCCACGGGGAACCATAATTACCGACTCTCATGCTCATTCCGCAGCGCAGCTAACCTACGAGCCAAACCATCATCCATCGCTTCCTGACTGCATAAAGTTGCCGTGCGACAAGTTTAAGGTTATCACCAGAGTTGAGCTAGCTCCAGGGAAGTAGGGTAACTGATCTAGACCAGAACCTATTGCTTGTGACCCCGGTAGTCCGTTCGTTACCCGGCCACTAGCTCCCTGCGCGTCATAGAAGAGTCGCGTCTCCTCAGTGCGTCCTGCGTCGAGTGACAGCTCTTGCAAAAAACACAAAGGCGGAGGGAAAACTTTATGGCTATGAAGATATCCTTCGACTTCCTCGTCAGCGGTTTTACCGTTGGGTGTTCAGTGACTAGAGAGAATTTTTCTTTCGCTGCCCTGGATAGCAGTTTGGTTTCACCAAACACTCTGCCTTCCGGAAATTCCTTGCTAGTCTCGCTTGCTGCCGTTGTTTTTTCGTTCTTCGCTTTTCTGTATTGGAGAACTTCAAAGTTTGCTGCAGTCTCTTATGCGGTCCCAACCCCGGAACAGTGCAAGGAGGGATGGAAGGGTGAGCTTCTTGAAGAGCCTTCTATACGGGTATGGTCATTGCAACCCATAGAACTGTGTAATAGTTACTGATTCTGGAAATCACAACAGAGTGAGTCTGATTACAATATTCAATGTTACTGTCCAGCGACCGGACGATTGCTTGGAAGGGTTAAGCCAGCATACCCCGAGGATATTGATAAGGCAATCGCAAAGTCGGCGGCAGCACAAGCAGAATGGGCAAAGACGTCTTTCAACCAACGAAAGAGGGTTTTGAGGTCACTTCTTAAGTGTGTAGTTGCATCTGGGTGCTGGGAGGTAGCCATCTAATGTCTTCCAGATATGTTCTCGCCAACCAGGATACAATTATCACCGCTGCTTGTCTCGACTCTGGAAAAACTCGTATTGATGCTGCCCTTGGAGAGATTTTGGTCGTCGTTGAGAAAATCAAGTGGGTTCTAAATAATGGGGAGCAGGCATTGAGGCCGGAGCAGAGGAGCGTCTCTTGGCCGTTGATGTTTTACAAAAAGGCGGAAGTGAGATATGAACCTTTGGGAGTTGTTTGTGCTTGCGTTTCCTGGAAGTTGGTAGATCCTTCATCATTCTAATTGTTGTACGCTGACTTGAGTCTTTCACAGCTATCCAGTGAGATTTCCCTCTTAGGATCCTTGTTATACCGGGCAAGTATAGACTAACAAATCCATAGTTTCACAATCTCCTCTGCCCTATAATTAGTTCTATATTCGCAGGAAATGGGATCATCGGTAAGTTGACAGACAGGCTTGAATATATTTGTGATTAGGGATACTTGTGCTAACGGTTAGCGCAGTTAAGGGAAGTGAAAACACAGCCTGGAGTTCTGATTACTTTGTTTCCACCATCAAAGGCGCCCTTGCTGCCTGTGGCCATAATCCAGACCTCGTTCAGGTAAGTCTGAACCAATCATTAGACGGGGTTACGTTGACAAAGATCGAATAGTCCATCACATGCTGGCCAGAAGTTGCCCCTCATCTCACCTCTCATCCTGGAATCGCTCATATCACTTTTATTGGATCCCGCCCAGTTGCCCATCACGTTGCTTCATCCGCTTCTAAATCATTGACCCCGTTATGTATTGAATTGGGTGGCAAAGACGCCGCCATCATTCTTGACGACGTCCCGAACATCAAAGCGCTATCATCACTACTTATGCGCGGGGTTTTCCAGAGCGCTTCCCAGAACTGCATCGGCATTGAAAGGATGGTGGCCCTCCCAAAAGTATACTCTACACTCGTCGAAATACTTGAAGAAAGAATCAGGAAAATACGAGCAGGATCCGTCCTCGACGGTGATGAAGTCGACTGTGGTGCCTTGATTTCTGCGGCTGGATTTGACAAATTGGAATCTTGGATTGAGGACGCTGTCAAAAAAGGTGCTAGATGCTTGGTTGGTGGTAAAAGACTAATTCACCCAAAATATCCTCAGGGGCATTATTTCTCACCCACACTCCTTGTCGACGTAACGGAAGATATGCTAATCGCCCAAAACGAAACTTTCGCCCCTATATGCGTCCTCATGAGGGCCAAGGATGTTACACATGCTATTCACCTAGCAAACTCGACTGAGTACGGTCTTGGTGGTTCGGTTTTTGGAAGGAACAAACGAAATCTCGATCGTGTCGTGAGAGAATTTAAGAGCGGCATGGTGTCTGTCAATGATTTTGGGGTATATTATCTGAACCAGTCATTGCCCTTTGGGGGAGTTAGAGGATCGGGATATGGCAGGTTTGCTGGTGTGGAGGGTATGAGAGCGGTCTGCAATGTGAAGGCGGTTTGTGAAGATCGGTTCCCCCGATTGATCAACACTGCTATTCCCCCAGTTGTTGATTATCCTATCAGAGACGGTAACAGAGGCTGGCGATTCACCCAAGGTAAGAATGCATGCGTTCGAAGCACTTGTGATCCAATTAGAGATGGTTCACTAATATATATGTGATGTAGGATTGATTGAGCTAGCATATGGGGAAAGCTGGGGGAGAGTTGTGGGTGGTCTGTGGAAACTGCTCACGAATATGTAAACATGTGCTAAGCTCACTACGTAAAAGTTCTTATCGAGACTATGTGTGCGGTTATTTATCCAGGCATCTTACTTGTACCAGTACTGCATGGAATTTTTTCCTACACGTCAAAAGATGTTTTGTTTGTTTGTTTGTCAGGTTGTATGATACAGTACTCGCACTTGCATACCAATGTTCATTTCCGTGGTTAGAGGAAGTTGACATCATTTACCCTAATACAATTATCAAAAAATAATGGTTATTAAATTACCATCCAGTACCGGTATCAGGCACGACGGCACCTGGGGTCCAAACATGTAACGGGACCGTACCGAGCCAAAGATTAGGGGTGTGCCAGGATGCGCTGTATTAACAACTCAGACCCCCAGATACTCGTATGGGTGTTAACACGAGAGGAGGAGAGTGCTTAAAGCGGGGAAAGTCGTAACAGAAATTTTGGGACGAATGAATCCGGTTCGATAGACTTATGTACTGGTACTGTATGATACAGGTAAACATATTACTGTGTGATCATGAAAGAGTTCGGGCAATCATACAGTCTTGGACTGGTGTCTACCTCAACCACGAAGACCTGCCCAATCCAAGGACATTATCTCAGGGGCATGAGTCCGTGCTGAAAATTTACAAAGTATCACAAGGTGTGGGGGAAGGATTCCGAAGTCCAGCCCCTTGATGTGGTCGATGATAACAGGGCTCCGCCAGCCGCGCCTAAACAAGTTTTAACCCTATTCACGAGAGATCTTTTAGGAAGGGAAAAACAATGTCTTTGTTCCCAGATATTAGATCACAACCCCTGTCTGTCCAACAAGAAACCCCCCGTCTACATTAGACGGGAATCTTTGTCATTCCATCCACCACCCATTCTCACCAAATCACGCAACTCCTCGCTCCTTCTCTTACTCTGCTGTTGCCTCCTCCTGAATTCTATCCCTTCCTTACTGAAAGAAATTTTAGCCTTTGTTTCCACCAATTTTATTCTACTAGTTCCTTTTTCCGCAGTACTGTGTGCTGCCCCTTCTCCATCAGACTCCCGGTAGGCATCTTCACACCATGAATTCAACAAGACTTGCCTTCAATTCGGCCAAACAACGCTCGTTTGTAGCGTCATCAGGTACACCCCCTTCCAAACAGCCTGAGCCTTCCGTTTACGGTTACTGACACGGCTGTAAAGCCCGGCGCACTGGTGCTCGCTCATCACTTGGGCTGTGTTA
>Ga0307510_10003721_pt1 | contig 17823 bp, 12 predicted proteins | sample 12_EM_MG_FD_207224 | JGI IMG/M metagenome (GOLD analysis project Ga0307510, IMG submission 207224) | Populus trichocarpa ectomycorrhiza microbial communities from riparian zone in the Pacific Northwest, United States - 12_EM | ecosystem: Host-associated > Plants > Roots > Unclassified | place...
ATCACTACTAGTTGTGCAGATAATAAAATATAGATTTGGTGTTCCAGTGGTTGCCATGCTGAGCCGCATCTACGTGATGAGCCGTTGCACGGTAAATTACGTTACCCATCTCAATCATCACCCGAGTTCTCCCACAGGGCTAGTAGACAATGGGGCCAGCCTCCGGGATTGGGATCATGGTTGGGTATCTCGTAGCGTCAGCATAAGCGGTTGCCGAAGAAGAAAACACAATGCTCTTCACGCTATTCGCTTCCAGGGAAAGGAGGAGGGAGAATGGTTCCTCCGACATTGATGCGGTAGTATTCGACCAGGATCTCAGGAGACTCTCCAACGGACTAGCAGTTCTACCTGCTAGAAGCACACCTAGAATTGTGAACGGTAATGGAATAGAGTCACCGCGGATGTATGATCTTGGAATAAGCCACGTGTGCAAGAGGGCCACATCCCTTCAGGGCGGCAAAACGAATAACAGAATCGATATCCAGATGACCTTTGGATATTTGTCGAGGGCACATTAGTCTGTTACGTCTACCTTGTAGAATATCAAGCGTTTACCGCAAACGAGCTCGATACAGTTATCAGGCACCGAAGAGTTGTAGAGGTTGTCAATCACAATGACCTCGAAACCAGCAACCGGGAGCGCCAAAGCGGTAAAAGACCCAATGTAACCAGCCCCCAGGGAGCATATCAGTAGCATTAGAGCAAGGAGCCCCGCCGTCGTTCTCGTTGCGAACTGTAACATCCTGTTTAGCTCTAGACAAAAAAAAGGTTCAAAGTTTCGTTAGTTCTAACGGGCGCAATGGAGTTGGGGCAAAGAAGGAAGGGAGAACTGAAACGATTTTTTCTACCACAGCCTGCCACAAGTACACCACTTACTTCCCGGCTGCCGCTCCAAATTTCCAAGGAAGAAAAACATCGCGAGGGGAAAAGTGAAGGATGGAGGGCCTCAGCGGCTATGTTAGGTGGGGTTGACGGACCTCCGGGTGGGTGGTCAACACTTCTGGCTGCATCAGGTAGGGATTTCCACGGTAGAAATCAATATCGTGACCAACCACCCCCCCATGACCGCTAACTATCTGTGACGGCTGCCGAAAGGCGCTCTGTAGCTAGTTCGCATTAGCTATTGAAACGAAATGTAGGCGAAGAGTTGCTACGCGAATAGAACAATTATCTGGCCTTTCGGCGTGAGTTTTGGCTCCCAGACAAAAAGGCAGGCGTTGGCCCACAACATCGATAAGGTCACGAAACATCAGCGAATGCTCAGGGGTGAGTGGATAGACCTTGGAACCAATTTCGCCAGACCGCCACCCGTTTCCTATTTCTTGATCTTACTCCACCCTCTCTCTTTAACCGGCTTGTCGGTGGGAAGGATCGCACCCATATCTTCAGCCTACAGATCCCTACCCTAACTCTTCATTCGGTTGAACACCTGCTCTAGTGAGTAAATTCAAATTCCACTCCCAAGGCGTTGACAAAATAGATTATGCAAGAAATTACAGATCTCCATGTTCGCGCGCGGGATTGTCGAGAACTCCTGTTCGGCTGTAGGCCTTAAATCATCGGCTTGAGATGACTAGGTTAGGGCGTCTGGTCCATTTTCGACTAGTGGAGGGAGGTGGAGGGCGGTGCAGTGGACAGCAATGGTGAGCGAACTGAGTGAAGTACCGGACATACATCTTCTCCGGCAGGAGTGGCGGGTTGAGATTTTCTAAGGTGGGCATTCAATATTGGTGTGGTTTGTGGGAAGGATTAGGGATTGAAACAAAAAAGCTTTACCTGAAGTGAGAGCGAGATTTCTCCCCATAATTGCATCTACCGATTGTGGAGGAAATCATGAGGGCGAGGAAGAAAGAAATTACAAAGATAAAGTTTGAATTTTGGGTGAGTAAGATACACAAGGATGCCTACTCACTGACGCGCACCTCAATGGTGACATTAAACCCATTAGCCTTGAGGCTATCGAGGATAGAGAAGGCTGGGGTGGCATAGGTGAGATCTAAAGTGTCGTGGCCACCAGTAACAATGCCCCCGAGACGTCCCTTGCAGTCCACAATAGCAGCACCCGAATCCCCGTAGTCTGCGAAGGGTGGAGACTTGCTATCGTATGGGCATATGAGCCATTCAAGGGTTTTCTTTAAAGGGGTATCTTTAAAGTAGGTGCGGGCAAAAGATTTGATTTGATTCGCCCTTCCTAGTGTTAACCCGGTGGCCAAACCCCGTTTCATGACAATAAGGCAGGACTCTTCATCTCTATCAAACATATCAGGCGAGGACATATCTTCTTTGAGAATGAGACCCTTGATTTTGAAGATGCGATTGCTGGGGTATTTGAAGCCGTGATGATTGCGTGGGCTTGGGTACATTGCCTTGGTGAAATGGGTAGGGGAGATGTCGGCTCCGAGGTCAATTGCATTGCCGGTAAAGGAATCAGGGTCAATCTTATCGGGGGCCATTTCGATTAATGCGTAGTCTTGGGTGAAGTTTTTTGCATCGAGCACAATCGGGGGTGAGAAGCGTAGGGATCCGATGATCCTGTCCGTGGTCTTGCTCCAGTCCTTGACCACATAGTCATAGTGTTTTTGCAAGGCATCCATTTTCATGTTACTCTTAGACAAAGTCATCTCCCACCAATCCCGATCGGCTTCACCAACCGGTGCCTTGAGGCCTATCTCCGCGTAGTCTATGGAGACTCTCTGGTCAATAATTGATTCCTCAATCTTCTTAAGGTAGGTGTTGAAGCGAGCTGGGCTGAAAAGGAGAACGTTGATGCGCCGCTGACTTGAGAACTTCCTGTTGTAGATTTTGTTGTCATCTTTCTCGCCGAACAGGACATGGCGGGCAGTGATGAGATAAATCTTAGAATCAGCATCCTGAACATAAAAGCCCCCGGTACCATTTGCTTTCGGGGTCTTTTCATTGCAGATCGGGAGCCCCAGGGTGGAGGTCAATGGCTGAAGGAGTTTGGCAATAGGGTTGGAGCTCGGAACAGGCTTCTGGAGCGGAGGACCGGAATAACGTGTAACCATTGACTCGCGGATTTCGACCTCGACATCATCAATTTTACTCTTGAGCAAGAGGTTCTTGCATTCAATAGCAACCATTTCACCGTGCTCGCGACTGAGACTATTAGGTATCACCGCAATCCAGATTACCATCGGTGCGGTGGCCTCAGTGGCATACCCAATTCTAACAACATCCGTACTGGTCCATCTTACGCCCTTGTCTTCCAGGAGCTGATGGATCTGAGGCCCGAGTTCTTCCTCCCACAAGCCCTGAAGCTTATGTTGCCCGGCTGTGCGAATTGTCTTTGGCTTTAGATAGGCTTCGGGGCCGGTTGGTGGGTGCCATTCATTTATTCCGGTACGCGCAACAAGAACAGGCTTGCCGTGGAGCCCATGGTAATAGCGCTTCGCTTCCAGATCCGAAACGGCGGAACGGGGGGACAGAGAAGTTGTCATATTGGTCGCAATTTTGAGGCCTGGGAGAAGAATCGAAGCTGCCGATTCAGTTTTGGATGCGGTGGTGGTGTGGTGTGGGATCCCAATCGTGGGAAATTGCAGTAAGGTGAAATCCGGTGGAGCGAGTAATGCCAAAGCAGATGGACTAGCTTCGAGGTTGGGGAACGTAGGTGGGTACGGAGTGGTGGGGCTTGGGGGCAGGGCTCCTCCGACAGTAGAGTAGTTGGTGGTTGGAACTTCGGGAACGATCTTCAATGTGGCGAGATCGGAAGTGTATCCCTTCCCGTAAAAGAGAGGATTGCGTTCGTAACCGTCGGTTGCTAATGGAAAAGGTTAGATCGGAAGAAAAAACATCTGAACCCGGAAGTACATACAATTCATTTTCTCAAAGGGGTTTGATCTGATACGACCCGCTGACAGGTGGGAGAAGTTTGAGGGAGGGAGGGAAGGGGGCGAGGGCAATTGTTAGCGAAAAAATATTTTACGAGCAATTCGTGCAGAAGGACTGTTTCTGCCAATCTGGGTTCGGGTTTAGCCCAGGCTCCTCCTCTGTGACTACTAGTCCGCCTTTGCCAAGAAAAAAATCATTTCCAGATGGTGCTTTTCTTGGCAATAACGGGCGGGTAATGATGTCCCCGTTTCTACCCTGTGTTTATCATGAATCTTTGGGTCAACAGCTGGGCACCTGCAACATCTAGGCAATAGCATGCTTGTTTGGTTTGTACAGGAGAGGATTTGGTCAATAAGTAATTTAGTAAGTATCGCGCCTCAGAAAAATGAGATCAGGCTCCAACCGGTCCATGTATTCTCCGCTTTGGGCACCAACTGTTGCATACTTTGTCACTCGGAGACGCTGAGTCCCCTAAGTGGCTGTTAACGTTGCTATTGAGTGCGCATCGCCTTGCCATGCGCCTGCGGCCTCTTTTCGTGTCAATGTTGAGTTGAAAATTCCCAATACAACGAGCAGTCCAGCCGAGATCCCTTGACAAAAAGAGCGTCAGTTCCCCTCAAGACCAGTTAATAGACACCGATTCCGTGGTTGCTACGGACCGCCAACGCCATTACGTTCTCCAGGGAATTTATTACCAAAACCTCCTCCCTTGTCGATCCGATTGGACTCCCCACTCTGGCTCTATTTGGTGCTTCCACTGTTCTCAATGTTTCCCTCAAAATCTTCAATTATTTCTCAAGTTTGTTCATTCTTAGTGGGACAATGGTATATTTTCCAGAACGCACTTGACGCTGTACATAATTCTAATTCACTTGTTATTATAGCCGAACAAACTTGGGGCAAAAGTGTCGTGGGCACTGATCACTGGCGCCTCTGATCGTATTGGGAAGGATTTCTCCTTGTCGTTCGCCACGAAGGGATTCAACTTTGGTCTCGTCTGCTGCACCGAATCGAAACTCACTACCCTGGCTCAGGAAATCGAATCCAAGCACTCCGGTATTCAGACTAAGCCTTTGGCGATGGGTTTTGCGCAGAATGACGAGGCGCGCGCGCGGTGAGCGCTTGACCGCACTGTTGAAGGATCTTCACATTACGATTGTGATCAACAATTTTGGGAAAATCTCGGATATCCCCATTCGATTCTTGGTAACGTCCGGGAAAGAGATAGACGAGATCATCGCCAGCAATGCTAATAGTACACTCAAAGTTGCTAAAATCATTGCCCTGGGATGAGCCTCATGAAAAAGAAAGCCAATCTTGACTGCTGGCTCGTTCGGCAGGTTCTTCTTACTCCCTTCTTGGCCACTGACTCAGGCTCAAAGGCCTTCGTGCAGTATTGGTCCACCACTCTCGGTGCCGAGCACGATGGTGATGGTGTACCGGTTCAATTGGTTGTAGGTTACTTGATCAACTTCACTACGGGTGAGATTCACAAATGCACCAGGGTGATTCCTACACCGAGGGCTTTTGTCAAGGCCGCAATTGGGATGATTGGAATGGAGGGCACTGCCAGCCGTATGCATGGCACTATTACACTGGACTGGGCTCATGATTTGATTCATTGGGGGGTTCACGAGTCGTTCCTTATGATAACGGTCTGGTTTCGAGCAAGAACCTGGGTATGCATGATAGTATTAGAGAGAGGGTGTTGAGGGAGTGGGAAAAGGAGGTGGCTCATGGGATGAAGGTTATCAAGGAAGTGAGGATGTGAGACCAAAATGGTGGTCGGTGGACTGTGTGGCTGAATGGAGAATAGGCCGATGGATGATATTTATGTTTGACAGCTTCTCCAGCGGTCTACACTACCAAATCCCTATGCCATAATTTCGTGCGAAATCGGCGATTACTACAGGCTGGAGCCTTGAAATGGGCTGTAGTATCATAGTCCGGAATCCATAGGGGTGAATACCTTAGGCTATACAATTCGGAGCAAGGGTAGCAACCAGGAAAGGGTAGAATGCATTATGGACGATGGTTGGAGAAGGCCCCATGGTAATGATACCCAGAGATACTGACACATTTTATTCTAGTTTGTTGACCAACCAAACAAGGGCAACAGAGAAGGTGGTCGTGCCCAGAGTGCAGGCAGTTTCCTCATGTATAGTTCTTGCAGTCCAATGTTATCCCACTCGCGCGAAAATCACCCCATATCGTAATTTGTGTGACCGAGTGGCAAGGCGATCAATCACATCTTGACCACTATTAAGCTATACCTGAAAGACTTGTCTCTCATGTGATCATAGTGGCTTGAGGGCCTTCGTGAAGCTTCCTCTGTGCGGATGCGATTGGGAAGGCAAAAGCACTGGAAAAGCCCTTGCTACCTGTCATGTGGCAACCCTGACGGCGAAGCGGCTTTCATTTTTCCAAGCACCACCGGTACGAGCGAAAACAAAGAAGCAACCTACAATCACCTAGCCTAGCGAGAAAACGGGAAGCCTAATTCCTTCGCTGTTACTAGCTTTTTCTTTTTCCCTCCCTTTGGTCCTATCAAATGTGTGAATGGAAAAGATTGTTTGAAAAAACAAGGTCAGCCAATTTTCCAATGCTGGGTAAGTGTACGGATGCTAACTATGTGGAACCAGTGAGGAAATAAGAAGGGCACAAAAGAAGCATGCCGAAGTGGTTATGTGCTGCGGCAAGGCCCCGGATATTAACAGAAACGGGACCCTAGAATCCCACAGGTTATTAATTAAGGTTCGCTACGGGTTAGCAACAACGTGAGGGAGAATGGTTAACGATTGCGGGTGTCAGGGAAATCAGTCTCATAGAAGCGAACCGGAAATGTGGATTAAAGGAAAATATTTTTGTAAAACTTGGAAAGAGCAGTATAGGACGAGCGAGAGGCTTTTGAACCCAAGAACCAAGAGTGAGGGTGGTTGAAGTAGATGGATATTTCTCTCAAGTCAGGTTTTGGTATATTCAGAACAACTCCAGAAACTTAGAAAGAGCAAAAACCACAAGTTAGGCTTTGTCGAACGTAAGCTAAGTTTATGATTACCCACTCCACAAACTTTGTAACAACTCATGTTTACTCTTTCTATTTTTCACAAATTGAGACCGTTCGAATGCAGGACTCTTGTGGCTGGGGTATGGTCTGTTGGCTGTCGAAATGTGGAATGTTATAAGATTACCTTTGGTGATGAATTTTTCACCCTGCCTAACCACCCGCCCTCCGCCAACTGAAGTACCGGTATGTGTACCTATATTGGCCGTAGACAGGAAAATCGCTAGTACAAAAAACTACGGAAAGACAGCGTTACTAAGCTATTGTGCGTGAACAAAATTAAGGGGCTGTTTGGCGTGACAATTTTGGGATGGCAAACCATGGTTTCAATCCAAACCGTGGTTTGTAACTACTGGACTGTTTGGTTGACGTGAATTACAAACCATGGTTTGCAGCAACTAGCACCAAATTTTTAACTGTTTCTGACATAGGGTATGAGGTTCTTCCAACCATGGTTCCACAACCATGGTTTGTAGCTAGCCAAACTTCGCAAAATTGTCACGCCAAACAGCCCCTAATTGATCAACGACTCATGATTTTCACGCTGGTGTTGTCAGCCTCCCGGATAGAACCACCCCAACCAAACCAAGAGGAATAAGTAAGAAATAACTTAAATGCATAGTAGTATTTAATGCTTGTATACCATTAGTCTTGATAAAAAAGAGGAGGTATCGTGAGGTGCCTGTTGAGTGGTAACGATGGGCCCGGGAGCGATGTGTTGCTACGCTCAGCATGGTGATCGGTTAATTTTGTCCACGCGCAATATTATGGTGGGGCTGTAGGGCTCTGTCCTTTAAAACAAGTCCGACCCCTCGCCACACAAACCGCCCGCAACCCCCCACTTCTTCCCAACTTTTCCCATCCCTTTGTCTTTACACTTTTCCCTCCATCAGCCATCGACTCGGCCTCTTCAAGCTTTCTTTAATTGCGTTGCGCAAAGGTTTTTGACTGGTCTTTTTAAGAAAGAATAAACAGGCACAATGGTCAAGTAAGTTAATTGGACGTCTTTTTTTTGGTATCTAACTCGCGATTGGATGAGATGATTGTTGGCTAACATCCTGTGTGTTTTTTTTCAGCTTTACCGTCGAAAGGGTATGTCAACTCATGCTAATTCAATTTAGCGATATCAAGGACCAATCCATAGGATGCTAACTTCCACTAATTAGATCCGTGAGTTGATGGACCATGTTACAAACCTCCGTAACATATCCCTCATTGCCCACGGTACGAAACTGTTCCCCAAGCTGAAGAAAAAAGTGCGTGTGAAATCTAATGGTAATATAGTGGACCACGGGAGATCTACCTTGACGGACTCTCTCGTCGAGCGAGCAGGTATTATTTCTCTCGCGAAAGCCGGTAAGCAGCGGTTTACCGAGACTCGTCCGGACGAACAGGACCGTTGTATTACAATCAAGTCTACTGCTATCTCTCTACACGCCCAACTCTCTGAAGAGGGCTGCAAGGATATTACCCAGAAGACTGAGGGAAACCAGTTTTTGATTAATTTGATTGATTCACCCGGTCACGTCGATTTCTCCTCTGAAGTAACGGCTGCCCTCCGTTTCACTGATGGGGCTCTGGTCGTCGTCGATTGTGTTGATGGCGTTTGTGTCCAGACAGAGACCGTACTGCGCAAAGCCCTGACCGAGCGTATCAAGCCCGCCTGTATCATCAACAAGGTCGACCGTGCTCTTTTGGAACTGCAGGTATCGAAGGAGGACTTGTACCGGTCTTTCTCCCGAACCATAGAGTCCGTAAACGTCATTATCGCTACTTACTTTGACAAAGTTCTTGGTGATGCCCAAGTCTATCCTGACAAGGGAACAGTTGCTTTTGGTTCAGGTCTTCACGGTTGGGCTTTCACTGTCCGCCAATTCGCCGGACGCTATGCCAAGAAGTTCGGCGTTGACAGGAACAAGATGATGGAGCGTTTATGGGTATGTTCAAATTATGGCTTCAATAAAACAATCTCATAATGCTAATTTAATATTCAGGGTGACAACTTTTTCAACCCAAAGACAAAGAAATGGACAAAGAAAGAAATGTACGAAGGCAAGCCTTTAGAACGTGCCTTCAACCAGTTTATTCTTGACCCTATTTTCCGAATTTTCGCTGCCGTCATGAACTTCAAGAAGGAAGAGATCCCAATCCTACTTGAGAAGCTTGCGATTAGGCTTAAGTCTGACGAAATGACTCTCGAGGGAAAGGCTCTCCTCACGGTCATCATGTGGAAGTTCTTACCTGCAGCTGATGCCCTGATAGAGATGATTGTCATGCACTTACCTTCTCCCGTTACCGCCCAGAAGTATCGTGCCGAGACTTTGAACGAAAGTCCTTCGGATGATGAAGCTTGCATTGGTATCCGAAACTGTTACCTCAAGGCCCCTCTAATGTTTTATGTCTCTAAGATGGTACCCACTTCGGAAAAGGGTCGTTTCTAGTCCTTCGGTCGTGTCTTCGCCGGTACCGTCAAGCCTGATCTTAAGGTCTAACGTAATTTACCGTGCAACGGCTCATCACGTAGATGCGGCTCAGCATGGCAACCACTGGAACACCAAATCTATATTTTATTATCTGCACAACTAGTAGTGATACCATATTGAAAATATGTTAGAAAGTACTTTTAGAGATGGAGAATCTGAATCTGAAGTTTATATTTAATAATAAAAAATAATGCTTCATGTATACTCACTTTATTCCAAACTGGTTCAAATAGCACGTTACTTACAATAGTAGTGAAGAAAATTGAAACCAACCACAAAAATCATAGTTTAAACAAATAATATGATTACCTAGGTTGTGTATTTGATGTATGAACCACTTTGGTATTTGTTTGTAGCTATTGAGAAAGGCAGTGTGACTGGAAAAACAAGGATAGTTAAATATCTATCTTAAAATCCCAACAAGATGATAGCTGCTTATAGGGTTCACGTAATGTTCCAATACTTTGTAATCTACTTCCATTTAGTGATTCAAGATACTATATAAACCTTCAAGCCAGTTGGTGATGCCTTGCAAAATTTATTCACTAGTTATTGGAAAGTAATTTAGAGAGAAATATTACCCTTCTGCCTTAACCATGTAAGCTACACATGCCGAATAAGGCTAAAAGCTGTGTTATATGGTCTATTCATATAGCTAAAGCTATGGAATAAGTTTTAGTATGTTTGGGGCTTGGGATTTAGAGAATTTGCACCACAACTCTACCAACACCGAATATTACAAGCAAAATGCTGTGTTTTTAGAGTGGAGGTGTGATATCTCTAAATCCCAATGTCCAAGTGCACTAAAACTTATTCCATAGCGTTAGCTCTATGAATAGACCATATAATGAAGCTTTTAGATTTATCCTGCATGTATAGCTTCCATGGTTGAGGCGGAAGGGTGTTATTTCTCTGTAAATTACTTTCCAATAACTAGGGAATAAATTTTGCAAGGCATCACCAACTGCCTTGGAGGTTTATATAGTATCTTGAATCACAAAATTGAAGTAGATTACTAAGTATTGGAACATTACGTAAACCCTATGAGCAGCTGTCACCCTGTCTGGATTTCAAGATAGATATTAAACTATCCTTGTTTTTCCAGTCACACTGCCTTCCTAAATAGCTACAAACAAATACCAAAGCAGTTTATACATCAAATACACAACCTAGTTGATTATATTATTTGCTTAAACTATGATTTTTGTGGTTGGTTTCAACTTTCTTTACTATTATTGGAGGTAAGATACTATTTGAACCAGTTTGGAATAAAGTGAGTATACAAGAAGCATTATTTATTATTATTAAATATAAACTTCAGATTCAGATTCTCCATCTCTAAAAGTACTTTCTAACATATTTTCAATATGGTATCACTACTAGTTGTGCAGATAATAAAATATAAATTGTGTGTTCCAGTCATTGCCATGGAGAGCCGCATCAGGGTACAGAGCCGGAACCCCGTAAAATACGTTATGGTTCACCTCAAGTAGGTAAAACTCTGCTAGTGCATGTGTAGCCCTATGTCCTCACATATGACTTATATCATACATCCGTTTATGCTCTAGAACATTCGCTTGTCCACCCTTCAGTGTTCCTCCATTCCATGTGCCCTTCCTTTTACTAGCGCTCTTCTCTGCTTCTATGATATTATGATCATACAACATTACTGGGATTATTATACCATTACTATCCTCTAAACGAAATGCCCGGGCTTCGACTAACGTGTCGACCCATATAGTGAGTCGATTTCACCAAACGGGTTTTACAAAAGCTATGCTTTACGAGAGCTAGTTATCTACTATTTATAGTCAGGGGGACCCGATTCTAGTGGGGTATTATCGGTAAGACAGTCAGGGGGCGTTGAAAAGCCACCCGCGGGGCCCGCATTGTTAAGAGGATTCGTGGAGTGGCCGAGTCGGCTGATGAGCTGGGTGATTTTTTTTCGGAATAGGGTTGGAAGGTGCGGGTTTGCGAGATGGGGTTGGTTGAAGGGGAGTTTGTGAGAGATTTGGTTGGGCCAGTTTATCTACAGACGGCTGGCTAGCAGCAGCTTGAGACGGCTGTATGGCAACTGTTAAGGGGGGTTTAACGGTTGGAGGCTTCCAGAGGTGTGGGGGGAAAGTAGATGGTATTTACCTAGAGCAGTGCCCCACCCAGTGCCCGGTGGAATTCGTAAATGTACCTCCGAGGCAATATCCAAGTTTGAACGTCTAACAGTGGCACCACCGTGGTTGATGCAAGCGAGAACCGGGGGAGACATAGAATGGTTGAGAAAAGAGTGGGACAGCGCGTGCCATCGTTTATGGCTTTCGCTATTCCTATATTTATTCCGGAACCTAGTCAAATAACAGGATGAAGAGGATAAGCACCTGAGGGTCGGAATTCGTAGATCTACTCTCTTCTCGGGAATTAATTAATCTTTGGGGCCTGAGAAATGCGTACCTGAAGTTGGGGTGGTGGTTTTGTTTCGCTTGAAAAGCGGCGATTAAATATCAATGGTATCATAGCTCTGGGAAGGCGCCTGGTGATGGAAACTGGGTGAAGGTGCCATGTCGTCCCCATTGGAGAGAATGCTGGATTAGGGTTTTGCTAAGGTTGAGCTTTGCCACATGTTATACCCTCCTTTTCATCACCAGGTTTGTCTCCTTCCACCAAGGAAACTCCACTGCGGCACCCTCAAGGATGAAAGACTTTAAAAAAACACCAGTCACCGTCGGTATTGACAAACACAAATACCGGAAAAACTCTATGGATTCGCAATCCCCTATCACCGTCTAATTGACTGTTCGAATAATCTGGAAAGATCAAACATGTTGGATCTCATTAACAGGTATGTCTCATTCTGTTAACCCACTCTGCTAAGCTTCTTGCTGTTCCACCCGCCACGTTCTTTGAGATCTTCGATAGTGGGTTTAATGAATTTTTGCAGTACTGCTCCGGTCCCATCTGGAGGAAGACTTCCGTGTAGCGCCAATCGTAGCAAACTCTCCCTCCCTCTGGCATTCCAAATTTCCCTCACGCAAGTCACCACCATTGATCTCATGTCCCTCTATCTAAACGGCAATCGACACCAGCAGGGCCTGATCAACTCCCATGGTCCGTCCTGTAGCACAAGCAACCATCTCACACCATTTGAAAAGCAAGCCAGTCTGATTCCGGAAAAGCGTAAGTTCCACTACAAATCCGCAGAGGACCTGGCTAATGCTATCACAAGCTTTGGTGGCTGCGACACTGCGGGACAGCATTTCCTTTATTTCGACGGGATTAACGGCAAGGTGTTTGAGGTACTCGAGGCGGAATTACGGAAGGTGCAGCGAAGGTCCACTGTACGTTTTACCTTTGAGGCAGTGTTCCCAGCCGCCCAGTCCGTCCGTCTTCGGGGTAGGACCGGACAGACTACGACTTATAGTCGGTCTTTTTAGGGCGCTTGGACTGACTACGCCCGGGAAGGTGGGGACCGGATGGACTGTAGGGGACTATAGTCCTAACTCTTGGACCTCCGGTACTAGCCCGAGTTACAATCATACACCTCCGAACCAACCATCATCCCACCACTATCATCTGATTATTCGTGCGGTCCCCTGCCGTTCCTCACTATCCCCAGCCCCCCCCCTACCCTGAACACACATGTCTCACCCTGTAGGGCCCGCCGTCCTGCACTTTGGCCGTCCCCTTCCCGCCCAGGGCCTTTTGCAGTTCCCCCGCTGGGGCGGTTGGGAACACAGGGGGAGACTACTGTCTAAGAGGGTGACTATGGCCTTACAGTCCTCGACGGATCCCGAACTGCACCTGCGGTCCTCACCCGCCATATGCAAAGCAAGTTTTTGAGAAAGGGGATTGAGTAGTCCTCGCCAATTGCCTACAGGGCCCGCTCGTCAGTCACCCGTTAGGCCCGCCCGTCATCCGGAGTTACCCGGAAAATTGCCCCACCAGAAACACCTGCAGTCCCCGCCAACCCGTCCCGGGCGCCCTTATAGGTACTGCCGCCCGTCCCGTCCCGTCCCGGAGGCGGACGGTCTGGGCGATTGGGACCACTGCCCCCCCCCCCGGCAGAATGCCCCGCCCCTGTGTTCAATTGCCCCGCCCCGATTGTGCAATACCCCCAGCGGTCCAAGATACACCCCCCCCACCGGCGGACAAGATAGACGCCCGAATCAAAAAAGGGTTTGACTGAATTGATGACTGGGGTTAGCAGGGTTGGTGAGGCTGGGGCCCCTCCGTAAGAACTCTCGAACAGATCCCGGACGGACAGGTGATATCGAGGGGAAAGTAGTGTTGGGGGGGAAAGAGGGGTTGGCAGGGGGAGCGTAGTTGGAAGTGCGCAGGCCTATCAACAATGGAGAGGCTGTGATGGGGAGGGCATTGTTTAGTTGTCAGGAGTTTTTTCTCTTTCAATATTCCCCCCAATAATATTTATTAGGTCTTGTGACCAGGGCATTACTTTTGGTGCTGGCCTTGTCCATGGCACACGATGCGTTTATTGAAATTCTTGCTGTACTTGCCAGTTACTTCTATACTTGTAGGCGAATGGTCCCATGTGATACATGAATCGCCATAGGCCATTGCCAATAGATCCACAGCTTGAAAAGAAACTTGAAAATGGAAATTTACAATTCAATACAAATTCGAAACACCAAGTAACTTCAGCGTGAACGCCGTAAAAATAAAACCCAATTTAGAAACTCAAACGCCCTCCATCCTGTTGCACTGCCTCTCACGTCCTTGATGTTGGATCTGTGTTCTAGCCCCGGAAAGAGATAGCGTTTTCGGGGCAGAGTGTTCCGTTTAGCACTTCCGGCCCAAGGTGTAATAGCAAGGACAGTCGCAGCAGGTAAATTCCTATCACGGTGGAACAGATTGTATCAATACTAAGAACGGGGGTATATTATGGTGAACAGCACGTCGTCTCCTGCCCATGCCGGGTAGGAGATCCGCGAATCCTGGAGGTGATCGGTGAAACCGAATACCCCTCATCGTCCTTGACGAAAAACGAAACCCCTTCACCAAATTCGATCCGAGAAACCCCACGGCCATTGCTACCAACCCACATTAAGACTCGCGATCCAACCGGCGACTCCACCGTCAAGTAACAAATCACCTCAATCTAAGCCGACTTTGGGGAATATGAAACCCCCCTACTAACAATAACACGCACGTCTCATACCAGCACAGCAGCTACCACCCAGCACGACCCTCTCTATTTCCGGAACCGTAGGAGTGCGGGCATTTTTATCCCACTATTCACTTTATTTGGGTTTCGCTCTGCCTTAGACCCTGTTTGGTGGGAACGGAAGGCGGGTCGACCTTTCCGTTCCCTCATACAAAGTGACTGTTTACTTTGTTTCAAAACGGTCGCTTTGTATGGGGGAACGGAATGGTTGACCCGCCTTTCGTTCCCACCAAACAGGTTCTTAGTGCCTTGTCTCTATTTTAGATTGATTGGGTTTCTGGATAAAGAGAGGAGTTTTGCTGTAATATCAGGCTTTTTCTCTTGGAGAGTTGTCTTTGTGGTTGCTGAGGTGGTGGCTACCAGTACCGTAGCTATGATATATGATACAAGGCTAGTATATATTTTTTATGCACAAGCCAAATTTAGACTGCCCAGCGTAGATTTACCGACCTCTGGCCCGCCATTGCAATCAATCACTCGAGCTGGAGCCTCACACCCACTCTATTGCCCAACAATCTACTAATGGAATCCTTCAGTAGGCGGCGGAAACAAGAACCCCCTCTTTGTCCCCATCCCCCCATCCTCCTCATCCTCCACCCTGTCCCCTACCTTCTTTATAGCAACCCCTCATACTCCATATTCCCGCCCACAACCGCGTTGCTCGAAGCCGCACCTATCCGGGCGCATGCCCAACCCATCCAGTAACTCCTTCGTCCTATCGGTGTGAACGGCTGTAGCAGGTTCTAGCGATGCGCACTGTTTTGGTGGATAGGTATGCCGGTAAGTCCCGCTGTGCAGGATCTCGGATGGCCCAGGGTGCAGCGGTACTTTGTCTGGAATATATTAGTGACTACTGTGAGGGAATGGGAAGTGGGGAATGACTTTGTGAACTACGTTCGCATCATCCTTTTATTCCAAGTTTGGATACAGATCTTTTGCGAGGGGGTCTGTGGCCATTGGGGTATCCCAGCGCAAGCAAGAGCTCGGGCGCCGGATGGATACATCTTCCAGGTTGTCTTCCACCGCCGCCATAATTTCTTTGTAATGTGCTCGGGGCACGATCTAATCTGGGTCTGCTCGATAGAACTCTAGGAGCTGTGGGCTGAGGGCTGATAGGGGGAAGTGGTACTTTGCTTCTTCAGTCCATTCCGCGACTTTCTACGTCTCGACGGAGATCCGCTGCTTCCTGCCTCCTGCCCGATCCCGGATCCACCACTGAAGCTAGACCGTTCCATGAGTAGGCCTCATCCGAGAAGGAGTACCATCCCTTATGCCCGCCGGCATAGAGGTAGCCGCTGTCCCCGAGTCTGAGCCAGATATATCTTACTGAGTCAGCATGCGCGGGGGGGGAGGTGCAGATGAAGAAGCAGGAGGAGACATTGGCCTCTGCTGCTAGATTGTATTAAGAGTGAGTGATGGGTTGGGACGGTGAAAAGGGGGGCAAGGAGACATTCAATGTGTCAGAAATTGCGTCGTAGAATTGCCTAGGCAGGATAATGCCATTCCGAGCAGCTTGCTAGATTCTCATTGCGTGCTCATCTGTACCCGCACTTAACAGCGCTTTCCGCAAGGGAAAGTTACAAGCGTTTCAAAATGTCTGACTTGGCCTATAAATGCCCGATAGGTGGATCAGGAACAGCGCCTTAGCAGTGGACTTCATAAAATCGTGATAGCGAGGGGAGAATGTGTGCCGGGATTGACGTAAAATATGGGCCTAGTCACATAATGCGGCTTTTCCGACTTTTCTTTCGCATCGGAAGTGTACTTTCTCCTTCTCATGCTCCTGTTACCGCCGGCAGTGGCAGCATTGAGCGTTTATTTTCGCAGGGTAAATAAACAGCTCTGGGAGGTCCAATTTCTCGTTGATAGTCGTCGCTGAGCAAACTGCCATAATAAAGTCTCAGGATGGGAGCGATCGGCGGAGGGGGGGTTTAAGATTTCTTTACGGTATCCCGGTAGCCTGTTGAGTTTGGTACGATAGATGCCGACATGAGGCCCGGCGACCCCACTACCCCTAGCAATTCAATGAGCAGTGGGCACGACATCGGTTGCACTAGGGGGTGTATTTAATCACTGCTTTGTCCCCAACCGCTCCCCATCACCCCAACCACACAAACTTCCTCCACCGCTCACTGAACACACAAACTTCGGATTCTTCCTCCGCCACTCACTCAATAAACGATGCTCGAGAAAGTTTCGGTTCGTTTAAGAATCCCTACCGTTTTGAAATGTCCCGTTTACCAACTACATGTTACAACATTCTTCAGTCACCGCCGGCAAGCATAGGGAACCCTTTGTGATCCTTGCTACAGGTTCCGTAGGTCAAGGTGTGGTGGTCGCCTACACGAGATATACCCATCATATCGACATGGCAGAATCCAAGAAATACCTCAACACCGGGCAGACCCCAACCCACCACCCACCACCAAATCCATCACCCCGCCGGGTAGCCTCCGCAAGTAAGACCCGGGAGTGTTCCGCCGTTTTCACCGTGGTCGAGGTGCCGTTTGTTGTGGTGTCGTTGGTGTTTTCTCCCCCCTCGTTCTTTTGTTGCCTCCGAGATGATAGAATCATGGGGGGCGGTGGTGGGATCAGTGTTCCGTTCGGGGCGGGGCGGCTACCTGTACGCTAGTCCGCCCGGGGTGGCCTTAGTGCAGGACGGCCGTCTTTGGGCAAGACTACGGGCCCTACAGGGTGAGACATTTTAGTTCAGGGCACGGGGGTGGACAGCCTGGGACTGCAAGAGTGATGTCTCATGATGTGACATTTGTTAGGAGGTGTATGATTCCAGCATTTCTGGTACGGGAGGTCCAAGCGCTGAGAGTATAGTCCCCTATAGTCCCTCCGGTCCTCACCTTCCCGGGCGTAGTCCGTCCTAGCACCCCCAAAAAGACAGACTATGGGCCGTAGTCCGTCCCGTCCTCCCCCGAAGACGGACGGACCGGACAGTTGGGAACACTGCACACTACAATCTCCTTTCATCACAGTGTTCTCTAAACGCGCCGGTTTGTTTAAGTTAATCTCGATGTTTTTCTTCTTTTCGTATTAATGTTACTAACTTAGACTTACTGGGTTCAGCATTCGTTTCGAGAAATGCTAGGCACATCACGGCCCTCGAGTGTGCCTCCACCCCAACCATCATAGGAACCATCAACGAGAGGCTCTTACTACACCGTAGGGAGAAGACGGATGCGAGCAGGAAACTAAAAAACATTACCGTCTAAGTAGTGTTGAAGGGATTGCAACCTAGGGGC
>Ga0307510_10003723_pt1 | contig 17822 bp, 28 predicted proteins | sample 12_EM_MG_FD_207224 | JGI IMG/M metagenome (GOLD analysis project Ga0307510, IMG submission 207224) | Populus trichocarpa ectomycorrhiza microbial communities from riparian zone in the Pacific Northwest, United States - 12_EM | ecosystem: Host-associated > Plants > Roots > Unclassified | place...
ACACACAGCCTCTTGTTTAGTTTTGCATCGCTTACTCGCTCTCGCCTCCGTGGACTCGTTTCAATACCATTACCTTACTATAACTCTCAGTAGGAACTGATCTGTATATAAGACACCTCGCTCAAGGCAATCGAGAAAACTTTCCTCTCTGTTTTCCCGTTCTCTCAGTTACTTGTTCTCTCAAGACCGTTTGACGCACAGGTCGAGCTATCGTGCTACTGATCGTCTTCCTGGTCTCCCCTTTCTGTTCCTCTTTCCATCTCTTCGCAGCCTATCGAACCTTCAATAGTGATCATTTTCTTGGTCACCATGACCATACGAACGTCCCAGTGAGTTTACTCTACTTTGTCCATCGGTTGAATCACCACCGACAACTTACGCCGGCGACGGCTCACAGACATGATCTGCAAGTACCACCTGTCCACTCCACACATCCAACACCAAAAGGATGGATGTCACACGTTCACCCTCGAGGATGGGTTTATTTTTCTCACCCTGAAACCCGTGTTGTCACCAACGACGACATTCGTGTGCCAAAGGTTCTAGACACCATCGAAAAGTACACCATGACATATCCTCTGTGTGACTTGGTAGATGGAATGGAACTCCTCGTCCCTCATGACCCCCAGCCTAGCGAGCACATGTTCTCGCTGGTTGTGAACCACAATTCATGCATGGCTGGCTATAGTCTGAAGGAGGTGATATCCACTGAGGGTATGGAAGCCGATCACGGTGTGTAGTGACCAAATGGGTTCTGCACCTCCCTCCCTGACCTGGGTCCACAGTAAACAAACGGCGAAGGATGTACTGGAATTACCTTGAAAGACATCCAAACCATGTTCTTCTCCCTCCAAACGCTGAGCAGGAAGCCAGAGACGCACTAGCTTGGTTTCACCTTGGTATACATGTTTCTCTTTCCGGGGCTATTCCCGGGGCTCATACCATATCAGACAACCTCAGGTCAGGATCCCGTAGCACCGTTCCCTTTTCGAAGCAGGAGTGCGAGGACCTGCTTCGCGCAATATCCCGAATCAATTGTGAGCCGCACAGCCCCATCTGCCCCTCAATTTCCCCTCACGCGTACCTTCAGCCGATTTTGGGGACAACTCGCCAGGGCGAACAGTCTTCCTCAGCTGGATTTTGAGAGCGATTTGTACGTCCAGCGTCTGGCCTTCTTTTCTGCTGCGCACGTATCTAGACATCATGACTCGTCAGGGAGTTTCCGTATCACGGAGCGTTATGGACAAGACACATATCGTCAATGGGGCGAGCACTACGCTGAAAGGATACCGACTGGGCCTTTACCGAGCGCTCCGTTTTCAGGCTACATCCGGATTCCTCTCAATTTCACCATCAGTGCCCTATTTTTCTCGATTCCCAAGTCATATCTAGAACACATCAAAGTTGTCAGCCAATATCACGGGAGACTCAGCACTGTACAAGAAATCTGGGATCAATATACTTGTCGCATTGTCAAGGAATATCAAGACTTTCTCCTCATCGTAAGATTGATGCATTCTCCTTCGTCTTCATAAGGCTGATGCTTGGTGGGAAAGGCTACTGTGCTCTTGTCGTGAGTATGATACATGATCCGCAATCAACTCATTAAACCCGATTAATCTCATAGGGCAACTGTGGGCCTACTTTCCGTACCTGATATCCAAACAACCTCCAGGGCAGCAGGCATCGCTTCCGTTTTTGCTTCGATGGGAAGCATGATCACAGGAGTCTTTTGTCTCTGGCAACACCAAACCAATGTCAAACAGTCGCAATCAGTATGTACCCTTTAATTTCCGAGTGCGACACATCGGTGATGCCATCCCCGGCAGTTCACATATAAACACAATGCCTATCATGGCGTCTTTGGGTTATATGGTCATGCGATGATCCTCAGCTTGCCACCAGTCCTGCTTGTGTGGGGCATCATTGCATTTGCGATCGGCTTCATTGCATACACAGCACAGGACTTGATGGGGGTTTCAGGCACGGGAAGATGGGACGCCGCTTGGGTAGCATTGACCGTATCGTTACTCATGCTTATTGTGGTCGCGCTGGGACTCTATACTTTCGCTCGTATGTGGAGCACCAAGCGGGACCGGGGTCAGAAGGTGGCTCGGACGCGGCATCCACCAGCATGAGCGTGTAGATTACCTTCGACATGGTGTAATACAGCTCCGGACAGAAGTATAAATTTGGATTCAGAAGACTTCAGATGTAATGCTCAATGTACGATTCGAGTTACAATGGCTCAATAGCCATGGGGACCACACCTGTTTTCTTGGCGGGTGTACCAAGCACTTCTAGACCCTCCCAAAACGTGGGTAGCTCGTTACCAGGTACAAATAACCTCTCCACACCGTCTTCCGTGATCACGGCCATACGGATGACGCCTCCCGACGAGCCGTCACGAGCCATAGCCAGTGCGAGCGCTACAGCGCATGAGTGTGAGTTCTGCCAAAATTTCTGGGAGTGTGAAAAGAGGAAGTGGGGTGCTCACTGTTCTTGACGAACTGAACCGTCTCATCGCGTCCCCAACCATCCTTATACGTCGCGTCGCAGTATCCGTAGACATAGGTTGATCCGGAGCCTCCGATCGCCCACGGCTGGCGGAAGAGTCCGCCACCCAGTGGGATGTTGTACACGCTCGGACCGACCTCCTTGTCCCACCCCGCAACGATGATGCCAGCGCTGAGCGCGTCCTTGTTCGCATAGCATATACTTTCGAACAACGTCGCGGCAACATGCACAGACGGTGGTCCACCGCTCGCTTGTCTGTATCCCCAGCACAATTAGATAGAAAGAAAACGACTCCGCGAGGGAAGGAGAGGGAGGAGAGCTTGGCACGCACGTAAATTGCTGCAGCGCCATGTGCACGACGTCCGCGACAGCTTGCGTATCTGCCGCCGAGCCGGATCGACAGCAGTAGATGCGGTCGTGGACGTAGGTTAGCTTGTCTGTCACACGATTGGCCTTTCCGTATGTGTATGAGCGAGTGAGCTCTCAGTTTTCCGTGAGCGTATAGCACACGAGATGAAACGCACGATGTAGCTCCCTGTTGTCGTTCGGCTGTCTGCGCCGACTATGACGCCACCATTGAATTGAACGGCCATGATCGAGGTCTGCACATATTTGTTGATGGATGAGCGTGTCAGATACAGCACCGTTTGTGCGGAAAGAAGATGGCGATGGTGGTGACTATTAAGAGGCAAGACGTACACCGAGGTTGACCTCGCCAGTTTTGAGCCTGTCCATGTCAATGGCCTCCATGATTTGCTTTGTCTGCTGTGAACGGTGTTTGAGGAGGGTGTGTCGTAGATGAACGAGCAGTGGAGAGAGAAGAGATATGATCGCGGATTGGTGGGGTGGATTACGCGTTCATACGTTCATGGATCAAAACGAACGCGCGTCGCGTACTGCGAATACAGCCAGTATACAGCCCATCATCATGTCCTCGTCAAAACTTCATACCCTACACAAGCAACTGGTCAGCGCTTTTACATCACGACCATCAGACCTGAAAACATCTGGTAGACTATTGGCAGAGCTCAAAGTGCGTCTCATCTACTTTAGTTATGCCCTAACTTCTCACAGACGCGAACCCCTCCGTCAGGTCGTTTTAATCGAGACGGGGCTCATCTTCCCCCAGGGTGACTACAGCACCCAGGACCTCGTGATTGCCCGTGAGTGCCGCTTTTACCGATTCACGCTCTAGGCGAGATGTCCCTGATTTAACTAAAACACCAACAGGGGAGATCCTCGAGATTGGAGCATTCTGGAGCATACGGACGAAAGAGGTGCCCTCATTCGACCGTTACTTTTCTCAATTACAGACGTTCTACAATGACTATAGGTGAGCTGTTGTTTTCCAACACTTGCACCCCCCCTCTCCCCCCTCTCCAGGCTGTCACATACGTTCGTTGCTCATACTGTCGGGTATGTGCAGTTCCATCCTCCCGCAATCAGAGCGGGAATTCCCCATCCGCGGTCTGAACCTCATCCGCCTACTCATCCAAAACCGCATCGCCGATTTCCACACGACGCTCGAGTCCCTCCCGCTCCCCGCCGACAAACTCATCGCGAACCCGTTCATTCGGCACCCCGTCAATCTCGAGCGGTGGCTCATGGAGGGTAGCTACAGTAAAGTCTGGAATGCACGAGAGGAGGCTCCGGCGGAGGAATACAAGTTCTTTGTCGACAGTTTGATGGGCACCATCCGGTCCGTGTATTTTTCCTTTTGTTGTTTCTTCCTCTCCCCTTCGTGATCGGATCGCTGGAGGCTTACTCGACGCCACAGGAATGAGATCGCGAGCTGTGAAGAAGCGGCGTATGAGAGTCTGCCTCTCAAGGACGCAGCAACGCTACTTTTCTTCAGGTCACAATCAGAAGTATTGGACTTTGCCAAGCAGGTACGCCCAAGATCTCCTTATGTATGTCTATGTACTCACCCTCTCGTATCACCTGTCAGCGGGGTTGGCAGATAGACTTGTCAGAAGGGGTGATTGCATTCGCTCAGAAAGGAGAGGAGAAAGTGGAGATACCAAAGGAGAAGCTGATCGCCAACAACCTCACATATGCACGCGAGTTGGAGCAGATTGTATAACCGAATACCTAGACTCCGGTATAGATTGTATACACTGGTCCCTTTCCCTGCAATTTATCATCAAACGCTTTGTACATCAGGGAGGTCGGTCAGGCCTGAGATGTAGGGAATGAGAGGCTGCACTACCTCGTCCCGAAGACACCACCCATCGAGGGATCTATAGGCGAACATGCAACGCAGGATGGTTGGGCCATGGTACAGTACAACACAAGCGAAGAGCTGGTCATTCAAAATTCTCTAATGCCTCCTTTGCTTTCCGGTCTGCCTCTTCGAAAAGATCCCGTGGTACGGGTACATGGCGACCATTGGTCTCATCCCCGATCCACGATAGCTCTAACTCGAATTCCTTCTCTTTGGCATCGTCGTGAACGAGGTGAATGCTGTGATGGTATTGGTGATAGGATAGTGCAAGAGACAACATGATACTTACATTCGCGCAGCTTCGAAGACGGCCTCGCGAGTCGTTAGCTCAGAGAGCTTCAGCTTTTCTAGTTCAGTCTTTGCAAGTTGGCGGCCTTTACCAATGGCAGCGCCATGGTAACCCTTATGGAGCGACAAGTTAGCAAAAATATTGGCCAGCGTGGCATCCCATACGCACGTAGAAGACACCGCTGGGTTCGATGATATATATCGATGGACCATCTTTGTCGACACCCCCAAGGATAGTACTGCAACCGAACGGCCGTACAGATGAGTAAAGGGTATACGCCTGTACGTAAAGGCTTAGACGGTCCGCCAACGCCTGCATCATGTAAAACGGTGAGACGTGGACAATGGGCTGACAGCACAAGAGCGACAGACCTTAAAAGGTGCGGGCTCGCGATAATTGTCGCGATAGTTCGCGGCCTCGTCTCGGGCTCTGTTGGCGAGGTGTCGTCCATCAGCCAAGAGTCCGGAGCTAGCCTGGGCGGCTGTGAGCGAGGATCACAGCGGAACATGCGAGAACGCACCAGACCAATATGTCGGTCTATTGTTTGAATCCTGCGATTCGCCGCAGGCACCAGGAGTTTAGAGTGGACAAGCTTCTCCACAGCTAAAACAACACCATCTTTGACACGGAGGCCAATGGCAGTTCTAGTGGGAATATGGTATCATGACACTACAGCGATCCAAACGAGGATGCATACCCAGAATTATCTACCGCCTTGTTCGCGTATTCGACCTGTAGGAAAGGGAGTAAGAGCGACAATCAGTGTGCGAGTGAGTAAGAGATATGACCTGAAATATGCGGCCATCTGGAGAGTAAGTGCTAGCGGAGAGATCATATCCTGTACCGATGGAAGTCATTGGTTAACCTGGAAACTGCGAATCGTATTGGACTGGACGCGCAAGCCTGAGAGAACGCCCGTGGGAATTAGCGGATACCCGGCCCGCGCTTCCCCCAGCGTGTATCTGAACGTAAACGCGAGCTTGAGCTCGTTGCACTGGCCATGCAACCTCTCGACGCATCCGAATACGAATATTCCGATGACTGGTCATCTGTACTCAAAGGTCACCCCATCTTCACCCCTCCAACGGATACTAGGTCATCCCAACAGCTAGAACTTTCGACCAACTCGCTTCCACACTTCATGCGACGCGAGCCGCACAATGACTCCAATTCACCGTCGGGTAGACGACAGACTATGGTCCTCAAGGACGCCGATTTGATAGTTGCCGTCGGGACGGAATTACGAGTGACATCCCTCGGAGACGCGAAACTTGGTAGAGGCAAGTTAAAGTCATACAAGGTGCCCGTTACTGTGATGTCATTCCGTGCGACGCCTGACTTGCCTCTTCAGGTTCTACACACGCCCAATATTCAGTTTGATATCTCCCAACTGGCTCTCAGTCCAACAAGAAAGCTATTGGCCGTGGCGGGCACCTTCCAAGTCGCGGTTGTGGTCCTTCCCCGACCAGGTTTCATGCGCCTTGTGCCCACAACCATAGACTGCAAGTACGCGTTGATCCCACTCGTCTCAGGTCCTTTTGTCTCTAAGCCATTTTCTATAGGTCTATTCAAGTCGGGCAGTACTTTCATGCCTCCTCTGCTTCGGCTCCCATAGCCAAGGTTGAATGGCATCCATGGGGTGAGGCAGGCTCAACACTCATGGTAATGACTATGGACGGTAAGCTTCGGTGAGACTTCTCACCTCTTCGCTTGATATCTCCACTTATGGTTACCTCCAATGGCCAGCGAGTATGACATCTCTGTGGACGCAGAAGAGCCTCTACAAGTCATTTCCTTTGTCCCCGAACGGCGTAGGTCGTCTAAAGCGTTCAATGCTATCGATTCGGCCGAGCGCGAGGTCGCTTCATTCACGCTCGGCAAGGGAAAGGCTGACTGGGGTCCTTTGACCATTTATGTCGTGATGAAGAATGGGGATGTGTATGCAGTCTGTCCTTATATGCCACAAAACGCGTACGTTGCCCACTGTTTGAACCGTGTCCCCTCTGATAGTTGTATTTAGGTCAATACCCTCGTCATACATCCACGCCCTCGAGTGCTTCGTAGCGGCAAAGCAAGAATATCTCTCTCAAAACCCGTCGTCCGAGTCTCAATCACTATCAACTACATATGCCAGTCAACATAAGTTCATTAGCGCACTCATCAAGCAACTCCCACCAGGGACAGTTTTCCCTGCTGCGTCTCGTTGCGTCCCCCTCCACCCACCAACGACGATGAAAACACCCCCCTTGCGCCAAGGCCCTTTCCTCCTGCAGCCTGCACCGTTAATGCTTGATGGAAGCGAGGGTGGTGATGTCACCGACATTCTATACCTTTCATTTGATAAAGATGATGAAACAGACGATGATGGCGAAACGGAGCGGCTAGGAGTAGTTTTAATCGTTACCCAGGATGGTAAGGTTGATGTCTGTCTTGACGTCGACAAGGTGGAAGCTCGCTGGGAAACTCGACAGGTTAGTGTAAGTCGCTCTATGAACATGGCGTGCATCCTGATTCCATTACAGTCTCCGAATGCCGAACTGCCTATGCTAGCAGTATATGAGACTATCGACCTTGGCTTGATCAACATACTCTCGACAACTCGGCCACCTTGCCTTGATCTCCTAGAGGGCAATTATCCCGTCTTTCTTCCAGATCCGATACACGGGGATACCGTCTATGTGTATCATGGCTTTGGAGTCCATGCCGTCCATCTCTACAAAATGTTGCGTGCCCTCAGCAATGCCTTACATTCTATTTCAAGTGGGGCCGGAGATGCGCTTTTGACCACATTGCGTAGCCCCGTATCTGCTGAGGTACAACAGGTTGTGACAACGTTCTCGGTGGAAAGAAAGTAAGGTCTCAACAAATTTCCTCAACGACCATTCACTGAATGAACGCAGAGCGTCCAATCCAGTCATCTCTGTCATCGTGCCAAATGACGTTTACCTAAACTACAGCATATATGTTCTTACCTCGTCCATGCGCGTCGTCTCGTTCTCCTTGAATATGCGCCCCGGCTTTCCACCCAACGACGAGCAGAAAATCAATGTTCCTGCCGATCGGTTACTCAAAGTGGCCGAAGGGCCACCCACATATACTTCGCTGCTCGGCGCTAAGCCCTGGGAACCTCCAACGGGCCTGTCCTCGACTGGTCTACCCGCCACGCCACGCCTGGTCACACCAGAATCGAAGGACTTCCGCATCACGCCGGACACGCTCCGCTTTTTCTCCAGCAAAGTGGACGAGATCGTGACGCGCATCCACGGCGTCGAGTCAGCCTACCGCCAAACAAACGCGCGGAGCGAGCTACAACACGAGGAGCTCCACCGACAGGTGGCCAAAGTCGACGAAATCCGTGTGCTGCTGGGTGAGCTCCGCGGCGCGCGGCAGGATCGCATCGACGCTCGCGCGCGAGCGATACAGGCGGGGCAGCAGGCGCTGCTCGCTCGGCTCGACCGCGTGCTCGCGGAGCTCATGAAGCACACGAACCCGACGCTGAGCGACCACGAGACGAAGTGGTTCGACGAGCTGGGAAGGATGCGCGAGCAAGTGCTCGGTGCAGGGAAATACGACGAGGCGTCGCTCAAGGCGCGGATGCAGGCGGTGAGAACAGTTTTTGCTCCCCTTCCCCCCTTTTTTCGGTTGTGTTCTATAATGCAATGCTGACGTTGGGGGTGACTAAAGCTGAGACGGGAGTACGATCGGCTGCTGCCCCACTTGAAATTGCTGAGCGAGAGGGAGCAGGCACAAGCAAAGAGCATGCAGGAAAAGAATCTGGGTCTCGGTGTATCCCAGGCGTTCGAGATTGGTCAACAATTCAACAAAGAGTACGTCCTCCCTGGTCTTCTCTCCGATTACTTCCAGGAACTAAGCTGTGGGACTCTAGACGTACCAAATTGGAGAAGCTTCAGACCGACGTGCTCGAGCTTGCTTCCCGACTGGATGTGTCACTCAGCCGGCCGCCTACGCTGCAGGGTTCATAAATATAGTCGATACATCCTCTCTCGGTTTCATTTCCGGGCTTTGTTTGGTTGTGCAGTCTTTTTGTATATTATGTCTTTAACGACACAGACTCCCACATTACACGAAAGAACGGATTCTCACACCTTCGAGTTATCCGTCCGTCGCCTTTTATGGCTCGCTGTCAGGCCACGCGAGTTGTAACTCACGGATCATTCTCCTCGATTTATCCACCGAACCTCTCGCCAGGATGCATGGCACTCCTGCTCTTCCGCTCGCAGTTGAATGCGAAAAGCGATATAAATATGGACAATAACATGTCGGAAAAACATTCACTTCATCAAACTGCTCCGTGTCCGGAGTCGTGCTTCATAGAACCAGATAAAAATCGGGAACGGCACTCCCATGGCAATTGCGACTGCAGCGAGGAGTGAGTTGCCCACGCCAAGGCCCAGAGCCTCGAATATCTGAGTTCCAAACAGGGGAAAGGCGAACAAGCACCTGGTGACCTACTGTACACAGGATGAAAGTCGACAAGCAAGGGACTCACCGATGCCGCGGACGGAGCCGACGCATAAGCGAATGTGTCTACGAGGTAGAGGCTGATCGGGAGGCTTGATAAGCAAAAATAAGAAACGGTTGACCAAGTTGATACCCGTTGCAACGGTCCAAAATGTCTCTGGAAAGGGCGTACAACGCCATCACGGCCAATTGTCGTTAGCCATAACGCCGCCCAGCAAAAGATCGACACGTACAACAGCTCGATGGGGGCGATCAGTGACCCACCGAAAATTTCCGGATCGCGGATCTCGGGCTTTCCTTTACCGCCGTTGTGGGCAGCGGGCTGTCCTCTCCCGGGGATACTTAAACGGATAAAGCTTGGAAAGGATGGGAAAGATACGGCTCGATACGGCTTGTGTCCGCAGTGTCCAGACCAAAGCTGTCGCCACAGTGGAACCTATGCCAATTCCAACATATGCCAGGCCAGCTGCGCCAGTACCGACATGGTATACGTCATTAAATCAACGTATGGGTTATTAGATTCGCCTTGTGTAAAAGGGTCTCGGACGTGCCAGGGAACGTAGTGATCAGGAGGTAGTGCAGTGCCTATAAGGCATTCAAGTTAGATCTGGCCAGGGTAAGTATAGTAAAGAGGGAAAGGCCTAACTATACATGTTACTTGAATTAGTAGTGCACACAGAAACGGTTTAGAAAAACTCACAGGGCCATATGAACCAACGTGAAGCAGACGATACTTCTGGTTAGCAGTATGAACGAGTGACTTCGACTTCTGAATCGGTGACGACATAATATTCAATTGCGATTTACGGCAAAGCAGATAGTATGACTTTGAACTTATCCTATCGCAAGGGCATGTGTTTGAGCATCTCAATCGTAGAAGCGACGGGGAGAACCCACCACGCTTACGGCCGCCCATTTTTCCGTAGAGGCTACTGTAGTTACGTCACTTACGTAGATCCCCAGTATCAAGCGCCCAGTCGTCGTCAAGTTCGACCTCTCTGGAAAGCTTTATTCACTCAGGCTTTCGTGCGGGTGATCTGATTCTTTGACATTCTGCTTGTACCGGGGGAAAAGCGATATCAGAAACACTCTTCATAGTCCTTTCCAACTCGAGATCCAGTTGCACGGCCGCAGGTGACAACGGCGGATGGTGGGTTGCAGAGTTGTCGACATCGAGGAGTCATTACGTGGGAAGGAGAGCGTCCCATGGGAATCTATTTACGCAGGGAAGAAGGGGCGAAACGGCTTCATACAAACGCCACTGCATGGTCAACAGTCATATCTGAACTGGTGTCGGTGGGGTTGGCTCCTTGACCCAGCGTAGAGTTCTCTAAATCTCCGGAGGCGGCAGTCTGACATTCGCCGTGCGATGGGTCGCGGGCTGTTCAGCTCGCGTCAGCTGTGTCGGCTAAGGGCCACTACTCGAGAGTAAGCTGTCCTATGACGCCTCTTGTTCGCATACCATCGCAATGCCAGATTTTCCCGCGTCTCAACAACAGCCTCCTTCCACCCAGCGAATCGCAGGGGCACTCAGATCGGTGCTGAATGCCAGCCAGGAGCTCATCACAAGCAACCCTGAAGCGATTCACAACCTGAGACAAACTTACCTCCAATTCTACGCCCACCCAGTCTTCACGCTCATACTGGGAATCCCCTCCCAGAACTCTGCCTCTCCACAAACTCCTCAACCGCTACAGAAGCAGCTGGACACCATCACCAGCTCAATTCAAGCCCTGTCGAAGACAGTGGAGGGACTAAAACCCTTCCAGCCCACCCACACCGCCCAAACCACGCCAGCTCCCCCCAGCAAAAAGGCACCCCAGCAGGGTCAAGGGAAAAGTGCCATCACCCCTCCAACCTACGCCACGAAAGCAGCGGAGCAGGCAAGACCGAGCCTAGTATTCAACTTTGGTGCGCGTCCTATCTCGCCAGAGGACCGGCGACCCGTGTCGGACCTCTGCCAACTGTTAAACAGCAAGCTACTCACCACACAGCACGCGCTACTGCGGATTGCTGCTGCAAAGTGGACTGCAAAGGGGAACCTTGTGCTTACAGCAAGCCACAATAACACCCAACTCCAACTCAACCTAGCCGGAGCCCTCCTGAAGAAATACGTAACTGATATCTTTGACAATGCTCCGATCGTCAGGGCCAATGTTAAATGGTCCAAAATCCTAATTAACGGCGTCCCAACTGGTGCTGGCGAAGACCGGGGACCCCATACTCCAGGGCAGTGCCATGAGGCACTCCTAGCCGAAAACCCAACTTATGCAACTCTTAACGTAACCCAAAAACCCTCATGGGTTCGAACCCCCTCATCCTACGCCCCCAATTCTACTTCCTCGCTCACAGTTTCATTCGAGGACCCGGATGGTGCTAAATTAAAGGAACTTCTAGCAGTCAAATGCTTTTTCATATTTGGCACAGCAGCAACCACAAAATGTTGGAATACAAACCCGCACACAAAGCCTGCAAAAGCCGCCCAGGACAAAGCTCAACCAAAACCGCCCCACCCCATTGGAAACATGAATGACGAAGAAGACATCGAAAGTTCCGTACCCACCATCGCCCAGACTAACACCCTATTTGACTCCCCATTCAAGAACCCAGGACCTCCCTCATTTGACCCCCCATTCAAGAACCCAGGACCTCCCTCAAGCTCAAGTCTGTTCAAGATTCCAGCTCCCAAACGCCAAATTCTCCCTCGCGGAGCCAAAGGCAAGTAATACCAAGGATAATACCAGCACACGGAGGACCACCGCGGGCGCCCCCAACATGACCATCTTCTGGCATGCCAATGTCATGCCGCTACCCATGCTACGCTTGCAACCAGCCGTGAGAGATTCTTTGGGAGTAAAACGCCGCTTGTTAGGACCTATGAACTTGCATACACACGTCAGCTGTATTTAACCATCCCAGAAGTCCTACATGGGGCCAGCTCCCCGAGGCACACGATAATGGATCAAAAATAAGAAATAAGAAAAAAGCTGTCCTATAGCGCCCACTGCAGCTAACGCTAACCGCTAACGTACGCTATTGGACGAACGCTTGCGGGTCTCACTAATTATCGGTCTTGATCGCAATAGATTGAGGATTTGTCGAACGTGCCATTCTTCCAAAACATACTTTCATAGCTTTCCGGAGTAGATAGAACCATAGAATCGAACTCACGAGGGCCCATTCATATCAATGGAAACGGCGGTGCTTTCGGATTTGAAGGCCAAATCGTGCTTATGGTGACCCATCGTTGCTAGGGACCACGTTTTGCTGGCACAAAGGTGCCCGCGGAGTAAGCGGTGCCTTTACCTGACTCCTCGTGCGTAAACCCTTGTCCCAAGAAGAAGTGTCAGGGATGACCCTCGTTTCACGTTGACACGAAACGGAGGCCGATGGGTTCTAGCCAGCCATGAAAGCAAGCGCTAACGACGGAGAGGAGATGGAAGCGGCTGGCGTGGGAGAATCGGCGGATACCCGGCCCGCGCGTATTCCTGCACCGAAATCCGAATGGCCACGGCCACTGGTCTCCCTATTTTCCCCTAGTATTTTCTCCCTCCCAAGAGAAACTAGGTTGTCCTGATAGCTAGAACTCTCAACCAACTCACTCGTGACTGCCTATACTCACTGTATGAGACAGTCGGCCTTGGCTTGATCAACATGTTCTCGAACTCAACCACCTTGCCTTGATCACCTAAAGGCAATTACCCTGTCTTTTCTCTAGATTTGATACATGGGAAACTGTATGTGTATCATGGGTTTGGAGTCCATGTCATCCATCTCTACAAAACGTTGCGTACGCTAGCAATGCTTTTGTGTTGTATTTCAAGCGGGTTCAACGATGCGCTTTTGATCGTGTTGCGTAGTCCTATATCCGCCAAGGTGCAGCCGATTGTGACGACTTTCTCTCCTAGCAATTTCCCTCGACAGTCATTTACTGGGCGAATGCAGAGCGTCCAATCCAGTTATGTCTGTCATCGTGCCGAATGACGTTCATCTAAACTCCAGCGTATCTGTTCTCATATCATCCATGCGTATCGTCGTTCTGTTTGGACATGTTCCAGCTTTCCATCCAACGACGAGCATAAAACTAGGATGCCTGCCGGTTGGCTACTCAAAGTGGCCGAGGGGCTGTCCACATATACCTCATTGCTCAGCACGGGGCCCTGGGGGCCGCGAACGGGCCTGTCCTCGACCGGTGTAACCCGCCATGTCAGAATCGAAGAAACTCCGCATCACGCCGGACACGCTCCGCTTTTTCTCCAGCGAAGTGGACGAGATCGTGACGCTCACCCATTGCGTCGAGTCGACCTATCGCACAAACGCACGTAGCAGAGTGCAATACGAGGAGCTACGCGGACAGGCGACCAAAATTGACGAGATCCATGGCGAGAGGCAGGATTGCATGCATGCTTGCATGCGCGAGACACGACACTCAGCGACCACGAGACGAAGTGGTCCGACAAGCCAGGAAGGATGCGCGAGCATGTGTTCAGTGGGGAAATGCGGCGAGACGCCGCTCAAGCCGCGGGTGCCAGCGGTGACACTATTTTTGCCCCTCTCTGTAGGTTGTGATGTTCCATAATACTGACGATGGTGATGATTGCTCGCTAAAGCTGAAACAAGAGTACTATCGGCTGTTGCCTCACTGTATCCCAGGCGTTCGAGTTTGAGCAACAATTCAACAAAGAGGATGTCTTTCCCCACTCTCTCCTGAGTACGCCTAGGAACTGAGCTGTAAAATTCTAGATCTGACAATCTAGAGAAGTTACAGACCGATGTGCCCGAGCTTGCTTCCAGCGCCGCCGCCTACTCTGCAGGGTTTACGAACATGGACAAAACATCCTTGCTCGGTTCCATTTCTGGTCTTTGCCTTGTTTTGTGGTCTTTTTTGTATATTATGTTATGTCTCTAATGACACAGACTCCAACATTAAATCAAAGAATGTATTGGTCAGGTCTCAAACCTTGAATGATATGTCACCTTTCGCGAGTCGAAACGGCCAGCCGCTTCGAATTTTCCGCCGAATCTCTCGTCAGGATGCATGTCGGTATCGCTTTCCCGCTCGCTGTTTCACCTGCGCGCGCGCGCGAGGATATAAAAATATGGACAACGGCATGACAGTCGGAAAAGCATTTACTTCATCATGCTGCTCCGTGCCCGAAGCCGTTCACCATAAAACCAGATAAAAATCGGGAACGGCACTCCCATAGCAATTGCGAGCGCGGCGAGGAGCGAGTTGCCCACGCCGAGGCCCAGAGCCCCGAACATCTGGGCCCCAAACAGGGGGAATGCGAATGCGAGTAGGGACCTGCTGACCTGCATACGACGACGGATTAACCGCTGACTCGGCACAGACAATCATCGGATAAAAGACAGCCAGAGAGACGCACCGACGCCGCGGACAGCGCAGAAGCTGCGTAGGTGAACGTATCCACGAGGTAGAGATGAATCGGGAGGCTGAAGGGCAAACATAGAAGTGAAAAGATTGATAAGGTTAATATCGGCCCCCGCTGCAACGGTCCGAATGCTTCTCGAAGGGGACGTACAACGTCATCATCGTTCCAAAACCAAAAATACTGGTGCCGATTATAGGCATTATCCAGTGTGTCCTGGCCTCGGCCGACCATCCATACCAACTATGGAAGCGCCCAGGGGATAGCGTGCAACGTCAACATTAGCCCTAACTCCGCCCTGCTAAAGATAGTCACGTACAACAGCCCGATGGGGATGATCAGTGACCCAACAAGGATTGCTGGAACTCGCATCTCTGGTTTTCCTTGACCACCGTTGCGGGCGGCGAGCTGTCCCCTCCCAGGTGTGCATTCAATGGACGAAGCTTGAAAGGATAGGAAACGTACCTCTCGATACATCTTGTTTCCGTAGTGCCCTCCCACAAATGACGCCACCGTGAAACCTATGCCTACACCGAGATATGCCAGGCCAGCGATGCCGGTACCGAAATGGTACACGTCATTAAACAAACCTATGGTCTATTGGATTCACCGACCGCGAACAGATTCTCGGACGTACCAGGGAACGTGGTGAACATGAGGTAATAAATGCCTATAAGACATTAGAACCAGTCCGGGGCAAATATATCAACGCGCAAAAGCCTGACCATACATGCTACTCGAGTCAGTACTGCACATAGAAACGACTAGAATAGACTCACAAGGCCATATATGAACTAAAGATGAAGCAGACGATGCTTCCGGTCAACAGCATGAACGGCCTTTGAAGGTTGGCAAGAAGGTAATTTAGGCGGTCACGATTTCCTTGAGCTCGAGGAAGATGTGTTTGGGTTTCCGATGCTTGCCCAGCTGCCCTTGTCTCCTGCATGATCCGTTGGCGGATGACAGGGGCATACGTCTCACGATACAGAAGGACGCCGCCTGCGAGAGCAAGTGCAGAAAGGCCAGCGACGAGGATGAAGAGATATCTCCACCCAATAGTTTCGGTCATAAATCCACCGATTGCGGGACCAATCGCGGGTGCTCAAGGAGACCGGATATCAGAGTAATGCAGGCAAGCTCCGAGTATTTAGACCCACCAAAAACGGGACCGAAGGTATAGACCGCCATCGCCACAGCGCGGTCCTCGGCTGCAAAGACGTCTGTGACAATACCTCCACCAAGGGAGTTGGGTGAACCACCCGCAAAACCGCCTGCACTAATTTCAGAGTCGGTTCAATAGAAATCGTTCTTTAAACATACAGAGAAAGCGGAAGCAGAGGAAGGTGGCTTTAGATGGAGCGAATGCACAGCCCAGGTTAAAGAAGATAAACAACAAGTTGTTGATGTGAAGAACCTAGAAAAACCGTGGATAAGGTACATCCGCAAAAGGAAGGTAAAACGGGAAACCCACCCAGATTCTACCGAACATTTCCGATAACGGCGCAAAAAAGAGCGGGCTCAGAGCATAGGAAAGCATAAATATAGATAGTAGCAAAGGGACTTCTGTATCGTTGACGATATGATATTGAATTGCGATTTGCGGTAAAGCAGGTGCCATCATAGAGCTAACAATGGCGGCGACGACGGTATAAGCTGAGACCTATCATGTCGCAAGGACACGTGTGTGTTTGAGTATCTTCGTTGTAGAAGGGACAGGGTGAACCCACCACGCCTACTGCTGCCCACTTTTTCTGTCGAGGCCAGTTGCGTGGATTCCTTGTATTGAGCGCCCAGTCCTCGTCACATTCGACATCTCCGGAAGCTTTACTATTTTTCGTGAGGGTGATCCGGCTTTCTTGACATTCTGCTGGTACCGGCGAAAGAGAGATATCAGAAACACTCTTCATCATTACGTCCAATTGGCGCCCGAATTGCGCGGCTGCAGGTGACAGCGGTGGGGAGACATGGTGAGTTGCACGATTGTCGATATCCATGAGTCACAGAGTGGAGAGAAGAGTGACCCAGGGAAACCTATCTGCGGGGAGAGGAAGGGGTAAACTGGCCGACTAATCCAGGATCCTTCCCGCGGGTACAGACACATCTGCACGATAGACAGGCGGATATATCTTGGATTCGCGTCGGTGAACAGGGATAGCTCCTGGGCCAAGCATGGAGTTCACCGAATCTCCGGAGAATGTCCAAAACGTGGTCTGGCACATTTGTGCGGTGTGTCGCGACGTTTCAGCTCCGAGTCAGGTAAACCGAACGAGAGTTCGGAGTTCCGGGGATGCGGGTCAGGTGGGACTACTATCCCAGAATACCGTGACGTTGTCCTACAGTATATCGCCCGGCCGACGTACGTTATTGGATGATGACAGTGGGTACCGCGGAGTCATGCCGTTTAGGCGACTACGAGATGGGGTTCGAGGTTGCGCAAACTTGCAAGTGGCGGTACTATATCCAACTTGAAGCTAAGTAGTTACTATGCAACCACGAGAAACTCGGTGCCGTACCACGAAAGCGAAGGTACTCCAAAAGCCATGAGACGGTAATTTTGTGGTATTATCACCATTCATAGATAACTCTGGGACTTATCAAATGTGTTTCTCTTCGAAACAGTACTTTCAGAAACTCCCACAGGGGACAGCGCCACAGAATGGAACTCACGACGCTCTATAAACGCCAACGGAATAGCGATGGGATTTCAGGTCGGGGACTAAATCGTGCTTGTAGTGTCCCGTTTTGCTTGGGACCACGTTTTGCTGGCACAAAGGTTGTCCCGCGGAGTGGAGCCTTCTTCACCTGACCTCTCGTTCATAAAGCGTTCGCGCCGATGCCAGCGTAAACTTCAGATATTACCTGTCATGGGTCATGGGAAGGGAGGTCCCGCGACGATGGGTCAAGTGTGAGCATGGTTTAA
>Ga0307510_10003724_pt1 | contig 17822 bp, 18 predicted proteins | sample 12_EM_MG_FD_207224 | JGI IMG/M metagenome (GOLD analysis project Ga0307510, IMG submission 207224) | Populus trichocarpa ectomycorrhiza microbial communities from riparian zone in the Pacific Northwest, United States - 12_EM | ecosystem: Host-associated > Plants > Roots > Unclassified | place...
GGCCACGCCGGTGGAGGCATTCACGCTGGCGTAGGCGATAGCCGTCGTGCCGTCCTTGAACGTCACAGTACCGGTTGGACTCGAACCGGTGACGATCGCTTTGAGGACTGTGCTCTGCGTGACGAAGGTCGGGTTGACGGTGCTCGAGTCGAAGGCCGTCGTCGTCGCCCCGGGAGGATTGACGGTCTGCGCGAGTGCGGCGGAGGTACTGGTCGCGTTGGCCGTGTCGCCGGCATATACAGCCGTCAATGTGTGCGACCCTGCCGCGGCAAAGCTCACCGTCACGGTGGCCACCCCGGCACTCACGCTGGCATTGGCGATCGTTGTCGTGCCGTCCTTGAAGGCGACGTTGCCGGTCGGACTCGAGCCCGTGACAGTCGCCTTGAGGACCGTGTTCTGCGTGACGAAGGCCGGGTTGACGCTGGAGGTCAATACCGTGGACGTGGCCGCTTGTCCCCAGGCGCTTCCGGCAAACAGCGTGAAGGACGCAAGAAGCAGAAGAAGTATTTGTCTGCCAGCCAGCGCAAATCCCACCGAACGCTTTGTATGAAGGCGGGTCATCTTGCGGCTCCCGTCACCTGTTGCACCCGGTTGAGCGCATCAAACGCTCTCGTGACGGTTCGGGCCAAGTTGCCAGAAGGATCCTTGATTTGGTCTTGCGTACGGTTGCCCGCGTTGTCGAGCGTGTAAGCGATGGAGTTGCCCGCTTGGTCGGTCACCTTTGTCAGGCGGTGTGCCGCATCGTAGGTGTACGTGATCGAAGTCGTGTCGGGCAGCGCGAGTTGGATGAGTTGGCCGGCCGGATCGTAGGTATAGACAGTCTGCTGTCCGGCGATGGTGGTACTGGTGAGTCGCTGCCTCAGGTCGTACGTGTTGTCTGTGACGAGTCCGTTCGGATCGATGGAGCGCAGCACCTGGCCGTGCTTGTTGTAGCTGGTGAACTGGGTCGTCTGTCCTGCCGGATTGGTGACTTGGCTGAGATCGCCAATCGTGTGGCCCACGGTATTGGGGTCGGTGCCTGTGAACGCGGTATCGGTGTAGTAAGCGTAGGTCGTGCTGTGGTTCAGCGGGTCGGTGGCGGTGAGCACCTGGCCGTAGCTGTTGTACGTCCAACTCTGTACCCGGTTGGCCACGCTGGACTGCAAGGCGGCAGTGAAGCCAAGGTGGCCATCAACGTCTGTGGTGGCTTGCTGGACTTGCTTGCACAGCACAGCGATGGGCTTGCCATCGGGCAGCAGAGCCGTGCTCGGGGCGCAGGACGTCACGGCGTTGCCGTTGAACGGGTCCGGCTGGCCGTTGTAGACACTCGTGGTGATTCGACCAGGCTCAGCCACCATTGTCGCCAACAGCCAGTCCGGGTGCCACGCGGTGCTGATCTTGCGACTGCCCGAGGGGAGCGTCGCATTGCTGACGGTGACGCCGCTGCAGCTTGTGGCGTTGCTCAATCCTTCGACCCGCGTGGTCTCCAGATTTCGAGTCAGGTCGTTTGCAAAGCAGGCGCGGCCGCCGTTGAAGTCGTCCTTGCTCGCAACGTTGCCGTTGGCGTCATAACTGATCGCGCTGCTGCTGGCTGCAGAGCCAGAGCCGGCAGGTTGGCTCTGGGAGACCAGTCGGCGTTCGCCGTCTGGACCTGCTTCCCACGACAACCTGCTCTGTGAGTTCGTGCCAGGCAAGGTCACTGTCGTCGATCCACTCGTCGAGTCGTACGTCAGCGACGAGCTGTACTTGTCGACGCCACCGGCGCGTTCGGTCGATACCGCGACGTTGCCACCGGAGTACGTGAAGGTGGCTTGACGAACCCCGTTCTCATCGACGACTCCGGTGAGCAATCCCGGCGCCGACGTCACACCCGTATACGTCGGCTCGTTGTACAAGTAGGTCTTCGCGCTGGAATCTGGATAGGTCACCGCGCTGATCGCCGCAAAGTTGTCGACGGTGTAGTTGATCCTCTGTCCGTCGGGCAAGGTCACGAAGGAATACTGACCGGACGTCGGATCTTTGGTATAGGTGATGGTGCGGCCGCCGGGGTTCGAGGACACCACCAATCCGGCGCCTTGATTCGTGTAGCTCAGCACCTTTCCGTCGGTGAATACGTGCTGAACCAATGCGCCGGTGTTGTCGAAAACATAGTAGCCGTCGCTTTGGGTTTTAAGCGCCCACTGCACGGCCCCGCTTGGTAGGGTCGAAACGCTAAGGGTGGATTTGCCCAGCGCAGTGGTCGTGAAGACTCCTGTCGGGCCTTCGGTATATATTTCGCGACTTCCGCTTGAGAGAAATATCCAGACTTCCTTCTGACCAGTGTCCGGTTGAGTCTTGATGAGGGGAAAGCTTCTGGGGGTATCTACCTGCGTGCCAGTTCCAGGTTTCCAGGCCAGGATTGAGGCAGTGAAGCCGCTTGCAGTAGGAAGCACAGTTCCGCTTCGCCCTGTGAAATCAGCAAGGACGATTCCCGCGGATCCCCACATCCAGCGCCCGCCGCCGCCGCTGGAGTAGTAGCGACCGACGTGCAGCAATCCATCGGCAGAAGCGTAGTCGGTCTCGGCCTCGTTTTGAGTCTGATCGACCGGGCTGATGGGGTCGCCGAACAGCGGCTTCTTGGCCTTCGATTTGTCGCAGATCGGGCAGTCCGGTACTTCTCGTTGGCACCATTGAGCGCGAGACTGTATCTGCTGGCCATTGACGTCCACATACGTTGCTGGGCCACTGTGCATCGACCATCCCCCTTGGGTGGGGCACATGTCCTTTCCGTAAGTCGCAATCGACGCACCACCATCGTCAGTGGTGCCTGAACTACCAGGCTGTCCTTTACAACTAGGGCCGAAGTATGTGGAAACATTGGTGACGGTCATCAACCAGTTTCCTTGTCCATTCATAATCACCGTCAAACCAGCTGCCGGAATACTCGCGTTGTAGTGGTTTGATTTTCGGCAACCACTACCGCACTCGGCGCCGGCAGCGGAGGCTAGGCATTGGCTGTATTGCTGATCAATCGAGGCATTCCAAGCGTCAAGCGCGGCGTCAGACGTTTCGTAGTCCCCTGTATTTCCGCAGTCACCCCAGATGCACCATGCCCAAGTGAACGATCGATACTCGGTTTTCGCCGAAGCGTTGCTTGAAAATAGCGACAACGCGAGCGTACAGATCACGATGAGTGTTGCTGCGAATGTGAAACCCGACTTCTTCATATCGACCGTCTCTTCCCAATTCGATCTTGGATCACGTGTGAGTTGACTAACCTCGGGGATCAAACCCATCCCGGCGATCACCGCTGGCCTCCGTCGATGCGAGATGCCCAACTGACTGCCAGCAGCCGCTCGATTGGGGTGGCGCAGTTCTGCACGTATGCGGGGTCGGCATCTGTCTCTGGTTCGGACTCGCTCACCTCGTACAGGCCGGTCATGCCGGAGGGGCTGATCTCATCGATCCGGGGCAGGCCGCTCAGTCGTTGCGTTATTCGAGACCGGATGGTCTGGACGGCAGGGTCGCGGGTGGTGAACGTGGGGGCAACAGACGAGATCTGCGCGATCGCTGGTTGCAGCATGCACGTAGCAAAGCACAAGGCCTCAGCCACACGAAGCATCGCCTTCAGCGGCCCACCAGCAGCGCCGCGTTCTTCCCTCTGGCTCATGAGCCTACCCTCCCCAGGGTGTGTGTTCTTGCTGTTCTTCAGCCTCCGAATCGGTGCGACCTATAAATAAGGGCGCAAAGAAACAGGACTCACCTCATCCTCTCAGCTGCATTGGGCTCGCGCAAGATGTCAGCTCTTACAGATGTCAGGCAGCGCGGGATGCGCTACACGTCACCAGGCAGCTCCAGGGACGCGCTCAGGTTCCTCGTTTGGGACGCCTAGAAAGAGCGTTTCTACGGACTTGATCGGTCCTTGCCGTCGCGAGAATCACTCCCATGCGGCGGATCGTCTGTCGTCGTAGAGACCACCTGTACAAGCTCAGCAATGCAGGCCCGGACTCGTTCTTCTCCACCGGTGCCGGCGAGTACCTGCATAGGACTCAAGCCGTCCAGCTGAGCGCGCGGCACGCGCATCCACAGCTCCAGGGGACCCACGAGCGTACCGGGTGCCTCGGGCTGCAACGCGTGCCCGAGCTCGAGAAGGATGCGCCGAATCGTAGCCAGGGCCAGGAGATCCGAGACCCCGCTCGACGCAGCCATGCGCTGAGACCGTCAGACCACGTCCACAGGCGACGCAATCACCCGCTGGTAGCGCGCCATCACCGCCGGATCCGACACCCCGAGCCATCGCGCAACTTCATCCGCTGCCTTGCCCCGACGCAACTGGCGCAACGCGAACGTGTGTCGAAGCCGAAAACTTCCACCTTCCACATCGTCAACCCCAGCAGCGCGCAAAACATCCTTCGCCGCGTTGTACTGCCCCACCTTGCCCCAAGGCTTGCCCGTCGACTTCGTGGACGCAAACACCATCGACCCGGGAACCCCCTGTTCCACCCGCACCTCGAGCCAGTAGCGCAGCAACTGACCCGCCCAAGCCGCCACCGGCGTCTCACGCGCCGACGAGTTTCCGTTGCCGGCGACGCGCAGTTTCCAAGGCACGGACTTGGTGGTGCCACCGTCGCTCACCACATCGGCCAGCTCAAGCGCCCTCACCTCGCCCGGTGTGAGCCCCGCCCCCAGCATGAGCGCAACAGAAGCCCGGTTGCGCACCTCCTGCCAAGGCTGGCCAGCAGCGGCCCTGCGCGGCCTAACGGAAGACAGGTACGTGACCAGGAGCTTGGCTTCAGAGGCGGCCAAGAAGTCCGGCAGCGGATCCGTGTCCGCTGAGTTCGCATAACGGATATCAGGCCTGCTGCCGATGAGGTCGGCGGCCGCTCGGTTAGGCGCCAGGTCATGAGTCCGGGTGTAGTGCGACAGGACCCGGTCGACGAGACGCACCAGGCGCCAGGCGTAGCGAGCCGAGAGCTCGCCAGAGCCACCACGCGACCGCAGATACGCATGGAGATCCGAAGCGGCAATGTCGGCGATCGCGATGCCCTGACCTACCGCCCAAGCCGTCAGCGCCGACCACATGTGCTCATAGACCTCGGCCGAGGACTCGCGGTGCAGTGTCCCCGCCTGCCCTGCCTCGGCCAGCCAACCCTGGAACGCCTCAATGTACTCAGCAGGACTCGCGGTTTCAGCATGAGCGAACAGATCGAGGTTCATTGAAGGAATTCAAAGAATGAACTAACCGCATTGGCGTTGCATTCTAGACCCGAAGCCAAAGTCAGCGGGCTGCGCCCGCGACATTGAACACCAGCGCCAACAACAAACGGCCTCTGCGGTTAGTTCATTTTCTGTTAGCTTCGTTGGTCAATCGCCAGCTAGCGGTGTGGGTGCGCTTTGAATGCCAGGCGCGTATTCCGCTCAAGTCGTCACCACATTCGGATTCAAGCCGGCAGTTCGCTCCGATCCAAACGGCGGAGTCAGGCGAGGCATGGTTGTCCGCGGCGGTGGGCGTCGCCTGCGACGAGCGCACGCCCGACGCGTGAGTAACTCGTGTTCGGCACCCAGGATCCGTGCCTTCGACGGCAATGTTTCCATTGAGTCGGCCGCGATCAGTGTCAGCAATGTGTCGCCTAGTACGCTGCCGCGTGGCGATTCCCTATGGCTCGACCCGGCCAAGAGGAGACACTCAGCGCGTTCCCACTTAGCCGACCTTCATCGCAATCAGCGGCGTCGGAGCTGCCTCACCGTGGTGAGCCAGCCGCCGATTCTGCTCGCCTTCGAGCATTCAGGAGGCGACGGTCTGCCCCTCGCATTGCAGTCTTCGAGTCAGCGATGTCAGGTAAGGATTGGTGAGCTGCCGATCGGTAGAAAGAGCTCGCCACCGGTACCCGACCCGTTGCTGCCAGCTGCGCACTGGTAAAGCGGTCGTTCAGCCGCAATGATCCCCGCTCCCCTGGATGGGATGTGGGCACTTCGCCAACAGCCGGTCATCTCTCGAGCGACCTGTTGGCCCAGCCGTACACTTAGTTCGCGATGATTCAGGGGAGCACACGCTTCGGAGCGTCCTGCCGAGTTGAATCCAGCCGCCTAGTGCAGCAAGCAAGTCCCGAATATGGCGGGGAAACTGTGCGCACATGCAAGAACTAACGAACTGCCGGCAGCGCCAGCGCTGGAGGATTGGATGACGACGGCGAGCATGAGGCAGCAAAGATATCGTCTTTGATCGGGGTTCAGAGTTCGCCCCGTGATGCTCTCTCAGTCTGGCAGTGGTGGGGATCCCGTTGCCCCCACCATAGTGCGACACAACGATTGTTATTGGGAGGGGCATCATGAAAAGGGTACTCATCACGACAGCGACATTGCTCGCTCTCCTCTACACCGACCCGACGTTTTGCGCTGATCGAGCAGCTTCCGAGGCAGACCTTCAAAAGGTCCAGGAGCGCATCCGCGACTTTGAGAAAGATGTTGCGGTGTTGTCAAGCTCCACCTCTACCAGACTGGACGCACAGGACAAGCGCATCGGGGACCTGGGTGTCGCGGCCACTCAGCAGGGCACGATCGCTTCATCCATCGCGAACTACATCAGCTGGACAGGCATCGGCATCACCCTGCTGGTTGCCATCGGCAGCATCTTTACCTACTTCGGCGCCAAGAGCCGAGCAGTGAAAGAGGCCCAGTCTGCTTCAAGGCAATGGTTCGAAGATAACAGGGGCACTCTGCAGCGTGAGATCGACGGACTTCGCCGCCAGGCGAAGGAGGTCGCAGATCAGATGGTCGCTCATGAGTCAGCCGTAAGACTACAAAGAGTCAAGGTTCAGAAAGAAATGGACGCAGTCGCCGATCTGTGTCTCAACTTCACACATAACGGCGGCGAGATCTTGTCGCAACTGCCTGCAGTTAGGCATGTCCGCGAGGTGAGCGATACCTTGCGCGACAAACCGGAGTCGCAGTTCACAGCCGTCGATCACTATTCGCGAGGCGTCAGCCACCTAACTACCGGAAACTACCAGTCGGCCCTCGGCTCCTTCGAGTCGGCTATCCAACGACTCGACGACGAGACGCCCGAGAGTACCTCGCAGCTTGCGCGCCTGCTGTTCATGAAGGCAGGGACGCTCGTTCGGATGGGCAAGGACGCGGAAGCTGTCAATTCATACGACCAGCTCTTCCAGAAGTTCGAAGGTGACGCGCGTGGACAAGTGCACGAGTGGGTCGCCAAGGGTTTGGTTAACGCGGCGGGCGTACTTGGCCGGATGGGCAAGGTGGCGGAAGAACTTTCCTTGTACGACACGGTGGAGGCCCGCTTCGGCCAGTCGCAAGACCCGACCGTAAGGGCGGTTGTGGCGTCTGCCCTTGCCAACAAGGCAATTGCGCTGTCGACCGATGGGAGGAGTGACGAGTCCCTAGCCACATACCGGGATCTGAAGAGCCGTTTTGGCAGTGACCCGAGTCCGGGAGTCCGAGAAGAGGTGGCGCGCGCACTTGTCGATAAGGCTGTTCTCGTGTCCCAGCGTGGGACGCCAGACCAAGAGCGCACCGTCTACGATGAAATCGATCAACTCTTTGCTGACGGTGACAGTCCCGGAGTCAGGCAGCATGTCGTCAGAGGTTTGTTTTCCAGAGCGCTTTTCATGGCAAGCCAAGGTCTTCATGATGACGGGAATGCTATCTACGAGCGCATACGCCAGAGGTTTCTTTCCGACACCGATACGAACGTCCGGCACGCACTCGTTTCAGGATTCCTCAATCAAGCAATAACACTTGAGCGCAGCGACCAGTTGGTGGATGCGATGCGCCTCTGCGAAGAGCTTGAGCGCCGCTTTGCGAGTGATACATCGGAGGCAGTGCAAACCCAAACGATGCGCGTCAGAAACTGCGCAGCGTTCGTTCAGATCTTGCTGGCTAAACAGGGGTGGCATGAAGTTGCCGTTCGGAAGCAGTGCCTCGATAAGGCCTTTGCCCTACTTACAAGAACCCGGCAGGAAGTGAGCGGCAAGACCCTATGTATGGTGCTGGGAAACCTCAGCTACTGTTCCTTCTTACGGGGCAACCATGCCGCTGCGCATGATGCTCTGCGCGAGTGTCAGCAGATAGCCGACCACGAGATCCGTGAGGGCCTTCTGGACGATGCGAAGCGCCATCGGGTTGACGACGTCGACGCGGCTTATGAGCGTCTCGTTGCCGAGGTTTTTGGTGCGTAGGGGCCGGAGTTTCCGGGTTCGCCGATTCGATCTGTCTCGCTACCAGCCAGCGTCCAAAGCACGTCAAGCGGACTCCACCGCCCCCTCCCGGATTTGGGACTTCCGGTTCACGAGGCCGACTCAATCCACTGCACACTCATCATGCTGGACACCCTGGAACAGCACGCCCACCGCGCAACTGGTCGACTGCCCGCAACCGCTCACTACTGGTCAGTGCGTGGTGTGCGCGAATACTCAGAGCAGCTGAGCGTCCGCCAGTACGTGGCCGAAGCGCCGCAGCGCGCTCGCGAGAACGGTGCCGTGATCGACGGTGGCCTGGGTTATGCGGCAACTTCGGATCTCTCCGAACCCGGACTGGGGGAAGCCTTCGAACGGGCGCACCTACTGGCGCGTGCCACTGAAGGCCGGACGGTGATCGACTACGAGCGGATCGCGCGGCTTATCGCTTCGGGGCGCTACGCGAGCCTTGTCGAGCGCCACTCTGCCGGAGAAACTCTGCTGGCTATCTAGCAAGGTCGCGAGTTGAGATGCGGCCATCTGGTCAGTATGTCAATCAAATACCGTATTTTGGCCAATATACTGATCACATGACTGGTTGATTGGATGCGTTGCATGTCGCCGTGCAGTCCGAAGTCGCCCTCGCCTAGCGGCCACCTCGTTGAGCAGCGATCGCGAGGAGCTCTTCAGAACTCGGCTTGTCCCAGTCCGCACCCTTGAAGAAGCGGATGAGCTCGCCAGCAACGAGCTGGTGCTTCCAGCCATGGGTCTCAAGTCGCTTGCGCACCGACGGGTGCGCGCCTCGCTCGATAAGATGTGTACGCAACCTATCAACCCATTCGGCCTGCACACTCTCGGGAAGCGCCTCGAACTCCGCGACGACGAGCGCGCGCCGGCGGCTGACCCATTCCGAGGTCCATCCTTCCACCGCTGCAAGAGCGGCAGCCGTGTTGCGGACGGGCATCTCGTCGGCTTCGTCCGCGGCCTTTTTCGCGGCGCTGGCTGAGTTTGACTCGAGCAGCGCACGCAAATACCTGTAGGGATCTCGAAGCGGCTCTGGAAACTCGCTGGCGATCCGCTTGTGGAGCGCGTCGAGGCCCGCAGCCATGGCCTCGTTGCCGTGAGCCTGGATCAGACTCTCGGCGTCTTCCGAACGAATGCCGGCGGTCGTTGCCCGCACCACCTGAGACATATCGACCGGCACTGGCGGGTGACGCAACGGTAAGGAGTCTTGCTTCTTCTTCGCCACCTTGAACTGAATGTCCGAGATGAACCGTCCGGCCTTGTGCTCGATCAGCTCGACATCGAGGTCAGTCACCGCATTGATCTCTGCAATCGCTAGCTTCAGCACGTCGCGTTTGAAGAATCGGTATTCCTGCTTGATGGAATCTTCGGTATCCGGGCTGCCCGTCAGCACCGGGCGCCACCAGGGCCAGGGCTGTCGCGCCGTGAGGCCCACGTCGCGATACCGGGCGCAGATTTCGTACAGCACGACGCCAGAGTGGCGCCGCAGTTGCGAGATGACGTCGAGGCGGAGCCGGGCGAACCGTTGAGGCTCCAAGAGCTCGTGCTTGATGTTGGGTGCGAAGGACCATTCGACCCAGTTCTCTCCGGATTGCTTGTAGACCTTGGCATGAGCAAGCAGCCCCGCCACATTCCAAGCGTCGCCCTCCCCTGCGGTCGGAGATTGCCATTCGACGGTGGTACTGACCATCGCGCGAAGATGTTGCTTGACGATCTCCCGGGCGTTGGAATTGAAGTCAACCCCGCGCAGAATGCTTTGCAGCGGGGCGCGGAACAACTCTTGCTCAATGCCCTGCTCCTGCGCGATGTAGAGGAGCACGTTGTAGGCTTTGCGCGCCAACACTGTGATCTTGCTGGACTTGGTCGGCACGATGGCCAGCGTGTTCACCGGCTTCCGCAGCGGGTTCTCAACAAGTCCCTTCTGGGATGCCATCGCGCGACTCATGTGAGTTGGTCCATTCCGCGATGGTAACGTGAGTGGCGTTGATCACACGAAGGAGCAAAGTCCCAAATGTCCTCACCTGTGCGCGACTTCGAAGTCATCGGCCGTGACAGAGCTTAGGAGGCACCCGCCTAAAGGGCCTCACGTGAATTCCGGTTCTCTGGATGACTGAAGGGCGTAACGGCCGAGGCCCCTGCCGTGTGGGGTGCCGACAATCAAGACGCGCGCGGAAACGCTCGCGATTCATGAAACCGGCACGTTCCAGAGAGAGACGCAGGCCCAAAACAGCTCACGTCTGGCCAATGCTTACGCGGTTTCGATGCTCGTCGCCGCCGCTATGCCTCGATTCGACACTTGCCCGCATCCACTCACGGACGGTCCTAACGGACCTCACCTGTCACCCCGTATCCTCTCACTTACCCTCCTAAAGGTGCTCACGCGACCTCCTATTGCCCCTCACGTAGAGTGAGCTAAGTGACTGATTCAATGGTTGTTTTTGAGAGCTAAAGATATTGAAGGCTTGAAGGTGTTTGAAACTATTGAACCCGTATCGGGCGATTTTTTCTCCAAGAACCTCCAATCCAGCCTTCGATGTCCAATTTGCCGCGACTTGAAGGCGTTGACTTGACGCTTTTCAGCGGAAATCTAAGCTAAACGTAAAGCGGGCGCTAAACTAGGGTTTGGAGGACGTCATGTCAAAACTCACCATCAAGTCGCCTGCGCCGATTGGCCTCGCAGACATCGCCGAGCAAGCGGCGCATTCGATCGAGATGATGTCGCAGATTCGATCGGCGATGCTCTCCCCGACAACCCGAAAGGCTTCTCCGGTATGGAACCTGAGTCAGTTGGCGCAGTTGCTCAACATCGAGAAGGGATCCCTTACACATCGCATGTCTCGCGGCGACCTGCCGCAAGGCGAACTCAACGAAGTGGGCAACCGGCGTCAGTTCACGTTGTCTGAAGTCCGCGCTTGGGTCCGGGAGTATCGCAAGGAAAGCCTCCGGCCGGCCCGTGCGGAAGCGGTCACCGTGAGCGTGGCCAACTTCAAGGGAGGGGTTGGCAAGACCACCACGGCCGTCACGCTGGCGCAGGGTATGTCATTGCTTGGGCACAGGGTTCTCGTCATCGACACGGATCCGCAGGGCTCGCTCACCACCCTCTTTGGCATCCTGCCGGACTCCGAGGTTGAAGAGGAGGACACGATTCTTCCCTTGGTCATGGGAGCGGAGACGTCGATTCGCTATGCGATCCGCCCGACCTACTGGGATGGTATTGATCTGGTACCCGCCGCTCCTCTGTTGTTCGGCGCTGAGTTCGCCCTTCCCGCGCGGCAGACCAAGGAGGAGGGATTCGAGTTCTGGAATGTCTTGAACTACGGAATCGACGACGTCCGAGGTGACTACGACTTGATCGTCATCGATACCCCCCCTGCCCTGTCATACACGACCATCAATGCGCTCTTGGCGAGCAACGGGATCATCATGCCGTTGCCTCCGAGCACATTGGACTTTGCGTCGGCTGCGCAGTTCTGGTCGCTCTTTTCTGATTTGACCACCCAGCTGCTGACCAATCGTGGATTGGACAAGCACTTCGATTTCATGAACATCTTGCTCAGCCGCGTCGATAGCTCCGACGCCACGGGAGCAATCGTCAAGCAGTGGATCCAAACCACTTACGCCAACCGGGTGTCGGTGCTGCCAATGGAGATTCCAAAGTCGGCCGTTACCGCTTCGGCCACGGTGGAGTTCGGCACGGTCTATGACATTACCAAGTACGACGGTAATGCGCGGACGTTCTGATGGTCGGCTATATCGAGACATCGGTGCAATCTGTTTGGCGCCGCCAGCTCGAGTCGGACCTAGGCGTGGGCAAGGTGCAGCTAAGCGCTCCATTGTTGAACCGTTCAACACCGGTCGTCCAGGGAGTTAAATGATGGTTAGGAAGATGTTTGAAAAGGCCGGGATGATCCCCGGACTGCAGGCAGGCGTGAAGCCGGCGGCAGACGCTCCGACCGCCCATGACCATGGCAAGACGAAGACCGCCCCGGGAACCATGATGGGTTTTCTGACGGCGCAGTCGACCGCTATCCAGGAGGCCGAGGCGCTCAAGGAGCGGGTGAAAGTTTTGGAAGGTGAGGCGCCGTTGCGCAAGCTCGACCCGCTGGCGATCAAGCCGTCTAAATGGGCCAATCGCCACGAGGCTTCGTTTCTGACCGCAGAATTCCAAGAGTTGAAGGCCGAAATTGCTGCTGCAGGTGGCAATGTCCAGCCGATCAAGGTTCGTCCGATGCCGGTGTTGAACGGTTCAACAGCGACAGGTGAATCCGTCTTCGAACTGATCTTTGGGCACCGGCGCCATCGCGCCTGCGCAGAACTGGGCCTTCCCGTCCTCGCTGCCATCGAGGAAGCCTCAGATGTCAGTCTGTTTGAGCAAATGGAGCGCGAGAATCGAGGCCGAAAGAATCTGTCCGCATGGGAGCAAGGCACGATGTATCGTCGCGCGCTTGACGATGGGCTCTACAGCTCACTGCGTCGATTGGCAGAAGGTCTTGGGGTTGACGTCTCCCTCGTGTCGAAGAGTGTCTCGTTGGCCCGGTTGCCCGAGGTGGTTGTCGCGGCGTTCCCAAGCCCCCTCGACATTCAGTTTCGATGGGCTGCGCCGCTCGCCGAGGCGATGCAGAAGGACCCAGACGGCACACTATCGCGCGCGCGGGCGATCACGGAGGCTCGAGGCGACCTGAGTGCCAATGACATCCTCTCGAAGCTGATCGGGTTGTCAGCGCCGAGGCAAGGCGCGCAAGCATCTCCGGTCCTGAAAATTTCAAAAGCAGGGAAGGTCGCTGCAACCTTGACGGAAGATGCCAAGGGGAGGGCGGTTGTTCGATTTGAAGCGGGATTGCTGCCGGACTCCAAGCGCAAAGCGCTGGTCAAAGTCATTGAGGACTTTCTCAAGGCCTGAATTCGGGCGGCACCCTTTGCTACGCCCGTCCAAAATGCGGTGAGCTGTGGGTCGGGGAGGGCGATCAGGTCTCCGCCGGGCGTTCGCTTTTACCTGGGTGGGGCATCCTGCGCCAACCTGGATCGGCAAGCCCCGCACTGTTCGTCCGATTCCGTAGCGTGGCGGGGCACGGGGCGCACCAGCATGGGCTTACTGAGCTCTCAGTGATAGTCGTCTTCGAGCTGATGTCGAACGGCCAGAATGTTGATGGTCGATCCATCTCCGATCTCGTAGAGCACGACGTATCCCGCGCTGCGGAATGGAATGACAAGCTCTCGGAGGAAGGGGCTCTGGCCAACTTTCCGGAAAATGAAGGGAGTGCGCCCTAGGTGGCCTTCGACCGCTGCGGTGATGGTGTCGATGGCGCGTTGCGCGGCATCAAATTCTTCGACGGTCTGAGCACGATCGAGCAAGAAATCGAAGAGCCGAAGCAGGTCGTCGCGGGCCGCGTCGGTGTAGCGGACCTCGAAGTCACCCTTCACCCAAGCACCTGCTTGCGCCGTGCATCCAGCCTGCGCTGAAGCTCGCCGTGCACTGCGGTAGCCGAGTGGTAAACGCCTGTGCGCTTGGCATCCATGCTCGACGCCAGGCCACGGGCAACAAACTCGGCCTGCACCTGGCGACGATGAATGGTCTCGCGCATGGCCGTTTCGATCAGACTGGTCAGCGTCTCGCCTTCGCGCAGCACGCTTTCGGCTGCCTCGCGCAGCTCGGCCTCGACGCGCAGGGAGGGGAAGGTTGCGGTTTTCATGATGACAGTGCGTTGCAGATGCGACGCGTTGACTTTATCGGGTTTCGTCCTCGTAGACAACAACTCAGCGTCGACGCCACGACGAGCCACTCCTTCTAGGAGCGGCTGACCGGCGCTGGCCAACGGGAAGCCCGCGCCGTCGCCGAACAGCTGATCCGCGCGCAGCCTGTGCCCACGAGTGTTGGCAGGGCTGGGCGCCTCGAGCTTGCCGGCGGAGAGGGCGGCATCACACGCGACTCGGAGCTCCGCTGGTCATCCCCTCGGCTTCTCAACGGCGCAAAAGAAAAGGCCCAGAACGTGAGCCCTGGGCCTGAATCCACCGCAGGGGTGGAGGAGACAAGCCGCCATTCTAGGGTAAACCCGTATCTCTCTTGGAGATTTTTTGGGGATCTTGGCCAGCGCCTGGAGTGGTCGGTCCTCGCCACCGCGTGGGGTAGGCGCGAGCAACAAACGCGGCTTGGGTCCGGGCGCCGATGAATGGGCTCGTGCAAGGCCGTTCCGATCGCACAGGTTCAGCGTCTCGCCTTCGGGCGGCGCGGTTTCGAAGCGGAGGGAGGAGAAGTTTTGGTCTCCATGATCCGCGCGCATTCCGCTCACCAGTCCATCGTGGGGCAGCGCCTGGAGGTGCGGCCAGGGAAGCGCCGGCAGGAACGGCCTCTAGTGCCTGTAGATTATTGTCATCAGCTACAGGGGCCTGGGCCTGCCGCCCCGAGGGCCCCGGTTCGCTCCGGCGGGCGCCGGGATCCAGTCGCAAGCCCTTTGCCAGGTTGTCGTGCTGCACGATATGTGCTCCAATAGTGCAAATATCGTGCATTCACTATTTGGAGTCTGTGCCATGACCGAAGCAGCCGTCCTCGACGTCCCGGTGCTGGGCGGGACCTACCAGCACTTCATTGACTACCTCAAGGACCCGGATACCTCGGCGCCGGTGCTGTCGCCCAAGCGCTTCAGCCAGGCGCTGCACATTGACCTGCAGACGCTGGCCGAGCAGGCGCACGTTCATCGCAACACCATCAGCCGCGCGCCCGGCTCGCGCGGCGTTCAGGACTTCCTGCGCGAGGCGTTGCGCATCATCAAGGCAGCGACCGACCTGACCGGTGACCTCAACCGGGCGCTGTTCTGGTACCGCACCGAGCCTTTGTCCGTGTTCGGCTACAAGACGGCCGAACGGTTGGTCTCCGAAGGGCGCACCGACGACGTGCTGCGCTACGTCACCTCGCTCGAGGCCGGCGCCGCCGGATGATTCTCACCGCCCTGGGCCCGCTCACGGCCTACCGGATGCACACACCGAAGTGGGCGTCCACACCCACGAGCGGAGCCGGCGCCGCAACCCATGGCGGGCGCGCCAATCGGCCAGGCACGCACGCTCTCTACCTGGCGCTCGAGGCGGACACGGCGGTTCGGGAGTACCAGCAGGTGTCCCCGCTGATGCCGCCGGGCACGCTCGTGAGCTACACGGTGAGCGTCCAAGCGGTGGTCGACTTCCGGCGCGGCTACGACTCGACGGCCTGGTCACCGCTGTGGGAAGAGTTCTACTGCGACTGGCGTGATCTCTGGTTCAACCAGCGCGTCGAGCCGCCCAGCTGGGTGCTGGCCGACGAAGCGCTGGCCGCCGGTGCGAGGGGCCTTCTGTTCGCCTCGCGGATCGCGCCGGGTGGCGTCAACTTGGTCCTCTACAACGAGACCTTGGCCGCCGGCGATGCGCTGACCGTCTACGACCCGGCGGGCGCACTGCCCAAGAACCAGGATTCCTGGCGCTGACGCTAGGTGAGCGCGGCGCCGGACCCTCGCGACACCGGGCCCTCGGCCGGGGGTAACGCACGCCGCGTCAGTTCTTCACACCGTGATAAGTCGCATTATCAAGGTGTCAATTTTCATGTTGCAAAGTAGGCCCCCTTCGGCGACACTGACCTAAGTCCCTGTCGATAAACACATTCCTGTCGGTTTACCCAGTCCGGCGTGCCAACGATCTGATTGTCGAGTCTCATTGAGTTTTGAATTCCTCTCACTCAGTTCTGAACTCCGCGGCGGCGGCGACTTCTTCTGACGTTGGAAGTGCGCAGGCGTGACCCGCCAGGGGTGGCAGCTGTCTCACTGAGTTTCGAATTTCTCTCAGTTCTGAACTCAAGACATCCCCGAGCTGCACGGCGCTGCCTTCTTGTCGCTCGCCACGCCCCGGCCGTCGACCGGTCTGGCGCTGGGCGCGGGTAACCGACCGGAGTAGACAAGTAGCTCGGTGTTACGCTTCTTCAGCAGAAGCCCCCGGCTCCGCTTTTTCCGCGCGCGCCGCGACAGGCTCAACCGTTGGGGGTCTGAATTGGAATCTGTCGACGCGGTCTCGGTTGTAGTCGTCGATGACGCACCCGACTTCACCGAAGCGATCAGCTTGGCTCTTTCTTTGAAGGGCTACGGTGTGCGCACGGCCCACGATGGCGAAGGCGCGCTGGTCTTGATCGAAGATTCGCCCCCGCATTGCGTCATCCTTGATGTCCGCATGCCTCGCCTCGACGGCCAGGCATTGGCTCAGAAGCTCCGAGAACGTTACCGAGACGACATGGTTCTGATCGCAATCTCTGCGTTTGCGCCAGATGATCCCGTCGTCAAGGCGACGTTTGACATCGTCGACCACTACCTTCGCAAACCCTTCGATTTAGAGGAACTCGACAAGATCTTGCCGAGGCTGAGCTAGCGGCCGACGCTGGTGCCGGGAATTCAGAACTGAACGAATGGGGTCTGGCGATGGAAATCATCGAGCACAAGGGGCACCGCATCACGTTCGAAGTGGCCGATCGTGGCAAGGGCTGGACTTGGACATTCCAGATTGACTCGGGGCCGGTGATTGCGAACGCGGGCGCACCTCACCCAAATGAGGTCCTCGCGCGCTTGGAGGCGATCGCGGTGGCGGAGCGCGAGATCGAAAACGCCGCCAGCCTCACGCCACCCCAGCGCCCGAGCTGAGTCGGCTCCAGTCCTTGCGCGCCAAGAATTCAGAACTGAACGAGCGCGTCGACGGTAAATTCGGAACTGAGTGAGACATGAGTGCGAAACGAGGTGAGACGGTCCCCGAGGGCCTCAGCGATGAACAATCGGCCTCCGAAGGCCGGACGGAAAGCTCGACATGACCGAAGACGAAGAGATCACCGCCAGAGCTAAGCACGACTACCGCGAAAGCGGTGGTGGCAGGTATGCGAACCCCTATGAGTCGGGCTCAGCCGGATTCAATGCTTACGAGCGCGGCTGGATGCAAGCTTTGAAGCAGGATGACAAGTCGTCCTTTGTGTCCGCACCGCCGGTGGAGCAGGAGCGACCCCGGCCGGCCGTGCCGCAGGCGCCGAGCGTGAACCTGTATGCGCTTGCCAAAGGGCGAAGCGGGCCTCGCAAGTAAGCACAAGGAAAGGACCCGCAAGTCGGAGGGCTCAGATGTTGATCCCAGTATGTTGAGTTCCTCTATCGAAGCGGTCCATTCTGCGCACGCCCACGGTGCGCTCACGGCACTTGAAATCCTTGGGGGCCTACTCGTGCTTGTCGGATTGTTCCCGATGAGCGCGGATCAACTTCCCGAGGGGCAGCTAGAGAAACTTGATTCTTGGGTGATTGCTCGTCTTCGACGCATCGGCGGCCTTAGGCGAGCAAATGATGCGATCCGAGGTCGCCGCGACCGCTTTCTGGACAGCTTGAGCGAGGAATGGGTAGTTGCTCTTATCGGGGTCGTTGGGGCCGTCGGCTACGAAGGCTTGCGGATTATGTCGGGACCCGCAGGCCTGCCAGATTGGCTCTTAGAGCTGCTAGTCCGTGCCCACGATTTCTTCCTAGGCCTGTTTCCCAGGGGGTGGCTGGTGCACGAGGTCTTATGGGAACGAACGGGAGGAATCTCCGCTTTCAACAATTGGTGGGTAGTGTTCGGAATCTTCGCTGTCGGTGCAGCGCTGCGGCGCCTGTTGCGTTCCTTGCCCTG
>Ga0307510_10003725_pt1 | contig 17820 bp, 18 predicted proteins | sample 12_EM_MG_FD_207224 | JGI IMG/M metagenome (GOLD analysis project Ga0307510, IMG submission 207224) | Populus trichocarpa ectomycorrhiza microbial communities from riparian zone in the Pacific Northwest, United States - 12_EM | ecosystem: Host-associated > Plants > Roots > Unclassified | place...
CCCATGTTCCGCAAGCGGTTCCGCCGTGAGGTCGACTCCATGCAGCGGGTCGGCGGATTCCACACGGCACCGGTGGTGGCCGCGGCTCCCGAGGGCGACCCGCCGTGGCTGGCCACCGAGTACATCCCCGGCCCCTCACTGCACGACCTGCTCAGACAAGTCGGCGCGCTGCCCGTCCGGACCCTGTACACCCTCGCGCTCGGGGTAGCCGAGGCGCTTGGCGGTATCCACGCCTGCGGCATCGTCCACCGCGACCTCAAGCCCAGCAACATCATCGTCTCCGGCATGGGGCCGCGCGTCATCGACTTCGGTCTGGCCCGCGCCCTGGACGGCTCCAAGCTCACCCGCTCCGGCCATGTCGCCGGCACTCAGGGGTTCCTCGCACCCGAGCAGCTCACCGGGGGGACGGTCACCCCGGCGGCCGACCTGTACACGTTCGGCATGGTGCTGTGTCACGCCGTGGGTGCCGCGCCCCTCAAGGACGGTGAGTCCCTGGAGTCGGCTCTTGAGCTGCTGCCGACCCGGCTGGCCCGTGTCATCACCCGTTGCCTCGATCACGATCCGGCACACCGGCCGACGCCCGCCCAGGTCCTCACGGATCTCTCCCCGAGCCCGGCCCCCTCCGAGGACTGGCTGCCGCCCCACATCCGCGCGATGGTCGACCTGCACAACCGTCCCACCGCGTCCGCGTCATGAACCGCCCCGTCCGCAGCACCACCGCCCCCGCTCTGTAACCTGACCCGATCACCGCCGCACCTGCGGCAGTTGGGCCCCGGGTGTGTGGGAGGGACGGTCATGGTTGGTGCTCCGGTTCTGGAGGAGCTGCGGGAGGTCTGCCAGCCGCGGGCCAAGCTGGCGAGCCGGAACGGTGAGCACTGGGCGGGGCGGCTGTACATGCGGCGTCTCTCGTTGCGGTTCACCCGGCAGCTGGTGCGGACACCGGTCACCCCGGACCAGCTGACCTGGACGATGGTGGTGTGCGGGGTGGCGTCCGGGGCCGCGCTGATGATCCCCGGCCTGACCGGTGCCGTACTCGCCGTGATCCTGATGCAGCTCTTCCTCCTCTTCGACTGTGTGGACGGCGAGGTCGCCCGCTGGAAGGGGCAGAACAGCGCGTCCGGCATATACGTGGACCGGCTCGGCGCCTACCTCGCGGACGCGGCGCTGCTCGCGGGCGCGGGCTACCGGGCCGCCGAGTCGGGCGTCGGCGGCTGGCTGTCCGTGGGCATCGCGACCGCGCTCGGCGTGGTGCTGCTGAAGGCCTCGACCGACCTCGTGGACGTGGCGCGGGCCCGGCGCGGGCTGGGTGTCGTGGACGACGAGTCGACCCGGCCGCGCTCGCAGGGCGTGGCGACGGTACGGCGGCTCGCGGCCGCCTTCAAGATCCACCGGGTCACCAACGGCATCGAGGCGTCCCTGGTGCTGCTGGTCGCGGCGATCGCCGACCAGGTCACCGGCGGTATCGAGCCGACCCGTTGGGCGCTGGGCGCCCTCGCCGTGATCACGTGGGTGATGGTCCCGGCCCATCTGCTGTCGATCCTGTCGTCGTCCCGGCTGCGCTGAGGCGGCCGTCAACGCGCCCGGCCCTTCGAGCCCTCACCGCCGTTCCAGCACCGCGTAGTCCGCGAAGCTGCGGCGGTAGCGCAGGTGCCGGGTCTCCTGGGTGTGCCTGCGCTGCCACTCCTCGACCTCGTCCGGTGCCTGGCACGGGCCCGAACCCGCGCCGCAGTCCGCCTCGTCGCCCGAGACGCAGTACGCCTCGTACTCCGGCTGCGCTGACGCGTCCTGCACGATCGAGTACGGCACGTACCGGAAGATCCGCCGCCCGGCGGCCGGCGTCCCGCCGTGCTCACGGCCCTGGTGCTGGCGCAGCAGCACGTTCGCGTCCGTCACCGCGCTCCCGTCGAACGCCGCCCGCGCCTCCTCCCGCCGCGTCGCCAACTCCTCGCAGGTGACGCACCCGGTGACCGGCACGGGCGGGACGGGCTGAGACGGCGTCAACTGCCCATATCTCGAACGATCATTGGCCGCCCGTACGCCCGCGCCCAGCCGTTCCTCCCGAGTCGCCACCCGGACCCGCGCCGGATCCGCCTGCCACTCCCTCCCACCACCGACCGGGCGCAACATCACATACGGGCCCACCTCGTCCCGGTACTCGCCCACCTTCCGGGTCTGCGCGTCGTAGACGAGCGTTCCCGGTTCCATCCGCTCAGGCATGTGCAACTCCCGGTACCTTTCGTAACTCTGGGTGTATCGAGGGTTGCCGAGGGGAACGGTCCGCAGCAACGTCTGACGCGTGCGACTGGCTCTTTGGCACGGCTTTGGCACGGAGGGGGATTCGGTGACGCGGCGTAATGCGGAGAGGGCGTCCGGGGCGACGAGCGCCGACCTGTTCGGCGAGGTGCTGCGGCACTTCCGAGAGGCGGCCCTGCTCACCCAGGAGGGACTGGCCAGGGAGATTCCGTGCGACCGCTCACACGTGGCCCGGGTGGAGGCGGGGACGCGGGTACCGCAGGACACGTTCGCGAAGAAGTGCGACGAAGTGCTGGGTACGGGTGGGGTGTTGGCGCGGCTGTGGGGGAAGGTGGACTGGTATCCGCAGGTGGAGCATCCGGATTGGTTCCGGCGGCGGGCTGAGATGGATGAGGTCGCGGTGGCGGTGCGGGCCTATCAAGAGCGGGTAGTTCCAGGGTTGTTGCAGACGCCGGAGTACGCGAGGGCCCTGTTCTCGCCGGTCGTGGGCCGGGACGAGGTCGAGGACCGGGTGCGGGCGCGACTGAGCCGTCAACAGCGCTTTCTGGCCGACGGTGGCCCGCTGTACCTGGTAGTGCTCGATGAGAGTTGCCTGCGGAACGTGGTGGGTGGGGCGGGAGTCATGCGAGACCAGTGTGCGCATTTGCTGGCCGTAGGCCACCGCCCCAACATCCGGATCCAGGTTGCCCCGTCAGATCGCCCTGGGCTCGATCGACCGAACGCCTCCATGTCGCTGATCACGCTGCCCGACGGACACCGGTGGATCTATTCGGAGTCGCTGGACCATGGCCACTTCAACGACGATCCGACCGCCTACGCGCGCCATGATCGGACCTATGATGTGCTCAGGGCGGACGTCCTGTCAGCCCCGGAATCCGCCGCTCTGATCAGCGACTTGATGGAAGGGTATGCGCCCCATGAACAAGTACGAGCTGAGCGCGGCCACCTGGATCAAGAGCAGCTACAGCGGCTCAAACGGCGGCGACTGCATCGAAATCGCCCCCGAATTCCCCTCCGTCGTCCCCGTTCGTGACAGCAAGGCCCCCGACGGCCCGGTCCTGTTCGTCAGCCGCTCCGCGTGGTCGGTGTTCACGTCGGGCCTGGCGCGATGAACAGCCACGAGCTGAGCGCGGCCAGCTGGATCAAGAGCAGCTACAGCGGAGCAAACGGCGGCGACTGCATCGAAATCGCCCCCGAATTCCCCTCCGTCGTCCCCGTCCGTGACAGCAAGACCCCCGACGGTCCGGTGCTCCTCGTGTCCCGTGCGGCCTGGGGCGCGTTCGCCTCCGCCCTGGGCTGACCGGTCGTAGATCGTACGAGATTTCGACAACCCTCTATGCTGGGCCTGCCCGAACAAGGCAGAGCTCGCCAGGAGGTATGTGTGTCAGCGCTGGAGCCGGACGACCCGCGCTCCGTCGGGGACTACCGGATACTGAGCCGGCTCGGCGCTGGCGGCATGGGCCGGGTGTTCCTGGGCCGGTCTCCGGGCGGGCGGCTCGTCGCGGTCAAGGTGGTGCACGAGGAGCTGCTGCGGCGGCCCGAGTTCCGTCCCCGTTTCCGCCGCGAGGTTCAGGCGGCCCGGCTGGTCAGCGGGGCCTTCACCGCCCCGGTCGTGGACGCCGACCCGGACGCGCCGCTGCCGTGGCTGGTCACCAGCTACATCGCCGGGCCCTCGCTGGAACAGGCGGTCGCGGAACAGGGGCCGTTCGACGCGAGGGCGGCGCTCGCGCTGGCGGCCGGGCTGGCCGAGGCGCTGGTGTCGATCCACTCCGTGAACCTGGTCCACCGCGACCTCAAGCCGTCCAACGTGCTGCTCGCCGAGGACGGGCCGCGTGTCATCGACTTCGGGATCGTCCGCAGCGTCGAGGGCGACTCGATCACCCGGACCGGGCACATGGCGGGCTCGCCCGGGTTCATGTCCCCGGAGCAGATCAGCGGGGACGACATCACCCCGGCCGGCGACGTGTTCTGCCTGGGCGCGGTGCTGACGTTCGCGGCGACCGGGGGCAACCCCTTCGGCGGTGGACCGACCCCGGCGCTCCTCTACCGCGTCGTGCACAACGAACCCGACGTGTACGCCGTCGCCGACCCGACCCTGCGCGCCCTGATCTCCGACTGCCTGGCCAAGGACCCGGCCCGCCGCCCCACCCCGCGCGAGATCCTCACCTGGCTCGGCCCGACGAGCGGCGAGAGCACCTCGGCCCTGCGACACGCCGGGCAATGGGCTCCCGCTGCCGACCCCCGCACCGACATGCTGCCGCGCGACGGCTACGCGGATCCGGCGGTTGCTTCTCCGGCGGGCCCGTCGCCCCAGGCCGTAGATCCTCGGGCCGTTGATCCCCGGGCCGTAGATCCTCGGGCCGCCTCGTTCCCACGGCAGGCCGTGGACTCCCCGGCCGACAGGATCCCGCATCAGGCCACGGCGCCCCCGCACTCGGCGTACCCCTCCACCCGCGCCCACCCGACGCACCCCGCCGCGTACCCCCTCGCGCACCCGGACCCCGCCCAGCCGCCATCGCACGCCAGACCGGTGGGCCCGACCGCCGCCGACGGTCCGTCGTCCGGGCACGGTCGCCGTGCGGGCCGTAGCCGTCGGGCCTTCCTGCTGTCCGGGGCCGGGGCGGTCGCCGCGATCGGGACAGGTGCCGGGCTCTGGCTCAACCGGTCCGCCGACGACGACGGCAGCGACGGCAGCGACCCGGCACGGACCGGCGCCGGAACCAGCGCCGCACCTTCGCCCTCCACCGCCCGCCTCACGGAACCCGTCGCCGTCTGGCCCCTGGACGAGACCTCCGGGGCGCTCGCGCGGGACACCGCGGGCGGCAACGACGGCACCGCCACCGGGGTCCGGTGGCGGACCGGCGCCGGCGGCGGGGCCGAGTTCGACGGGACCGACAGCCAGATCGTCACCGACGGCCCGGTGCTGAGGACCGGCGCCGGACGCAGCTTCACGGTCGCGGCCTGGGTCCGCCTCTCCGCCGTGCCGGACTTCTTCGCCACCGCCGTCAGCCAGGACGCCACCGCCATCAGCGGCTTCTATCTCCAGTACTCCAGCGACGAGAACCGCTGGGCCTTCGCCCGCCCCGGCACCCGCGCCGTCGGCTACACCGCGCCCGCCGCCGACGTCTGGACCCACCTGGTCGGCGTCTGCGACGGCCCGGCCCGCAAGCTGCGGCTGTACGTCGACGGAGTCCAGGAAGCGGCCGTCGAGGACGCCACCCCGACCCCCGCCCCCGGCGCCCTCATGATCGGCCGGGCCAGCCACCAAGGACAGCCCAGCGACTTCTTCCCCGGCACCATCAGGGACGTACGCGTCTTCGACCGGGCCCTCACCTCGGCCCGGGTCAAAACTCTCAAGTGACGTGCTGAGCAGCCCCGTTCACCCCCGGCATCCGCCGGGCCGGTGACGAGCGGCCGCGGCTTAGTCACTCGTCCCGGGGATCCTCGCCGCGCTTCTTCCGGTCCTCGTCGCCCTTGCCGCCGTTCTCGCCCTTGTCGCCCTTCTCGTCCTTGAGGGACTTGAGGAACTCGGGATTGTCGTCCGGCGCCACCCACTGCTGCCCGCCGCCCCGGCTCCACGGCGATCCGGCGGACCCCGTGAGGCCGCCTGTTCCGCCCGCGCCGGCCGGGTGTCGCTTCTTGCCCGCGATCAGCCAGGAGATCGAACCGGCCAGCGGGAACACCAGCACGAGGATCGCCCACAGCGGCTTGGGCATGTGGCGGACGTCCTCGTCCTTCGTGCTGATGCAGTCGATGAACGCGTACACGCTCAACGCCAGTGGCACGAGGAACATCAGTACCCGGAGCATGGAGCCTCTCAGTGGAACGGTCGTCGGGGCCACGAGCACGGACCCCAGGTACCGGGCCAGGGTAGCCGCTCGGGGATACTTGACCGCATGGCTTACGACGATCTTCGTTCACTGCTCAGGGCTTTGGAGCGCGAGGGCGACCTCAAGCGGATCAAGACCGAGGTGGACCCGTACCTGGAGGTCGGGGAGATCGTCGACCGGGTGCAGAAGTCCGGCGGCCCGGCGCTGCTCTTCGAGAACGTGAAGGGCTCCGACATGCCCCTCGCGATGAACGTCTTCGGGACCGACCGGCGGCTGCTGAAGGCGCTCGGCCTGAAGTCGTACGGCGAGATCTCGGAGAAGATCGGCGGGTTGCTGCGGCCCGAGCTGCCACAGGGGTTCATCGGTGTGCGGGAGGCCTTCGGGAAGCTCGGCGCGATGACGCACGTACCGCCGAAGAAGGTGAAGTCCCAGGACGCGCCCGTACAGGAGGTCGTGCTCCAGGGCGACGACGTCGACCTCGACCGGCTCCCCGCGCTCTTCACCTGGCCGAAGGACGGCGGCTCCTTCTTCAACCTGGGGCTCACCCACACCAAGGACCCGGAGAGCGGGATCCGCAACCTCGGGCTCTACCGCCTGCAACGGCACGACAAGCGCACCATCGGCATGCACTGGCAGATCCACAAGGACAGCCGCAACCACTACCAGGTGGCGGCGAGGAGGGGCGAGCGCCTGCCGGTCGCCATCGCCTTCGGCTGCCCGCCGGCCGTGACGTACGCCTCAAGCGCCCCGCTCCCCGGGGACATCGACGAGTACCTCTTCGCCGGGTTCATCGCCGGCAAGCGGATCGAGATGGTCGACTGCAAGACCGTCCCGCTCCAGGTACCGGCACAGGCGGAGGTGGTGATCGAGGGCTGGCTGGAGCCCGGCGAGATGCTGCCCGAGGGCCCCTTCGGCGACCACACCGGCTTCTACACCCCGCAGGAGCCCTTCCCCGCGCTGAAGATCGACTGCGTGACGACGCGGAAGCGGCCGTTGCTCCAGTCGATCGTCGTGGGTCGGCCCCCGACGGAGGACGGACCCCTGGGCCGCGCCACCGAACGGTTCTTCCTGCCGCTCCTCAAGATCATCATCCCGGACATTGTGGACTACCACCTGCCCGAGTCCGGAGGCTTCCACAACTGCGCGATCGTCTCGATCGACAAGAAGTACCCGAAGCACGCGCAGAAGGTGATGCACGCGGTCTGGGGCGCCCACATGATGTCCCTCACCAAGCTGATCGTGGTCGTCGACGCGGACTGTGACGTGCACGATCTGCACGAGGTCGCGTGGCGGGCACTCGGCAACACCGACTACGCCCGTGACCTGTCCCTCGTCGAGGGCCCCGTCGACCATCTCGACCACGCCTCCTACCAGCAGTTCTGGGGCGGCAAGGCGGGCATCGACGCGACCCGGAAGTGGCCCGAGGAGGGCTACACCCGCGACGGCGGCTGGCCCGACATGGTGGAGTCCGATCCCGAGACGGCGGCGAAGGTCGACCGCCGCTGGAAGGAGTACGGCCTATGAGCAGCGCGTCAGCCGCTCTTCCGCAACCAGGACGCACCAAGGCGTTCCTGCGCCTGGTGATGATCGAGCACTCGGTCTTCGCCCTGCCCTTCGCGTACATCGCCGCACTGACGGCCATGTTCCAGTCGGACAAGAACATCCACTGGGGCCGGCTGCTGCTGGTCACCGTCTGCATGGTGGGCCTGCGCACCTTCGCGATGGCGGTCAACCGGATCATCGACCGCGAGATCGACGCGAGGAATCCGCGTACGGCGCACCGCGAACTCGTGACGGGCGCGATGTCGGTCCGTCACGCCTGGACCGGCGCGCTGATCGCGCTGGTGGTCTTCCTGGGCTCGGCGGCCCTCCTCAACCCCCTGTGTCTGGCCCTCGCCCCCATCGCGGTGATCCCGATGGTGGTCTATCCGTACGGCAAGCGGTTCACGAACTTCCCGCAGGCCATCCTCGGTCTCGCGCAGGCGATGGGTCCGGTCGGCGGCTGGCTCGCGATCACCGGCGAGTGGTCCTGGGACGCGGTGATACTGGGTCTGGCCGTCGGCATCTGGATCGGCGGCTTCGACCTCATCTACGCCTGCCAGGACATCGAGACCGACCGGGAGACCGGCGTGCTGTCGGTCCCGGCCCGCTTCGGCATCCCGGCGGCGGTCTGGGGGGCGCGGGTCTGCCACACGCTCACCACGGCGCTGTTCGTCTGGTACGCGGTGGCGACGGACGCGGGCACCTTCTTCTGGCTGGGCCTGATGATCGTGGCCGGCGCCTTCGTCTACGAGCACTCGATCGTCCGCCCGCACGACCTGTCCCGGCTGAACAGGGCGTTCTTCAGCGTCAACGGCTTCATCGGCATCGCCCTGTTCGGATGCGCGCTGCTGGATCTGCTGGTGCGGGGCCTGACGGTTTAGGGAGGCCGTGCGTGGCTGTCGTTGGCGGCACCGCGGGACGGTGTCGCTGCGGCCTGTCTGAGCGCCGGAGTTCTTCGCCGGTCTGTCCCAACTCCCCGCCTCCCCGCCTCCCCGAGAGCCTCTTGCGTCACTCCATGGAGTGATGGTTAGGGTTTTTGTGCGCACAGAAGTCCCCGTGCTGTAGGGGTCTTTGACGGGAGGGGTGCGGCAGTGGGTTACACGATTCCGGGCTGGCTGGACGAGGTCCTGGACTTCATCGGGATCAACTTCCCGAACGTGGACGAGGACGACTACCGCGAAATGGCCGATGCCATGCGGGAGTTCGCGGAGCAGTTCGAAGGCCACGGCGGTGACGCACACAAAGCGGTCACACGGGTCCTGTCCTCCTCCGAGGGCTGGGCGGTGGACGCGTTCGAGAAGCACTGGAACCAGGTGAAGGCCAGTCACCTGGAGAAGCTTCCGGAGCTTGCGCGGCTGTTCGCGGACGCCTGTGATGTCCTGGCGGTGATGGCGGCCTCGGTGGGCATCTCAGCAGGGCTCGCCGTCGTGACCGGGGGTCTGTCCGCGCTGATCGGCGCGGCCGAGGTCACGGCGATGCGGCAGGTGGTCAAGCGGATCATCGACGAGGCGGTGGACCGGATCGTCGACGAGGTCGTCGCCAAGCTCACCGAGCCGGTCAACGCCAAGATGGAGGCGATGGTCGAGGACATGGTGCTCGACCTGGCCGAGGGCGCGTTCTCCATGCCGGCCGACGGCGGTCAGGGCGGGCACGGCAAGGGCGGGATGCAGCTCGCCTCGGCCGGCGGAGGCAGTGGGGGCGAGGGCCCGGAAAAGGTCACCAAGATCGACCACGTCGAGTTCGAGGACGGCGCGGGGAAGGTCTCCCGGCACGGCAACGACCTGCACGTGGCGTCGAGTTCGCCGCTTGGACGGGCCAGGAACGCGTTCGGCCGGAGCAAGGGCCGCGACCCGTTCACCCAGGCCTTCGACAGCGTGCTGCACGGTGCGCTCAAGGGCACGGACAAGGCCCTCGGCAAGATCACCAAACATGTCACCGAGACCGTCCCGGACCGCGTCAAGGCCACATCGCAACTGCACAAGCACAACGACAGCGGGGTCGGCGAGAAGGCCAAGGAGGTGCGCATGTACCTCCTCAACGCCGACGGGTCGGTCGACCGGCTGCACTCCGACGGCAGGACACACGGGATCGACGACGCCGACCGCACGAGGCTCAACGGGGTCATCGGGGCGGACGAGAAATTCCACATCCCGACAACCGACGCGCAGAAGGCCGTGTTCTACGCGGACGCCGAGCATCCGGGACGGGTCATGTCCCAGAAGGTCGACCCCAAGGGCTACGACCTGGCGGATGCCACGGTATCCGCGCGCATCGCCCGGGGCGACGACAAGGGAACGAACTACGCGGCAGGCCGCTACATCGACGCGCAGGGGCAGGAGTCGATTCTCGTGGGCTACAGCAACAGGGCGGGCCATTCCGAGCGCATGATCGGCCGGCCGATCCTCCATGGCGGACTGGAGGGGAACCTGAAAGAAATATTCACCGAACGTGAGCCCTGCGTGAAGAATCCCCAATGTGCACGCTGGCTCGATTACTTCTTCGGTGACGATGTGAAGGTCACGCATGCGGCGGATTACTATGACGCGAACGGGAACACCTCGAACAAGGAACACAAGGAGTATCGCCGCGGTCTGAAAGGGATGCTGGGCTAGACTGTCCGTGCTGCGATAGGATGTGGCCGTGAATTCTTCGGTGAACTCTGCGGAAATGATTCGCGCCTATGGCTTGGCGAACGTCGTCTTCTTCCCGCGGTACGAGGTCGGACCGTCCGTGGATACGCGGGCCGTCGGACTCCTGAGTTCGGTCGGCCTGCCGCACTCCGTGTCCTTCTCGTCGCGGATGGACCCGACGGACCCCTACGACACCAGCTTCGACCCGGTCGCGCTCGGTGGATTTTTCGGCCACTACGGAATTCCCTGCCCCGAGGAATGCCGGACGTGGTGGAAACTGGGCACGCTGTTCACGTCGATCGTCGCGCTCGATCCGGAGTCCGGAAAGGTCTATGGATTCCCGGAGGGCTCCTGGGAGCGCGTGCTGCTCCACCGGGACGTGGAATCGCTGCTCTTCAGTCTCATTGAATTCCGCCGGATCGAGGATTCACATGAAAATGAGGATGAGGATCCCGAAGATCTTGCGGAGCGTTTCCGCCAAGTTGTGAGTGAATTTGACTCGACTCCGTTCGAGAACGAGGAATCCCAGTGGAATGTGATCCTGGAGGAACTCGAAAGCGGAATCTGGTGAGGCGCGCGACTGATGGGCTGACGCTCGCCACCGACGCCGTCACCTTGCCTCGAACCTGACCGGCCGGTCCTGAGTACTTCCTCGCGCGCCGGTACGCTCAGGGTGTGAACGCAGGAGAATCGCAGCGCGTGCCTTGGATCGTGGGGGTCTCTGGAGCGTCCGGTACGCCGTATGCCGCCGCGGTGCTGCGCGCGTTGCTGGACGCGGGGGAGTGTGTCGACCTGGTCGTCAGCCGGGCCTCGCGGCTCACCCTGCTCGACGAGACCGGGATCTCCTTCAGGGACGCGCACTGGCAGGACGACCTGCGGGAATGGCTGGCCAGGGGGGCCGACGGGAAACCCGACAGCTTCCGGGTGGACCTCGACCGGGTGCGGTACTGGGGTGCCGCGGACCTGGCGGCCGGGCCGTCCTCGGGGTCGTACCCCTCGAAGGGGATGCTGATCGTGCCCGCGTCGACCGCGTGTGTCGCGGGTGTCGCGCTCGGGCTGTCGAAGGACCTGCTCCAGCGGAGTGCGAGCGTGACCCTGAAAGAGCGCCGCCCCCTGGTCGTGGCCGTACGGGAGACCCCCCTGGGCGGCCAGACGCTGCGGCACCTGGTCGCCCTGGACGACGCCGGCGCGAGCGTGGTGCCCGCCTCGCCGGGCTTCTACGCGGGTGCCACCCACATCCAGGACCTGGTGGACTTCGTCGCCGGGCGGGTCCTCGACGCGGCGGGTGTCGCACACGGGCTGTACCGCCGCTGGAAGGGCGAACTGGGCGGCTCCCGTCCCCGGTGAGCGGCACGCCGGACCCGCGGTACGGATCACTTGACGAACGCTCAGACCTCCCAGACCTCCAACCAGATCTCCGTAGACCTCTTCAGATCTCTTCAGCGGAAGGCTTCGATCGCATGGACGCGGTGGACAGGCAGCTCATCCAGGCCCTGAGGGAGAACGGCCGGGCCTCCTACGCGGAGTTGGGGCGCCTCGTCGGTCTGTCGGGACCCAGCGTCACCGACCGCATCAACCGGCTGGAGGCGGCCGGTGTCATCATCGGATACCGCGCCACCGTCGACTCCGCCTCGCTCGGTCTCGGCGTCATCGCGCTGATCGGCATCTCACTCTCCGACGCAGCCGACCACGAGGACGTGGCGGCCCGGCTGAAGGACCTCGGCGAGATCGAGGACTGCTGGTTCATCGCGGGCGACGACTCGTTCATGCTCAAGGTGCGGGCGACGGACGTGGACGGTCTGGAGAAGATCATTCGGCGGCTGTCGGGAACGAAGGGCGTGTCCCGGACCCGTACCACGGTCGTGCTCTCCACGAAGTGGGAGAACCGGGTCGGGGAGCTGCCCGAAGAAGAGGTGTAGGCGCGTTCAGCCCCGTTCGGGGGCACCTCCCGCCCGCAGGGTGTGCGAACCGCGGCGTACGGTTGTCGGAGTTTGTCTGAGTCGTCGGAGAGAGGTTGTGGGCATGGACGTCGGGCTCAAGCGCGAGCTGGAGGAGAAGGTCAGGGCCGGTGAACGGCTGACCCGCGAGGACGGCATCGCGCTGTACGAGTCGGACGACCTGGCGTGGCTGGGCGGCCTGGCGCACGAGGTGCGGACGCGAAAGAACGGCGATGTCGTCCACTTCAACGTCAACCGTCACCTCAACATGACCAACGTGTGCACCGCGTCCTGCGCCTACTGCTCCTTCCAGCGCAAGCCGGGCGAGAAGGACGCGTACACGATGCGTATCGAGGAGGCGGTGAAGCTCGCCAAGGCGATGGAGGGCGACAACCTCACCGAGCTGCACATCGTCAACGGCCTGCACCCGAACCTGCCGTGGCGCTACTACCCGCGCTCGCTGAGCGAGCTGAAGAAGGCGCTGCCGAACGTCTCGCTCAAGGCCTTCACGGCCACCGAGATCCACCACTTCGAGACCATCTCCGGGCTCGGCGCGAGTGAGATCCTCGACGAGCTCATCGACGCCGGTCTGGAGTCGCTGACCGGCGGCGGCGCCGAGATCTTCGACTGGGAGGTCCGCCAGCACATCGTCGACCACCGCACCCACTGGGAGGACTGGTCGCGCATCCACCGGCTGGCGCACGAGAAGGGGCTCAAGACCCCGTGCACCATGCTCTACGGCCACATCGAGGAGCCCCGCCACCGGGTGGACCACGTGCTGCGGCTGCGTGAGCTCCAGGACGAGACCGGCGGCTTCCAGGTCTTCATCCCGCTGCGCTACCAGCACGACTTCGTGGACATGAAGGACGGCAAGGTCCGCAACCGGCTCCAGGCGCGGACCCAGATGGCGACCGGCGCGGAGGCCCTCAAGACCTTCGCGGTCTCCCGGCTCCTGTTCGACAACGTTCCGCACGTCAAGGTCTTCTGGGTCATGCACGGCGTCCAGACGGCCCAACTGGCCCTCCAGCACGGCGCCGACGACATGGACGGCTCGGTCGTCGAGTACAAGATCACCCACGACGCCGACAACTACGGCACCCCGAACAAGCTCACCCGCGAGGACCTGCTCGACCTCATCCGCGACGCGGGCTTCCGCCCGGTCGAGCGGAACACGCGGTACGAGATCCTCCGCGAGTACGACGGCCCGGACGCGGCGCGTCGGGAGTCGCCGCAGCCGATGCGGGTCTGAGTCTGGGTCTGGGTCTGGGTCTGGGCGTGTGTCTGGGCGTGTGTCTGAGCCTGCGTCTGGTGTGCGGGTACGGGTCCGGTGGAGGCTGGTCGCGCAGTTCCCCGCGCCGCTGAGGGGCGTGACGTACGTGACGTCGAGACTCTCTTGAGGCGAGCCTGGCGTAATAACTACTCTCGACTCATGCCCCTTACCTTCACCCTCGACCCGGCCGTCACCCCCGAACTGCGCGACGGCCTGCTCGATCTGTGGACGGACGTCTCCAACGCGGGCGGTGCGGTCGGTTTCGTGGCGCCGGTGAGCCGGGAGGCGATCCGGCCGGAGCTGGTGAAGCACTTCGTCGGGATGGCCGAGGGGCGCGCCCGGCTCCTCGTCGGGTACGACGAGGAGGGGCAGGTCGCAGCGGCCTCCTTCCTCACCTTCAACACGCACCGGCTGATGACGCACTGGCTGTGGCTCTACACGGTGATGGTCCACCCCCGGCACCAGGGCAAGGGCTACGGCCGGGACCTGATGGCCGCCGCCGCGGACGCGGCCCGCACCCTCGACGGCATCGAGGCGATCCGGCTCACCTGCCGCGGCGGCCTCGGTCTGGAGCGGTTCTACGGCTCCTGCGGCTACAAGGAGGTCGGCCGGATACCCGGCGCGATACGCGTGGCCCCCGGCGACGACCGCGACGACGTGGTCATGCTGCTGCCGCTGCACTGACTCCGGCGCACCCCCCTCCAAGATCGGAGGTCCGGCGTGCTTCACTGGACAGTGCCCGTTTTTGGAATCGGAATGGTGGATTGAGATGCTCCGCTACACGCTGATGCGCCTCGGAATCTTCGTGGGCTGCCTCGTGGTCGTCTGGGGTCTCGTCTACTCGGGTGTCGCCCCGCGCGGCCTCGGCGACTCCAACGGCATGTGGGTCGTCCTGCTGGCCCTGGTGCTCTCCGCCCCGATCAGCTTCGTGGTGCTCCGCAAGGAACGCGACCGCGCCTCGATCCAGGTCGTGCGCAAGGTGGACCGCGTCAAGGCCAACCTGGAGGCGAACCGCAGCCAGGAGGACACCGCCGACGACACGGTGCGGGCCCAGGGCCAGACTTCCTGACCCGACTCCGGGCGGTCGGCACCCAACTACTCTGTGCCTCATGGGTGCCGTGAAGAGCAAGCGGATGCCGCGGGCGGTCCGGGAGCAGCAGATGCTGGACGCCGCCGTACGGACCTTCGGCCAGCGTGGGTACATGGCCGCGTCGATGGACGAGATCGCCGAACTGGCGGGCGTGTCAAAGCCGTTGGTGTATCTGTACCTCAACTCGAAGGAAGACCTCTTCATCGCCTGCATCCGGCGTGAGGCGCGGGCGCTCACCGAGGCGGTCCGGGGCGGAGTGCGGTCCGGTCTGCCGGCGGACCGTCAACTCTGGGACGGACTACGGGCGTTCTTCGGGCACACCGCGCAGAACCCGGACGGCTGGTCGGTCCTGCACCTCCAGGCCCGTACCCACGGTGAGCCGTTCGCCGCCGAGGTCACCGCGATGCGTGCGGAGCTCGTCGCGTTCGTGACCCAGCTGATCGTCGTCGCGGCCCGGGCCGCTCACCGGGACCCCGATCTGCCGGAGCGGGAGGTCGCCGGTCTGGCCGAGTCCCTGGTCGGCGCCGCCGAGTCGCTGGCCGCGTGGGCCAACGCGACCGACGGTGTCACCGCCCGGCAGGCGGCGGCGACCCTGATGAACTTCGCGTGGGCGGGCCTGGGCAACCTGATGGAGGGACACCCCTGGTCACCGCCCGACCCCGCTCACGAGACGAGCGGGTAGACGCCCCCGGTCAGATGCGTACGGCCGTCCGCGGCGCGCAGTTCGAAGAGCCCGTCCTCGGCCGCGTACGTCACCGTGCCCGGCAGCGGCACCGGCGCCCGGAAGTCGGCGCGCAGCACCGCGGCGGCCGGGGTGCCGTGCGCGGCCAGACAGCGGGCCACCGTCCACATGCCGTGCGCGATGGCCCGGCGGAAGCCGAACAGCCGGGCGGTGAGCGGGTACAGGTGGATCGGGTTACGGTCCCCGGAGGCCGCGCCGTACCTCCGCCCCACATCCCCGGCGAGCCGCCACTCGGCGACTGCGGCCACGCTCTCGCCGAACGAGGCTCCACCGGACGGGGGTTGGTATCCGCGTGCGCGGCCGGCGGCCGGGTGTCACGGCGGTCCCGGAGCGCGACTGACCCCGTCTGGCCGGCATCGACTGAACCTTCCTCGCGCAGCCTCCGAGGTTGCACATGCCCGACTCCGAAACGCCCCCGAACCCGCACCAACCTTCCACGGGGGCCCCGTACGATCACCGTCCTAACCCCCGGTAACCCGGTAAGCCGCAACAGCCGGTGAACGTCCAGGTACGTACCGCACGTACCACTTGCAGCAGAGTGGAACCGAGCTGCACGCCTCAGGAGCCGCCCCATGTCCCTCTCCTACCTGTCCGGCCACGACTACGACGGCGCTCCCGTTCTGGTCGAACCGGAGATCCGGCGACTGGACGGCGAGGTCCGGGAGGTGTCCGTGCCGCCGATCGCTCCGCCGGTCACCCACGGTTCCCTGGCGGACCTGCCCTTCGACAACGCCGACGCGGCTCCCGAGCACCAGGTCCTCAGCCGCCGCACGGAGGACGGGCGCTGGGAGCATGTGACGGCGGCTCAGTTCGCCGAGCAGGTACTGGCGTTGGCGAAGGGCATGATCTCGGAGGGGCTGATGCCCGGCGACCGGATCGCCGTCATGGCCCGGACGATCTACGAGTGGACGCTCCTCGACTTCGCCGCGTGGGCCGCCGGCCTGGTCACCGTGCCGATCTACCCCACCTCGTCGGTCTTCCAGACCCGCTGGATCCTCCAGGACTCCGGCGCGGTGGCCCTTGTGACGGAGCACGCGTCCCAGGCGTCGGCGCTGGGCCCGGAGCTCAACAGGCTGCCCGACCTGGGTCACATGTGGATCATCGAGAAGGGGCATCTGGAGCGGGTGGCTGAGCTCGGCCAAGCGGTCCCCGACCAGGAAGTCGCCGTACGGCGGGGGATGTTGGGCCCGGCCACCCTCGCCACCGTCGTCTACACCTCGGGTACGACCGGCCGCCCCAAGGGCTGTGTGCTGACCCACGGGAACTTCCTCGCCGAGGTCGACAACGCGATCGAGCTCCTCCACCCCGTCTTCCGGTCGAAGACCTCCGACGAACTCGCCACCCTCCTCTTCCTCCCCATGTCCCACGTCTTCGGCCGCATGGTGGCGATCGCGTGCGTCCGCGCCCGGGTTCGGCTGGGCCATGTGCCGAGCCTGCAGGCGGAGGCCCTGGTGAACGAACTCGGAGCCTTCAGGCCGACGTTCCTGCTGTGTATCCCGTACATGCTGGAGAAGGTCTTCAACAGCGCCCGCGCCAAGGCGGAGACCGGCGGCCGGGCGACCGCCTTCGACCGCGCGGTGAACGTGGCCGTCCGCTACGGCGAGGCGATGGAGGCCCGCCAGGCCGGCACCGGCTCCGGACCGAGCACCGCCCTGAAGGCCGCCCGCACCGTCTACGACTCCCTCGTCTACCGCCGGATCCGCAACGCCATGGGCGGCCAGGTACGCCACATCATCAGCGGCGGTTCACCACTCGGCCGCCGGCTCGCCGCGTTCTACGCGGGCGCGGGCATGGAGATCTACGAGGGCTACGGCCTGACCGAGTCGACCGGCGCGGCCACGGTCACCCCGCCCCTCAAGCCCCGTCTGGACACGGTCGGCTGGCCGCTGCCCGGCACCAGGGTGCGGATCGCGGCGGACGGCGAGATCCTGCTCAGCGGGGACCATGTGTTCCGCGGCTACTGGGACCCGCACGGCCGCGGAGTGATCCCCGCGTCCACCGACGGCTGGTTCCCCACCGGCGACATCGGTCGCCTCGACGACGAGGGGTACCTCACGATCACCGGCCGCAAGAAGGAGATCCTCATCACCTCGGGCGGCAAGAACGTGGCCCCCGCCCCGCTGGAGAACTGGCTGCGCTCCCACCCCCTGATCTCCCAGTGCATCGTCCTGGGCGACCGCCGCCCCTACATCTCCGCCCTGATCACCCTGGACATGGCCGGCGTCTCCCACTGGCGCCGGATGAACGGCAAGCACCCCGTCCCCGCCGAACTCCTCATCGGCGACGAGGAGTTGCGCGGCGTCCTGCAGCGCGCGGTCGACGAGGCCAACAAGCTCGTCTCCCGCCCGGAGTCCATCCGCCGTTTCACCGTCCTGCCGACCGACTTCTCGGAGGAGGGCGGCCATCTCACGCCGTCGATGAAACTGCGACGGGAGACGGTGCTGAAGGATTTCGCGCAGGAGGTGGAGGGGCTGTACGCGCGGTGAGCCGGGGCTCTCCCCTAAGCGGGCTTCCTCGCGATCAGGA